>OFEY01001976.1_pt1 | contig 11997 bp, 8 predicted proteins | sample 1521251 | NCBI WGS metagenome assembly OFEY01 (sample SAMEA3504100, study PRJEB24116) | mouse gut metagenome | biome: mouse gut; feature: mouse-associated habitat; material: faeces | place: Denmark | collected 2011
CCTAATGTTACCCCGCTGCGCCGCTCCCTATCCAGCCCGCCGCCCATATGAGAAACATTGCTTTTTAAAAACGCCGCCCGGAACACGGCGTCCTCCCCGTACCTCTCCCTGATCCGGTCCACGGTCTGATCCAGCACCTTCAACCGGTCAAACCTCTGCATATCAAAAAGATTGTACTGCCGTCCCGCACCCCTCTCCACCTTCGATGTATGCACGCCGATCTGGCGGATCGGCGTTACGTTATCCCACAGCATTCCGAATACCCGACATGCCGCCTTATAGATCTCCTCCGTCACATCCGTCGCCGTAAGAAGCTGCATCTGCCTTGAGAAATGCTGAAATTCACAGGTAGTCATATGCACGCTGACCACGCTTACCTTTACACCGTCAGCGCGCAGCCGCATCCCTATGGTCTCACAGAGTGAAAGCAGCAGATGTTCCGCATATGCCTTTGTCACAACATCCACAGGCGCCGTCAGGCTGTTCCCATAGCCCTTATTCCTCCGGGATGCAGGGGCGGCAAAAACGCCGGTACGGATATCTCCCGTATTGCAGAAGCCATCCTCCGGCATCCCGCCAGGCACTTCTTCCTCCTGCATAAACATCCGGGGCTGTAAATCCTCTCCTCTCGCATACCCCTGTACGATCTGCCCCGTCTTCTTGCAATGCGCCCGTATCATCTCCTCATCAGCCAGCGCCAGCTCTCCGATCGTCATAATACCCAGATGGTGCAGCTTTGCCGCCGTTGCCTTCCCCACAAAAAACAGATTCGAAACCGGCAGGTGCCACATCTTTTTTTCTATCTCTTCCGGAAACAAGGTATGCACCTGGTCGGGCTTTGAAAACTCCCCCGCCATCTTTGCCAGCAGAAAATTTGTGGAAACTCCGATATTCACCGTAAATCCCAGTTCTTCTCTGATCTCCTCCCTTAGCCCGTGGGCAAAACTTACCATCTGTCCCTGCCCGTACAGCTTCTCGTACCCGTCAAAAACAGCCCACGCCTCATCGATGCTGTACTGAATCACCTGATCCGTATACTGTCTGAGCTTTGCCATAAACGCCCGGGACGCCTTCACATACAATCGGTAATCCGGCTCTATCACCGCAAGCCCGGGGCATTTCTTCTTTGCCGTCACAACCGCCTCGCCGGTTCTGATGCCGTACTTCTTAGCTGGAATGCTCTTTGCAAGTACAATGCCATGACGCTTTTCCTGATCTCCGCCCACAATACTCGGAATCAGCCGCAAATCCTCCTTCTCCCCCAGCACGCGCACCCTGTAAGCCGCGCTCCAGGACAGATAGGCGCTGTTTACATCCACATGAAAAATATATCCGCCCATCCCTACAGAAAGCGGAAGATCCGCCATCTCTGGGTAGCCGTATTATAGCGCATCTCCAGCGTCTTCTTAACCTCCCCCTGACAAATCCTGCAAACGAACTGCTTCTCCTTTACGCCCACAAAATTTTTCTCTCCTCTCGATATGATATCTTCTATCCGAAATTTCCTGATCTCGTGTTCCGTTGTCTCTAACTTAAACCACAGCGGCGTGATCCTGCCATCCCGATCCGTCACGGAAAAAATCTGCACCGGGATATTAACCTGCTCCTCCTGGTACATCCCTCCCTGCATCCGGTCTTCCATTTTCTTCACCTCTTTTCAGAACATATGTTTGTTTTATCAGTATACAAAACATATGTTTCCCTGTAAAGCGGTAATTATTCCCATAACAAAATCCCCCGTTCCCGGGGGATCTTTGACTTTCCTATTCTATGCCCAGCGCCTCATCCTGCAGCTTATCAAACGCCGCCATACATTCATCCACCGTGGCGCCGCCCAGCAGATCCCGCACAATCAGACAGGTGTTTCCCCACTGCTCCACTTTCATCCCTGCATTGGAGCCCACCACATAAACACCTTCCTCAATCAGCTTATTCAAAGGTTTCAGCGCAGGAACACACTCCACCGACACATTTTCGGAGGGCGAAATCACCCGGTTTGTCTCCGAATATATCTGCAGCGCCTCATCGGAGAGCATGATATCCAATACCGCCAGCGCGTCCTCCCCATGTTCCGCTTCCGCTCCGATCCCGAATCCGGTCATGGATATCACCGGCATCTGTCCTCTGCTGCTGGGAAAACCGATGACCTGCATCTCAAAATCCGTCTTTCCGTAAGCGGTCTCCGTGTTTGCCGCGCCCCAGTATGCCATGACAATAGGCGTTTTCTGGGACAGAAAATCTTCTCCCTCCCCCTCAATCGCCTCACTGACCAACGCCTTCTCCGCATCAATATATCCTCTGTCCATCAGTTCTTTCAGAAATTCAAACCCGGGACGCATATAATCACCGTATCTCGCCTCTCCGCTGTTTAACGCCGCGATCTCCGCCTCGGTATTCCCACCGTTATACAAATCCGCATAGGCCTGCGCAAAAACGAAATTTTCCAGCCACCAGCGGTTTGCGCCCACAGGCGTCTTGATCCCGTTCTTCTGAAACACCTCACAGCAGTGAAGAAACTCTTCCGGTGTCTCCGGCAGCGCAAGCCCGTACCGATCAAACATCTCTTTATTGATAAACAGCCCATAGGCCACCACTTCCTGGGGAATTGCCACCAGCTTTCCGTCCACCGTGTTCGCAGTCTTTATAACCTCCCGCAGATTCTCCACACACTCAAGCCCGGAAAGGTCCATCAGTTTTCCCTCTTCCCCCAGCGCCTGGACAACATCCGGATTGAGCAGGTATATATCGTCCATATTATTGCGGGCTCTGTCAAGGGTAACCTGGTCATATGTTTTGTCCTGATAGTCTTCTGCCGTATAAGTTTTATACGTAACTGTCACCCCCAGCTCTTCCTCTGCCATCGCAATCGTAAGATCCGCCGCGCTTCTCGCAACGTTTTCCGCATCCGGATCGGTTTTCTCCATAGGGCTGAACAAATTGACGATCTTCTCTTCCTCCTCCTCATCCTGAATCAGGTTCTTCAGTTCGTCATCCTTATTACAGGCTGCCAGCATCAGAGCCGCAAACCCTATGATACCGGCTGCCGCCCATCTCCTGCGTCCTGCTTTTTCCTTTCTTTTCATAAACTATCCTCTTACTTCACATATTCTCTGATCACCTTTTTCAGGTGCTCCACATCCAGCGGTTTTGCCACATGGGCATTCATGCCGGAGGCAAGGGCCGCCCTTTCATCTTCCGCAAATGCATTTGCCGTCATGGCAATAACAGGTATCTTCCGGGCATCTTCCCTTGCCAGAGCGCGAATAGCCCTCGTAGCGTCATAGCCGTTCATCACCGGCATCTGGACATCCATCAGAATCGCATCAAACTCTCCCTCAGCCGCCTGTTCAAAACGTTCTACCGCCGCTCTGCCGTTCTCCACGATCTCACAGAAAGCCCCCTCCATCTTCAAAATCTCTATCAGTATCTCCGCGTTGATCTCGTTGTCCTCCGCCGCAAGGAAATGCAGCCCTTCCAGAGAATCCGCCCTTTCAGGCTCCTTTTCTTTATCTGCCCCCTCCCACATCTCCGTGATCTTTGCCCTCAGCGAAGATACAAAAAACGGTTTTGTCAATACCGTCATATTCTTTGTCTCAAGAGCTTCCTCCATACCTGCGGTATCATATTCCGCAAGGAACACGATGGGAACGGTGTCCGGAAGCGCTCTGCGCAGTTCCCTGACCGCCTCTATGCCCTCCGCCTCCGGAATATCCCAGTCAAACAGCACAAGCTGATATGCCTCGCTCATCTCCCTCAGGCGCCGCAGCGCTTCCTCCACGCCCGCAGCCTCCAGGCTAACGCCCGTCTCCTGCATAAGTTCCCGCATATTTTCACAGTTCTCCGCGTCCTCATCCACCGCCAGTATCCGGGATATGCCTCTTCTGCTCCAGAACTGTGTATCTTCCTGTACTTCCTGGATACGCAGTTCCAGTTCCACCCTGAAAAGCGATCCTTTATCCAGTTCACTCGAGACATCTATCGTTCCGCCCATAAGTTCCACGATACTCTTGGTGATCGCCATCCCGAGTCCTGTGCCCTGTACTTTATTTGTAGTACTGTTCTCCGCTCTGGTAAAAGCGTCAAAGATCGTCTCAAGATACTCCGGTGTCATACCATAGCCGTCATCCTCCACTTCGATCCGTATGTGTTCATACTGGCTGCCCCTCTGCCTGAGTCCCATAATACGCATTTGAATGTGTCCGCCCTCAGGCGTATATTTTACCGCATTGGAAAGAAGATTGATCAGTACCTGATTGATCCTTGTCTCATCGCCCACCAGATACTCATGCCGGATTCCCGTCACTTCCACACGGAACTCCTGCCCCTTTTCCCTTGCCATCGGCACAATAATGGCTTCCACGGAAGCCACCACATCACTGAGCGAAAATTTATCAAAATTGAGCACGACTTTACCGCTCTCGATCTTGGAAACATCCAGCACATCATTGATCAGCCGCAGCAGATGCTGGCCGGACGCCGTAATTTTCCTCGTATACTCCCGCACTTTGGCGGGATCTTCCGCTTCTGCGGAGAGAAGATTGGCAAAGCCTAAAACCGCATTCATCGGTGTACGGATATCATGGGACATATTGGATAAAAACATTGTCTTGGAATTACTGGCAACCTGAGCCGCCTGCAGCGCCTCCGCAAGCTGTTCGCTGTGAATCCTGCGCTCTTTCTCCTGTTCCTTTCTGAGTTTATCCTCCTGCCGCCAGTTGATATAATACAGCAGTACGCACACAAAAAACGCTACCAGCATGGCAACGACGACAAGAATAATATTCTGATTGACCGTTTTTCCTTCCTGCTGGATTGCCTCCACCGGCACATATCCCACCAGAAAAAGTGTCCCGTCATTGAGCGCCCACATATAGTTGAGCGCGCTTACCCCCCGGATATCATGGTAATACAGAAGATTCTTCCCGTTTTCCAGGCATTGGTCCACCTCTTCGCGAATCTCCTCATCCTGAATGTTATTCGCCCGGTAAAAATCGTCCAGGTTCAGATGCCCGGCACTCCGTTTTCCCATTCCCTTCGGCTTCAGGATAAACCGTTCGCTCTCCGCATCCATCATATATAATAACGCCTGCTTATTATAAAATCCATCCGGAAGGGAACTCTCGATGGTATCATAAATATATTCTACATAAAGAGTCCCTATCTCCTCCCCGTCTCTCTCTACAGGGCATTTTATCGTATAGGACCATGCCCCCATATAATTCAGATAAGACTGGGAGACGGGCAGTCCCTTAATGGTTCCCCCCGCAGAAAAATTCAGCCCTTCCTCGGTAAACGGCTCCCCCGTACTGGAAACTCCCACGCTCTCCCCCGCCGGAATCATCGACATCTTTACCATCGTCTGATTCTTTTCATAGGCGCGGATATATTCTTCCGGATCATCCGCCCTTGCCGCCTCTTTGGCTATCAGCATCTGAAACTCCGCCTCATTCTCCAAAATTGCCTCAATGGTATACTGGATCAGGTCCAGGCTTTCACTCAGATTCTGAATCGCCGCCGTAGACATTTCCCGGGATATTTTCTGCGAAACCGCAGTCACGACCGCCCCTAAAGCACAAAAAACCAATACAATCGAAAGGAGCAGAACCTTCCTTTCCCGTTTCTCTTTTTCCCCCGTTTTTTCTTTCATAACCAAATCTCCGCTTTTGCCGCTTCGGGAGTGCGGCCCGCTCTCTGCCATTTTGCGTGGCATACCTATTTATAACTTTTTCTATTGATTATACTATTATTTTATACTTTTACAGGCAATTTGTCACCCCTTCGGCAGTACAAAGGAACTTTTCAACGACACGATTCTGTTAAACACCGGACTCCCGGGCTCGGAATCCCTGCTGTCCACACAGAAGAACCCCTGCCGCACAAACTGAAAACTCTCCGGTACCTGCGCCTCTTTCAGCGCCGGCTCCATATAACAGTTCTTTAACACGATCAGCGAATTGGGATTCAGGTTCAGGGAGCCGTCCTCATTATAGACACCCTTCTCCTCATCCACGATATTTTCATACAGACGTACTTCCGCCTGCACCGCCGTCTTGGCATTTACCCAGTGGATTGTCCCTTTTACCTTCCTGCCGTCCGGACTGTTGCCGCCTTTGCTCGCCGGATCATAGGTACCGTGTACTACGGTCACATTGCCGTTTTCATCCTTCTCACAGCCTGTGCATTTCACAAAATAAGCATGCATCAGCCGCACTTCATTCCCGGGGAACATCCTGAAATATTTTTTCGGAGGCTCCTCCATAAAGTCATCCCGTTCGATATAAAGTTCCCGCCCGAAGGGTACTTTTCTTGTACCGAGTTCCGGATTTTCCAGATTGTTTGCTATCTCCAGCTCCTCCGTCTGTTCTTCCGGATAATTGTCGATCACCAGTTTGATCGGATCAAGTATCGCCATCATACGCGGCTTTTTCAGCTTCAGATCCTCTCTGATACAATATTCCAGCATGGAATACTCCGCCGAAGACTGTGCCTTCGACACACCGCACAGATCCACAAAACGCCTGATGGACTCCGGCGTAAATCCCCGTCTTCTCAGCGCCGCAATGGAAACCAGCCTGGGATCATCCCAGCCGTCCACAATGCCCTCTTCCACCAGCTTCTTGATATATCGTTTTCCTGTCACCACATTGGTCAGGTACATTTTTGCAAATTCAATCTGACGGGGCGGCTCCTCATATTCCAGTTCCCTGAGCACCCAGTCGTAAAGAGGCCTGTGGTCCTCAAACTCCAGCGTACAGATGGAATGGGTTATCCCCTCCTCCGCGTCCTCGATGGGATGGGCATAATCATACATCGGATAAATGCACCACTTATCCCCCGTATTGTGATGGGACATGCGCGCCACCCGGTAAATGATCGGATCACGCATGTTCATGTTCGGAGAAGCCATATCGATCTTCGCCCGAAGCGTTTTCTCTCCGTCCCCGAACACGCCGTTTTTCATCGCCTCAAAGAGTACCAGATTCTCCTCCGTACTGCGCCCCCTGCTGGGATCTTCCTTTCCCGGCTCGGTCAGCGTACCCCGGTACTCGCGCATCTCATCCGCCGTCAGGTCCGACACATAAGCCTTTCCCTTTTTGATCAGCTTCACCGCACCCTCATACATCTTTTCAAAATAGTTGGAAGCAAAAAACAGCCGATCCTCATAATCCGCCCCCAGCCACTTCACATCCTCGATAATGGACTCCACAAACTCCGTCTTCTCCTTGGTCGGATTCGTGTCGTCAAACCGCAGGTTAAACTTCCCGCCGTACTGCTGCGCCAGCCCGTAATTGAGCAGAATGCTCTTTGCATGCCCGATATGCAGATACCCGTTCGGCTCCGGCGGAAATCTTGTACAGACAGTGGTATAAACCCCTTCCGCCAGATCCTTATCAATCTCCTGCTCTATAAAATTTCTTGAAACAACTTCTTCACTCATATCACAATATCTCCCGTTACCATACTATATTTATTGCCGCTCTTTGGTCGAGTCGGCTCGGTCAGTGATGAAACAATCTGATTCCTGTGAAGCACATTACCATCCCATACTTATCGCAGGTCTCGATTACATTGTCGTCCCGTATGGAACCGCCCGGCTGCGCCACATACTTCACGCCGCTCTTGTGGGCCCTCTCGATATTATCCCCAAAGGGGAAGAAGGCATCCGAGCCAAGCGCCACATCCGTATTGCCGGCAAGCCATGCTTCCTTCTCATCCCGCGCGAAAACAGGCGGTTTCTCCTTAAAGAATTTCTGCCATGTTCCTTCCGTCAGAATATCCTCATACTCATTGCCGATATACAGGTCGATGGAATTATCCCGGTCCGCCCTGCCGATGCCCTCCACAAAAGAAAGCCCCAGCACCTGCGGCGCCTGGCGCAGATACCAGTTATCCGCTTTTGTCCCCGCAAGCCTTGTGCAGTGAATCCGGGACTGCTGCCCCGCGCCGATGCCGATCGCCTGTCCGCCCTTTGCGTAGCAGACCGAATTACTCTGTGTATATTTCAGGGTAATCATGGCAATCATCAGATCGATCAGCGCCGCCTTCGGCAGTTCCTTATTTGCCGTCACAATATTCCCAAACAGCGCCTCGTCCACCTTCAAATCATTCCTGCCCTGCTCAAAGGTCACGCCGAAAACCTGTTTTCTCTCAATCTTCTCCGGCTCATAGTCCGTGTCAATCCGGATCACATTATAACCGCCTTTTTTCTTTGCTCTCAGGATCTCCAATGCCTCCGGCTCATATCCCGGCGCAATGACGCCGTCCGAAACCTCTCTTTTCACCAGCAGCGCCGTTTCCCTGTCACAGACATCCGAAAGAGCAATAAAATCACCGAAAGATGACATTCTGTCAGCCCCCCTTGCCCTCGCGTAGGCACAGGAAAGAGGCGTCATCCCGGCCTTTTCATCCACCCAGTAAATTTTTCTCTCCAGTTCTGTCAAAGGCAGCCCCACAGCCGCCCCCGCCGGAGATACATGTTTAAAAGAAGCCGCCGCCGGAAGATGCGTCGCCGCCTTCAATTCCCTCACAAGCTGCCAGCCGTTAAAGGCATCCAGCAGATTAATATAACCCGGCGTGCCGTTTAACACTTCAATCGGAAGATCTCCCCCGTTCTCCATATAAATACGGGACGGCTTCTGATTCGGATTACAGCCGTACTTTAATCCCAGTTCATTCATATTCTTCCCTCTGTCTTTTTATTTATTGTTTTCACTGCATTGTATTACACATTTTTGTTTATTATTCTGCTCTCATATTTTCCTGTGGCGATCTCAATATACCGCACAAACAAAGACACTTTATTGTCCTCATTCAGGCTTTCCCAGATCCCTTTCGCAAAACTGTCGATATCTTCATCCCCGACAGCAATCCGCTTCGGCTCCCCCTCAAAACTCGGCAGAGGTTCTCCGTCACGCTGATACGTATGGATAAAGCGCCCCTCTCCGGCAAGCGGCTTATCATAGGAAAACGTATATCTATTGCAGCAGGAGGGATCGCCGTCCGCACTCTTTAAAACAGACATCTTATAGGAAAACGCCCCCGCTCCCATCTCCATAACACCGGATATCCTCGGTGTATAGTTCGGTCCGTCCGGCTCAAACTCCCTTCCTTCAAGCGCCTCTTCAAAGCTTTTTCCCTCAGCCAGCCCGTCATAGACCGTATCTGTCTGATCGCCGTTTGTCACGATCGTCTGATCCTGAAACACCCGCACCGGCGCATAGATGATCAGGCTCGGATCACTCAGCTTCGACGGATCATGAGCCTGCGTCCGAATCCCTTCTCCCTCTTCCGCAAAGATCCGGTTCCGGCTGTTTACGCTCCTGCCCATAATAAAATAAGCGGTCACCGCATATTTCCCGTCCGGCGTCTTCCCGATAACGATGCCCCGTCCCGGATAAGGATTATTTCGCAGTTCATCCTGCAATGATTTTATCTCCATAATATATCTCCCTGTTTTTGTTCTGCCGGGTTTGAGCCGGCAGGCTGTCACGGTCCGTTCATCTGTCCTACAGCATAACTCAATCATCATCCATGCTGTAGTTCGGCGCCTCTTTTGTAATATGGATATCATGCGGATGGCTCTCTCTGAGGGCTGCCGCGGAAATCTTTACAAATTTCCCCTTCTCCTTCAGCTCTTCCACGGACGCCGTGCCGCAGTACCCCATACCGGAGCGAAGGCCGCCCATCAGCTGGAATATCGTATCTTCCACACTTCCCTTATATGCCACGCGTCCTTCCACGCCTTCCGGCACCAGTTTCTTTGCATCGGACTGGAAATATCGGTCTTTAGAACCGTTCTCCATCGCCGCGATGGAACCCATGCCGCGGTATACTTTATATTTTCTGCCCTGGAACAGTTCAAAGGTTCCCGGAGATTCATCACAGCCTGCAAAGATGGAACCCATCATGCAGACATCACCGCCTGCCGCAATCGCCTTTGTCATATCGCCGGAATATTTGATGCCGCCGTCCGCAATAATCGGAATACCATACTCCTTTGCCACCGCATAACAATCCATAACCGCCGTGATCTGGGGCACACCGATACCCGCAACAATTCTTGTGGTACAGATGGAACCGGGACCGATACCTACTTTCACCGCGTCCGCTCCCGCTTCGATCAGCGCCTTCGTTCCTTCGCCCGTCGCCACATTCCCCGCGATCACCTGTACTTCCGGGTAAGCTTCCTTGATCATCCTGATACAGTGCAGCACGTTCTCGGAATGTCCGTGCGCGGAATCCAGCACGATAACGTCCACCTTTGCTTCCACCAGCGCCGCCACCCGCTCAAGCACATTTGCCGTAATACCCACTGCCGCGCCGCACAAAAGCCTTCCCTGCTCATCCTTCGCCGCCAGCGGATATTTGATCGCTTTCTCAATATCCTTGATCGTGATAAGTCCCTTTAAATTGTAATCCTCATCTACAATAGGAAGTTTCTCCTTCCTTGCCTTTCCGAGGATCGTCTTCGCCTCCTCCAGCGTGATCCCCTCCCTGGCAGTAACCAGATTTTCGGAAGTCATACACTCTTTGATCTTCCTGGAAAAATCCGTCTCAAATTTCAAATCGCGGTTCGTGATAATACCCACAAGCTTTTTGCCTTCCGTGATCGGCACGCCGGAAATCCGGAATTTTCCCATCAGCTCGTCCGCATCTCTCAGAGTATGTTCAGGGGACAGTGAAAACGGATCTGTGATGACACCATTCTCGGAACGTTTTACCTTGTCCACCTCGTCTGCCTGCTCTTTGATCGACATATTTTTATGGATAATGCCGATACCTCCCTGTCTTGCCATGGCAATTGCCATCCGGTGCTCCGTTACCGTGTCCATGCCCGCGCTCATCATCGGGATGTGAAGCCTTATCTTCTTAGTCAGCCTCGTGGTAAGGTCCACCTGATTGGGTATCACCTGTGAATAACCCGGTACCAATAACACGTCGTCAAATGTAATGCCTTCTCCGATAATCTGTCCCATTCTTTTCCTCCATTCCAGTTCCGCAGATGCATTCCAGGTACACCACACCCGAGGACAAATTTACATCTGCTTACGCATCTGTAAATTGTCCTGTGCACCTTTCATGCATCTGCTGTTTTTAGTTCCGTAAAATATAAAAAATCCCGTCAATCGGTAAACACTTTTCTGGGAGCGACACTTTTCACCGCAGCTACAAAGGCAGGATTCGGTGAGAGCAGCACTCTTGCTTCATTATTGTAGATCAGTACATATCTCTGATCCGGCTGCGCTTCGTAACCGATGCTGTAATCCTTTTGTTTCAGCTGCCTGTTTTTGTACTCGTCCAGATGCCATGAATTTACAGGTGCCAGAATTTCAATCTTTTCCGTATTCAGTTTTTCTATGGTCTTTCTTCGTTTCTGTCCGCTGATCTTATCAATGCTGATCTCCCTGTCCACATAGAGATATTCATACTCCACACTGCCCTCGAGCGTCATAAAGTAACTTAGTACGCCGCATACCACCGCCATGATAAGTGCCAGAAAACCTGCCATAAAAATAAGAAGAGCAAACAGCACGGTCAGCACCGTAAACAGGATTCTCAAAAATACTTTCACTGTCGGCGTCTTATGTTTGATAAGGCATTCTACATAAGATTCACTCATACGCCACCTCCAATCATCTGTAATAAATATGAAAAAACTGTAATACAACCTCCTGATGAAAATTGTATTACAGATTATCATAATATATTTGCCCGACTTATTCAACTATCAGATTAGGCAAAAAAATATTATTTTAGAAGAATTTTTTATCAGTTACGGTGACAATTTCCCTTAGCCGAACATTCCCGGGCGGCGGGCACTGTCCTCCCATTTCCCGCGGATGTGCCTTGCCGCTCCCTCTGCCGGCGTCCCCGACGCCATTGTCATGGTAAACGGCAGCGCGGTCCTCTCCCTTATCCTTCTCTCAAGCAGAGCAAGATAGGTCCCGTTCGCCGCTTTGGTATGGATGGAACCCGTCAGCACTACGGAAACCGGAG
>OFEY01001980.1_pt1 | contig 11976 bp, 7 predicted proteins | sample 1521251 | NCBI WGS metagenome assembly OFEY01 (sample SAMEA3504100, study PRJEB24116) | mouse gut metagenome | biome: mouse gut; feature: mouse-associated habitat; material: faeces | place: Denmark | collected 2011
GCATACACCTCCGCTGCGCTTCGGTGTATGCGGTTACCGGTAAATCAGCGTTCTGCGAACGCCTACCTACCAACAAAAAATCCCGCGGGTGCGGGATTTTTTATGATCAGAGGCCTCGGCCGTGGCAGTTTTTGTATTTCTTGCCTGAGCCGCAAGGGCAGGGGTCGTTGCGACCTACGCGCGGACCGGCCTTGGCGGGCATTGGCTTCTCTTTCTCGCCTTGCTGTGCAGAGGCGGCCTGACGCTGTGCGTCGGCGCCGGGAAGCTCTGCCTTGGTGGCGCGGTAGTTGGGCTGCACGCGACGCTCGGGTGCCTGTGTCTCCTTGATGTCGGGCTGCTTGGGAGCGGGTTTTTCGAGTTGCTGCTCGGGATTTTCGGGCTGTGTGGGCTGAGGAGCGGGCTGACGCATGAAAATCTGACCGCGCATGAGGGCCGACACTGCTTTGTTGTTGAGGTTGGCGAGCATAGTCTCGAAGAGGTGGAACGACTCAACCTTATATATCACGAGGGGGTCTTTCTGCTCGTAAGCGGCGTTCTGCACGCTCTGGCGCAGCTGGTCGAGCTCGCGGAGGTGTTCTTTCCAGAGTTCGTCGATGGTAACGAGCATGAGTGCCTTGTGCCATTCCTTGATGATAGATCGGCCGTCGGATTCGAGGGCTGTGCGGAGGTCGCAGCGGAGGTTGAACACGCGCTTGCCGTCGGTAATGGGCACGAGGATGGGGCCGTTGTAGTCGGGGTGCTCGGCGCTCATCTGTGTGAGCACGGGCATTGCCACCTCGCGGATACGGTCGCTCTTGCGGTCGAGACCTTCTACGGCTGCGGCATGGAGAGTCTCGATTTTATCCTCGCGCTGCATGTTGGCGTATTCCTCTTCGGTGAAAGGAGCCTCGATGGCAAGCACACGGAAGATCTCGGTGCAGAGGTCGGGGTAGTCGGCGGGAGCCTCGTTGTTGACGATGAGGTTTTCTACAGTATCGTAGAGCATGTTGATTACATCGACACCGATACGCTCGCCGAGTACGGCGTGGCGGCGGCGCTCGTAGATGTACGTACGCTGCTTGTTCATCACGTCGTCGAACTCGAGCAGGCGCTTACGGATACCGAAGTTGTTCTCCTCGACGCGTTTCTGAGCTTTCTCGATGGCGTTGTTGACGATCTTGTGCTCGATCATCTCGTCTTCCTGCAGGCCGAGGCGGTCAAGCATTTTCACTACGTGGTCGGTGGCGAAGAGGCGCATGAGCTGATCTTCGAACGATACGAAGAATACCGACGAACCCGGGTCGCCCTGACGTCCGGCACGACCGCGGAGCTGGCGGTCGACGCGTCGGCTCTCGTGGCGCTCGGTGCCGATGATTGCAAGACCACCGGCCTCGCGCACCTCGGGTGTGAGCTTGATATCGGTACCGCGGCCTGCCATGTTGGTTGCGATAGTCACGCAGCCTTTGCGGCCTGCTAGAGCTACAACCTCGGCCTCGCGCTGGTGGAGCTTGGCGTTGAGCACCTGATGTTCGATTTTCTGCATGGTGAGCATGCGGCTCAGGAGCTCGGAGATTTCTACCGACGTTGTGCCCACGAGCACCGGGCGGCCGGCTTTCACCATCTCTACGATTTCGGCGATTACGGCTTTGTATTTCTCTTTCTTGGTGCGGTAGACGCGGTCGTTCATGTCGATACGCGCGATGGGGCGGTTGGTGGGTATGGTGACTACATCGAGCTTGTAGATATCCCAGAGCTCGCCTGCCTCGGTCTCGGCAGTACCGGTCATACCGGCGAGCTTGTGGTACATGCGGAAGTAGTTCTGCAGCGTGATGGTGGCGAAGGTCTGTGTGGCGGCTTCGATTTTCACGCCCTCCTTGGCCTCGATAGCCTGATGTAGACCGTCGGAGTAGCGTCGGCCCTCCATGATACGGCCTGTCTGCTCGTCGACGATTTTCACCTTGTTGTCGTCAACCACATATTCTTGGTCGCGCATGAAGAGGGTGTATGCCTTCAGGAGCTGTGTGACGGTGTGTACGCGCTCGCTCTTTACGGCGTAGTTTGCCATGAGCTCGTCTTTCTTCTCCTGACGCTCGGCGGCGTCGGCGATGTGCTCGAGCTCGCTGAGCTGGCTTGCGATGTCGGGGAGGACGAAGAACTGAGGGTCCTGCGACGAGCCGGTGAGTTCGTCGATACCCTTGTCGGTGAGTTCTACCGAGCGGTTTTTCTCATCGATCACGAAGTAGAGCGGGTCGGTGACGACGGGCATTTCGCGGGCGTTGTCCTGCAGGTAGTGGGCTTCAGTCTCTAGGAGCACGTTTTTCATGCCTTCCTGACTGAGGAAGCGTATGAGGGCGCTGTTTTTGGGCAGACCCTTGAATGCGCGGAAAAGCAGCAGGGCGCCTTCTTTCTTTACGTCCTTGTCTTCGCTGGCGAGCTTGGTCTTGGCTTCGGCGAGGATGCCGGTGACGAGGCGCTGCTGTGCGCGGACAACTTTCTCTACATTGGCCTTGTACTGGTCGAAGAGCTGGTCGTCGCCGCGTGGCACGGGGCCGGAGATGATGAGCGGCGTACGTGCGTCGTCGATAAGCACGGAGTCGACCTCATCGACAATGGCATAATAGTGCTCCTCGCGCTGTACGAGATCCTGCGTCTGTGTGGCCATGTTGTCACGCAGGTAGTCGAAACCGAACTCATTGTTGGTTCCGAAGGTGATGTCGCAGCCGTAGGCGGCACGGCGTTCCTCGGAATTGGGATCAGTCTTGTCAATGCAGTCTACGGTAAGGCCATGGAACTGATAGAGGGGACCCATCCATTCGGAGTCACGTTTGGCGAGGTAATCGTTGACGGTCACCACATGCACGCCCTCGCCAGTGAGTGCATTGAGGAATACGGGAAGCGTGGCCACGAGAGTCTTACCCTCACCGGTGGCCATCTCGGCGATGGAGTTTGTTACCTTGCCTCCGTTCATCATGCCGTGGAGCACCATACCTCCGATGAGCTGCACGTCGTAATGCATCATGTCCCATTTCACGAGATTGCCGCCTGCCATCCATTCGTTCTTATAGACAGCCTTGTCACCCTCGATGCTGAGGAAATCCTTGCCGGCACCGGCAAGACGGCGGTCGGCGTCGCTGGCTGTGACCTCAATGGTGTCGTTCTCCTTGAAACGGCGCGCTGTCTCCTTCACCACGGCGAACACTTCGGGGAGCACACGGTCAAGATCACGGGCATAATTTTCGAACATCTCCTCCTTGAGTTCGTCGATACGCTTCCAGAGCGGCTCACGTTTCTCATAGTCGAGTGTCTCGATCTGTTCGCGGATTTCGCTTATCTGATCTTTAAATTTGGCGGCGTTGCCGCGTATTTCCCCGCGGATGGCATCGATGCGTCCACGGAGTTCGTCGTTGGAGATATTCCTGATTTCTTCCGAGACAGGATTGATTTCTTTGGAAAGGCGATTCCAGAGCGGACGTACCGCACGCTCCGACTGGTCGCCGAATACTTTCTTAAAAAGGTTATTGAACATCTATATTGTAGATTCTTGGATTAACTTGATTATATAAAAAACTCACTCTTTTCTGTCCAGCTGCATGGGCCGGCCTTCGGAGCCGTTCGGCGACCGTATCCGGAGCAGACCGGTAACAGTCGGGGCTATGACGGTGGCGTCGACCGGCGTGGATATCACCGCCGGCGCGAGTCCCGCGCCGATGAGGAAAGCCGGAGAGGCCACAGGCGATGAGCGCATAGATCTTTTGACGGGAGGAAATTCCTCGTCATCGACCACGTCCCATCCGGGAGCATAATTAACTATGAGGTCACCGGCAAACCGCGGATCGAGCGCAAGCCTCATCGACTCCTGCTCGGGGGTGGCTGGCGAAAGAATGTCGCTGACTGTATAAACCTCAGCCACGCCGCTCATCTTAGCAAGGAAGGTGCGGGCGTCGCGCGCGATAGCCTCCGGATCGAGTTTGCGCGCCTCTATCGCCTTATGGTCAAGAAATACATGGCGGTCGCGTATCGCCTCAACATATCCGGCGCTTCCATGCTTGGCCGAAAGATATGAATTGAGAAGCGACTTGGCCCGCTTTGTGGAGAATTCGCCGCCTGGAATGCGGTACTTCTTCTCCTCGACCACTGCATCGTCGTAATAGCCTGTGGAAGAAATAAAGATCAGTGCATTGTCGGCACCGACATAGCGGTCTATCGCCTCGAACAGACGTCCCAATTGCCTGTCGAGCCTGATGTATGAATCGGCAAGTTCCGCACGGAAATCGGTATCGGCCACATATTTGAAGGGAGCGGCCGTATAACCCAGACTCAGCATGTCGAGTGCAGGCCCTCCGCCCATCTTGAGCTGGCGGATAAATTCTATGGCAAGGTCTGTGACCTCGGCATTGGCGAGCGCCGACGAGCTGAATTTTCGGTATACATCCCTATCGGCGCGAACGAACTGGTGGCGGAACGGATGCTTCAGCTTTATGTCGCTTATGCCCTGCACACCATCGAGCGGCAGCAGCGGGCGCCATTGCATCGTGTCGAGCCTCGATGAAAGGGAGGCCCGGAAATTACGGTTTGAAACCGGAACCGGAAGACTTCCATAATAAGAAGATGTCGCCCAGTTTCCGGTGGTATTGTTGAGCCAGACAGCGTTCTTAGCCGCATGTCCGGCCATTATCACCGCCTGCTGCGGCTCTGTGGCTATGGAATACACCGCTCCGAGTCCCACTCCGTCAATGGCCACTTCGTCAGCCACAGTGGAGAGCCGCAGATTCTCGGGAGTGAACGAGTCGTTGCTGACCGTTCCCGCAGAAGCAAGAGCGGGACGGGACACTGGCCCTGAGGAGGTCTGCTCGAACACCGAAGCCGACGGGACACCAGTCTGCGCCGGATAGCTTCCGGTGTAGAGCATCGCAGTGGCACTCGCCGCGTCAAGCGGCGAGACCTTGAAGTCGACATCGCGGAAATAGACACCGTCCTTGATCAGATAGCGGAATCCATGTTCGCTGAAGCGGCTCTGCAGACCTTCTATGTAGTCGGTTCGTAGCTGGTCAACGACGATTCCCACCACGAGCATTGGCCTGGCTGGATCTGCCTGAGCCGCTCCGGCGAGTGTTGCCAGACCTACGAGTGCTGTTGCTAACCTGTTCATTTATTCGTTTGTTATGCCGCAATACGGCACTATTTTTATAACTACCCGTAGAGATGATTATTGCGTAGGAAGCAGCAAGGGCCACTGTGGCCGCCATAATCGGAAACATGGCCGGATCGGCCGTCTGTCGCTGCACGGGCCATGCCAGAAGCAGAAGCCCTACCGCCACCACATTCCACCAGACCATCGGCAATGTCATCCATCGTCCCCGCCTTCCCAGCCACACTCCGACGGCAACGATAAGCTGCAGCGGATTCAGAAGCACCAGCAGAATATTTGGAGAGGTGGCTTCATGCGTGGAGACAAACACCAGGAATGCAGTCAGGCATCCTACAAGTCCCAGAACACCGAACCATACTGAATATACCCATCTCACTATCCTCTTGCGCCGCAGCTGCACTATGGCTATCAATATCATCAGCAGGGAGAGAAGACTGAATATGAAGAGGGGAGTCACATACCAGGGGGTTGGAGGGAGTGAGGCGTTTTCGCCTCCTTCGAAGAGAATTCGAGTCCGCGCCACAAGCGGCGCACCGTCATCGAAATGCGCGCCGTCCACCTTCTCCATCATCTCTATGGGAACGAACATCTCCGCGCGTCCCGGGATTCCTGCATCGAGACCGCTGCCGAGGGCAAGATCAATGCCAAACTGGTACCATGGATAGTCTTTATGGTAGGCACGCATCTCTCGCCGGAACGTACCGTATTTCACCGTGTCGGGGTAAATCACTCTCCGGTCGGTGGCCTGGTCCACACGGTCCACAATGCGCGTGGCGCAGTTGTCCTTCACGTAATTGTAACGGTACGTGCGATTGCGGGGAAGCGCCTCTTCACGCAACATACCCAATAATCTCCAGGCCTCTTCCTGCGAAAGGTTAAGGTCCTGTTCCACAACTCTTCTGTTCCCCTGCACGTACTCCGCCATGAAGAGCGGAAACGGGTAGGAAGCAAGCATATAATCTGTCTGTCCGGATACAAACCGGCCAACGAAGTTCGGCTCGTTGAAATCGAAGACACCGTAATTCCACACCGAGTCGATACCCTCGCCGCGGACACGGATCGCCTCATGGCCGCACAACTCGTACACTTCCTTTCCGGGCCAGCAAGTAACCAGGCTGACAATGACGGAATCCCGCCTCTCCCCGGCCCGGAGGGGCGGCAGGAGAAGCAGGATTGTAAAAAGTGTGGCGAGAATTGTGCGCATACACTAAGATCAATACTCGCAGTTCTTCGGATAGCGCGGGAAGGGAATTACATCGCGGATGTTCTGCATACCGGTCACAAAGAGTACCAGGCGCTCGAATCCGAGACCAAATCCGGAATGAGGCACCGTGCCGTAGCGGCGTGTGTCGAGATACCATTCCATTCCCTGAAGGCCGAGTTCCTCGCAACGTTTCGACAGCTTTTCGAAACTCTCCTCGCGCTGCGAGCCGCCGATAATCTCTCCGATTTTCGGGAACAGCACATCCATGGCGCGGACAGTCTTGCCGTCATCGTTAAGTTTCATGTAGAACGCCTTGATCTCCTTAGGATAATCGGTAAGAATCACCGGACGCCTGAAATGCTCCTCCACAAGGTAACGCTCATGCTCAGAGGCGAGATCGGCACCCCAGTAAACCGGGAACTCGAATTTCCGGCCGCTCTCCTCAAGTATCTTCACGCCCTCCGTGTAGGGAAGACGGACAAAGTCATTCTCCACCACAAAACGGAGACGTTCCGGCAACTCCTTGTCGAAATGCTCGGCCAGGAAAGCAATGTCATCCGGGCAATGCTCAAGCGCGTAGTTCACACAATACTTGATGAATTCCTCAGCAAGGTCCATATTGTCCTCAATCTCGTAGAAAGCCATCTCCGGCTCTATCATCCAGAACTCCGAGAGATGCCGCGGAGTGTTGGAATTCTCGGCACGGAAAGTGGGGCCGAACGTGTAGATGCAACCGAGCGCCGTCGCTCCGAGTTCGCCCTCAAGCTGGCCGGAGACGGTGAGACTGGCCTGACGGCCGAAGAAATCCTCGGAATAGTCCACGCGGCCATCCTCAGTCGTGGGAAGGTTCTCCAGAGGAAGGGTGGTCACCTGGAACATCGCGCCGGCACCCTCGCAGTCAGAGGCCGTTATGAGCGGGGTATGAAAATAACAGAAACCTTTGTCGTTAAAAAACTTATGGACAGCAAACGCAAGAGCGTGACGAATCCTGAGCACGGCTCCGAAGGTATTTGTGCGCGGTCTCAGATGCGCTTTCTCGCGGAGGAATTCGAGGGTATGCCCCTTCTTCTGCAGCGGATATGTGGCGGGATCGGCAGTGCCGTACACCTCCATATCGGCCGCCTGCACCTCCACCAACTGGCCGGCGCCTGAAGATGCCACCAGCTCTCCCTGCACATGGATGCTCGCGCCGGTTGTGACCGGCTTCAGCATCTCGTCGGGGAAACGGGCGAGGTCGAACACGATCTGGAGATTCTTGATTGTGGTTCCGTCGTTGAGTGCCACAAACTGCACGTTCTTGTTGCCGCGGCGGGTACGCACCCATCCCTTGACATCGACGACAGTCCCGGTGTATTTCTCCGGGGATGAAAGAATCTCCTTTATTGTCGTTCTCTTTATTTTTTCCATTATCTGAAGGGATATTGTCCGCGCGGTTCCGGGACTACCGGAATCGCGCGGCATTTTGATTATTATTCGAAAGCTCCCATGCGGAGATAGTTCACCTCCTCCTGAGAGAGGTAACGCCAGCGTCCGCGCGGCAGATTTTTCTTGGTGAGACCGGCGAAATAGACGCGGTCGAGCTTGGTGACGCGGTATCCGAGATGCTCGAAAATCCGGCGCACGATGCGGTTGCGTCCGCTGTGAATCTCGATGCCGGCCTGATTGCGGTCATCGCTCACATAACTGATTGCGTCAGCGTGGATCTCACCATCCTCAAGTTCGATGCCGTCGGCGATGCGCTGCATGTCCTCTTCGGAGATTTCCTTGTCGGTCCACACATGATAGATTTTTTTCTTGACAAATTTGGGGTGCGTGAGCTTCGAGGCGAGATCGCCGTCGTTTGTGAGCAGAAGCACGCCGGTAGTGTTCCGGTCAAGGCGTCCCACGGGATAGATGCGCTCCTGGCAGGCACCCTTCACGATGTCAAGCACCGTAGTGCGGCCGTTGGGGTCATCGTTGGTGGTGACGCAGTCTTTCGGCTTGTTGAGAAGGACGTAGCACTTGCGCTCGGGAGTCACTACCTTGCCGTCGTATTCCACAACATCGTTGCGGGTGATTTTAGTTCCAAGTTCGGTCACAACCTCCCCGTTGACCTTCACTTTTCCTCCGGTGATGTACTCGTCGGCTTCGCGGCGGGAACATATTCCGGAATTTGCCATATATTTGTTGAGACGAAGTTCCGCGTTCGGATCGATGTCCTCAAGAACATAATCGATCTGCTTGGGACGCGGTGTGAACTTCATGCCCTGATTCCAATTGTTGAAACCGCCCTGCTGACGTCCGCGCTGGCGGAAACCTCCCTGCTGACGATTGTTCTGGCGGAAACCTCCCTGCTGACGGTTCTGGTAGCCGCCCTGCTGGCCCTGGCGCTGCTGGTAGCCGCCCTGACCCTGCTGACGGTTCTGATAGCCGCCCTGGCTCTGACGCTGCTGATAACCGCCCTGGCGCTGCTGGTAGCCTCCCTGACGTTGCTGATATCCTCCCTGGCCCTGGCGCTGATAGTTCTGGGGACGCTGCTGATAACCGCCCTGTTGACGCTGCTGGTAGCCGTAATGTCTCTGCTGATAGCCGCCCTGGCCGTGTTCCCCATCTGATGCATGCTCCTCCGAACGGCTCGCGCCATTCTCGGAATATACTACCTTTTCATAGCGATTTTCATTGCTCTCCGGAGCCGAAGAATTGACTCCCTGAATTCCGATACGAGGCCTTTTAGGTTTTTTAGCTTCTTCCATAATTTCTCATTCGCTCCGCAGCATCTCTGCTCGCGGAAACGTAAAAATAGTTTGACTTAGAGTATGTTTGACTTTATGACCCCATCCCGCAAAAAATGTTTAGATTTAAATCCGTGCCCCAGGCATTAACATTTTTTACGGAATGGGGTCTTGCTATAATTTATTTCTGTCGAGACAGACGGGCAATCTCACAATGCCCGAAAAACATTCTGCAAATGTAGCAAATAAATCTCACTCTGCAAAATATTTTTTCGAACTCCAACAGAATCAACAAACTCCAATGAGTTATCGTTCAAAATTATTTAACGGGCGAGTAATTTTTCGGCTTTTCCGTCGATCACGCGGATGTAAATGCCAGAGGCCGGAGCGGAATTGATTCGTGTGCCGTCAAGACGATAATATGCTGCGGGAGCGTCGGAGGCAACTATGTTGTCGACTCCTGTGCCGGTACCACCTTCAGAGTATTCGATGGTCATCGATTCCATATAATAAAACTCGCGTTTTGTATTGATGGTGAGACGATCGGATACTTCTCCCGTCCAGGTGCCAGTGGTATCGTCATAGGTGTAATCACCCTTGTCGAAAGCGGCGCTAAGGGCTCGCGTGGAGTCGGTATATGGAGCGCCGACAACCATGATTTTCCGGATGGTTATTCCCTCCGAGGGTACGATGGAGATTTCGGCGTCTTTATCTATGCGCAGATAAGCACTGGGGGCCGGGCGATAGCCGAAGCTTCCGTCATTCCAGAGAAGTTCGCATACGCCCTCTATCTTGTAATAGTTCTTCTCGGCAATGTCGAGCGGAAGTGTGAACACTTCATATTCATTGTCGTTCTTTATCTCCTTCTCTCCCTTGAGAATCACGCCATGTATCTTTGTGTATTCGCTGACGATGGAATAGTTGGCCTTGGCATGGTTCGATTTTATTCCGTCGGCTGCGGAATAGGCAGAGATCTCCCATTTGCCGATCCGGTCGAGAGTGATGGGACCGGTATATTCCTTGTCAGTATCTACGGCATTGCCGTCGAGCGTGGAAGAATAGAAGATCCTGGCCTCGTCGGCGCTGGAGATGGTCACCTCATGACCGAGGAGATATTCTCCGGATTCCGACTCGAAGACTGGCAACTCGAGAGGCTTCTTGTAAGCCACATATTTGACCTCGATATACTGGATGTCGGTGATCGGAGTCTGCATCCAGTTAGTAAGTTCCATGGGAGACTCCGCATTGGCGGTTCCAAGCCACTGGGCCTCATTGATCCGATCATTGTTCACATAGAATGTGCCGGAAGATACTGTGACATTGAAGACCATCTGCAGACTCTGCGTCTGACCCGGACCAGGGAATGAGAAAATAATCTCCTTGACAGCCACATCCTTCTGACAGGTAAGAGTCATGATACCGGCACTATTCCAGCAGAGCGCACCGTCGACCACGCTGAGTTGCCCCGCAGGCCAGGATAAGGAGCATACACCAGGCACTTCAAGATTGGCTGCAGCAGATAGATCAAGGTCGGAGAGTGCAGTCTGCGGAGCGTCACCGGTGTACTGTCCCTCGCCGGTCCCGTTGAAAACCCAGCTCTTAAGGGCATCGCGGTTATACTCCACGAGGACATAGGTCATGCTGTTGAGAGGATTCTGTGTCAGTTTGGTCAGGGTCAGCGGCACTTCATGGGTGGCGCTGCCGGTCCAGACTGAGGTGATGCCGTTTTCGGCGATACTTCCGGAAGATGGGGTGAATTCTGCCGGGTCGGCGAGTTTACTGGCCATATCCGCAGAGATGAAGCCCATAGTGACGGAGGTGATCTCTATTCCGGGACGAGGAGCGATCGTCATGACACCTTTCTCCACCCAATCGAGATAATGGATAGGCATGAGTCCTCCGATGGGACAGTTCCAGGAGATCTCGCATACATCGTTCTCCATACTTCTGATATCTTTGATATCCGTGGGCCATGTCTGGCACGGAGCATTCCCTTCATAGGTATACTCCCAATAAGTGCCCTTGAAGACACATTCATCGGCAAAAGCCTGACTACAAACGGCCGAGGCAAACATGAACACAAAAAAAAGTAATAATTTTTTCATATAGATATATTTTAAGGTTGTTGATGGCAAATATACAAAAAATTACGCGATATTTCGCATACGCGCAAAGATTTTTTTCTTTTTTTCTAGAAAAAAGAAAAAAATCAGGGAAAATACGTAAAAAGAAATCAGATAAGTCCCGGGAGCTCGCGCGAGGCAGTGATACGCATCAGCGGACCTTCTATGCCATTGGGGGCCACGCCCTTGCGGGTCTCGATGCGTATATAGCCGCCATCGAAGTCGTATATGCATATATGCGTATCATCCTCATCATGACAGAGCGTATCCGCCACAATATCGGTCTCAGTCAGCTCCATGGCAACTGTTATATAACTGCTGAGATCCTCGGGGAGAAGGTCGCCGAGGTAGAGATTGCGGACAACGGCGCTTGTCGGCGACAGCACATCCACATCCCATTCGCCGGGGAAGCCGCGCAGATCCGTGTAAAGAGGATGTCCCTGGCCGTCGGTCAGGATTCCCTCGAAATTGTACCACGTGGTATCCAGAGGCTCACCCACGCGGATGACGTCGGCAATGCTGCAGAGAATCATGGCTATGTCGTTGTCGGCATGGTATGACGGAGTAATCTGAGCCGAATCCGAAGACGCATCATGTCTCGAGCCGCTTCCACCGCATCCTGCAACAGAAGCTGAAATCGCAAAAAGAAAAAGGAGTGCGATGTTTTGAAATATGTAATCCGGGCGTTTCAATACTCTACTAACAAAATCGGATGCAAAATTATCTAATGTTTTTGAATCAACATCATTTTTTGTTAAAAATTTTTAAAGCAACGATAAAAAGGCCCCGGTAAAGCAACAGCCGCCGGCC
>OFEY01001995.1_pt1 | contig 11840 bp, 11 predicted proteins | sample 1521251 | NCBI WGS metagenome assembly OFEY01 (sample SAMEA3504100, study PRJEB24116) | mouse gut metagenome | biome: mouse gut; feature: mouse-associated habitat; material: faeces | place: Denmark | collected 2011
GGAGGCCATCCGATCGGGGGAAGGCGTCCGATCCTGTGGGGCCGTCCGACGCGGGAAGGCATCCTTCCGGCAGGGGCTGCGGTGGTACGGGCGCGGCGTGCCCCTGCGCGGGATCGGGCGGCGTGCCGTTTTCCGGCCCGCAGGCGTCGGGCGCGGAGGCGCGGGTCGTGACGCTCCCGTACTCCGTACTAGCCCCGCCGCGGGTGTACGCAGGGGCAGAGGCCATGACGCTCCGGATGCCTGCCTTGAGGGATTCCGCCTGTCCGCGATGGGCTTCCGGGGCCGGGACAAGGACGACGCGGTCGTCGAAACCGGAGAGTGCGGCGCGCAGGTCCGGGGAGGCATCCGGGCGCAGGGTCACGAAGACGGGGGCAAGCCCGGCCTCCAGTGCGGCGCGCACGACCCGGCGGACCAGCGGCTCGCCGTCGAGGGGAAGGGTCAGCTTGCAGCGTCCCATGCGCCGGGAAAAACCGGCGGCCAGCACCACGGCGGGAAGGCGGGGGCTATCGGCCATGCGGGGGCTCCTCGTCGGTGAGACGATTTTGCAGGCGCTTGGCCCACGGGGTGAAGATGCGGACGAAGGTTCCCACGAGCAGCGCGGAAACCACGGTCCCCTCGCGCACGCCCTCCACGCCGCCGAGAAAGACGAGGCTCAGGAGCAGGGCGGAGGTCACCAGCGAGACGTCGAAGAGTATCTTGATACGGTCGAAAATCCTTTTGTAGCGGTAGGCGATGGCGATGACGATGCCTTCGCCCGGCAGCACGGTTACATTGCAGACGATTTCCACGCTGATGCCGAGCCCGAGGACCGCGCAGCCGATCACGCACATGAGCGCCTGAAGGCCGTAGACCTGCGTCATGAGCGGCGCGGTCAGGGCCATGCCCATATCGATGAAGACGCTGAACAGGAAGACCGCCGGGAGCTGCATAAGATGCGAGGCGTGGAAGTCCTTGCCCAGAACGGCTTTCTGCCACGCCAGAAAGAACACGTTGAGCAGAAAGGTCAGGGTACCGAGGCTCAGCCCGAGGATGCGCGAGGCCACGTAGGGCAGGCTCGTGATGGGCGACGTGCCCAGATTGGCGTTGGTGATCAGCCCGATGCCCAGCGCGCAGACGAAAAGCGACGCGCCGAACGCGCCGTAGCGCCGCAGAAGTCCTTTCCGCATGTTTATCCTTATTCCGGTCCTTTGTCCCCTGCTTCCCGCTGCGGTGAAATGCCCGTCCTCAGGCCCTTTGCCGAAGTGCAGGGAGAAGGGGCCTTTCACCCTTTTTTCTCAACCATACCTCAGAAAGGCTTCTTCCGTGCTCTCCACTCCAGACGTTTTTTAAGGGCAAGGCAAAACGCGGCCAAGGCATGGAGACCCTGCGCCGGGCTGCTCTTTTCCTCTTGTAAGGCGGTCACGCACAGCGGAAGAGGCGCGAAGGGCTCCCGTTTTTTCCTCTCTGACGGTTGCCGTGGGGCGGGAACCATCGCGAGGAGGCCGGGCCGATTTTTTTCTTGCCACGTGGCCGGGAGGGAAAGCCGATCCGGTCGGGCGCGGGTTCCTGAAGGCCGCGCCTAACTTCGTCCCCGCCTTCCACCGTCCCGCCCGGGCCGGGCCGCCGCCTCGGGGAAGGGGCTTTCCCCGGTGGTTCTTTTCCTTTCCCGCGTGGGGCGGTCCGCTTTCATCAGAGACGCGGGGGCGGCGTCACGGCGTCGTCTTTCGTGCGGAGGCTGACCGCCGCGCCGTCCGAGCAGGATTTCATGCTGGCGGCGGCGTTCCTCGTCGCTGCGGGCGACGTAGAGGGGCGAGCCGTCCGGGGCGCAGCGGGCGTAGTACATGGCCGTGGCCACGGTGCCGGGCGTGGGGATGAAGCACTGCACCTGCCGGGGCGGCCAGCCAGTCCCCGAGGCGGCGCATGTGCTCGTCCGTGCAGCCGGGAAAGGCGCTCATGAGATAGGGGATGACGTACTGCTCCTTGCCGTGCTCCTCCGAGTAGCGCACGAAGGCCGCGAGAAAGTCTTCAAAGGGCTTCATGCCCGGCTTGCGCATGAGATCGAGCACTTCGGGCACGCAATGCTCGGGCGCGATCTTGAGCTGGCCGCCGGTGAATTCGCCCGTATAGGCGGCGAGCGCCGTGGGGTCCTTGAGCGCGAGATCGAAGCGCACGCCGCTGGCGACCCGGACGTGTTTCACGCCGGGGGTGGCCTGCACCTCGCGCAAAAGGCGGATGCAGGCGCGCTGATCCACCTGAAAGCCCTTGCAGATGCTCGGGTACAGGCAACTGTCGCGGCGGCAGCGGGAGGGATCGAGGCGGCAGGAGGCCCCCCACATGTTTGCGCTCGGGCCGCCCACGTCGGAAATGGAGCTGCCGCGCGGCAGGGAGGCGATGCGCCGCGCCTCGTCGAGCACGGACTCCCGCGAACGCGAGGCGATGCGCCGCCCCTGATGCAGGGCCAGCGAGCAGAAAGAGCAGCCGCCCCCGCAGCCCCGGTGGGTGGTGATGCTCGTGGCGATCATTTCTACGGCCGGGATGGGTTCCTTGTAGGAAGGATGCGGCAGGCGCGAGAAGGGGAGATTATAAAGGGCGTCCAGCTCTTCGGTGGTCAGCGGCGCGGCGGGCGGCATGAGCAGGACGCTGCGCTCGCCGTTGGGCTGGACGAGCGCGCGGCGGGCCTGATGCGTTTCGCGTTCCAGAAGGATCGAGCCTTCAAGATAGGCGCGGGGATCGGCGAGCATGTCGTCGTGGGAGGGCAGGCGGACGAGCTCGCAGCCGTCCGCTTCCCGCAGATCGGCGGGAAGGGAAGCCGTTTTCACGAGCCGCGCCGTGCCGGGGATGCCGTCCCAGAGGCCGGGCCAGAGTTCACCGTCCACGGCCTCCAGCGCGGCGAGATCGCCCACGATTTCGGCTACGGCGTCGAGCCTGCGGGCCACGTCGAGCAGGGAGCGTTCGCCCATGCCGCAGGAAAGGATGTCCAGCCGGGCGTCGAAGAGGATGGAGCGGCGCAAGGCGTCCGACCAAAAATCGTACTGCGTGATGCGGCGCAGCGAGGCTTCGATGCCTCCGGCCAGCAGCGGGAGGCCGGGAAAGGCCCGGCGTACCAGCCCGGCGTAGACGACGACCGCCCGGTTGGGCCGGGCTCCGGCCTTGCCGCCGGGGGTGTAGGCGTCGTCGTGACGTTTTTTGCGGAAAGCCGTGTAGTGGGCGAGCATGGAGTCGAGCGCGCCCGCGCTGACGCCCGCGAAAAGCCGGGGGCGGCCCATGCGCACGATGTCGGAAAGGCCCTGCGCCTCGTCCTTCCAGCGCGGCTGGGCCACGATGCCCACGCGGTAGCCGTGCGCGGTCAGCCAGCGCCCAAGCAGAGGCACCCCGAAAGCGGGGTGATCCACGTAGGCGTCGCCCGTAACAAGCAGAATATCCAGACTATCCCACCCCAGAGCGTCCATTTCGGCGCGGGTGGTCGGCAAGAACGGCGGTTGCGGCAGCGGCGTGCGCGCGGGGAGTGCGAGATCGAACATGAGGCGACTATAAGGCAAGGAAAAGGGGAAGGAAAGCGATTCCGGCCCGGACGGACTGCCCTTGGCGGGCAGGGCCCGGGAACGTATCCCGGCGCCAGCGGTTTCCCGGCAGGCCGGATTGCGGCGAGGGCGTGTTCACACGTGCCGGGAAAAGCCTTGTTCTTTTCAGAGCGCGCTCTCGTCATTCCGCCGGAGAAAAGATGTGTGTCGAACCCTTTAAAAGGGTTGAGAATACGGAGGATGGTGTGAACACGCCGCGGGCTCACTCTTCGTGCGTTTCCACATCATTGGGTGTATTTCCCTGAATCCCCATGCCAGCCGTCCTGCCCACGTAGGGGGCCACATCGTTATAGGTGCCGCGATACAGATAGATGCCGCCGCCCTGATTGGCCTTGTTCTGTGTGATAACGCCGTCGTACCACAAAAGGTAGCCGGAGCTGTATATGCCTCCTCCGACACCGTCCACCGTGTTGTGGACAATACGGCCGCCGTAGATGACGGCAATGCCGTCCTCAAGGGATATGCCGCCCCCGTCGCCCGGCCTGGAATTTCCTGCCCGACCGTATGTAAAGGTGGAACAGCGGTTATACGATATTTCCGCCCCGTCTTCCATGACAAGGATGCCCCCGCGGTAAACACGCACGCCGCCGCCATCGCCATAGTTGTGGTTACGGGTGATTTTTGCCCCGGGACCAAGCGTGATCATGGCCCCTTCGGACACTTCCAGCCCGCTTGCGTTGGGATTGCCGGAAATTTCAATATGCTCGAAGCGAATTTTTGACTTGCCGCGTAGGCCGATGCCGCCGCTGTAATCGTCGCCCGTATAGGTCAGTACGGCCCGCTCATGGGCGGCGGCATCGAGTTTGCCCGTAATGACAATCTCCCGCAGTCCCGTATCCTTATGATCGAGAAGAGGCGTTGCGCTGGACAACCTGCCTATGACAATGATGTGCTTGATTTCGCCTCTGTTGGAAGCCATGTTTACGGCATGGTCCAGACTGCGGAGGGCGGTTGTTTCTGAAAGCCCGTCATGGCCGTCATTGCCCGTGGCGCTTACATAATAGCTTGCGACAGGGGCGGCCTGCGCCGGTGCCAGCAAAAGCGCCAGACAAAGGCAGGCATACGCTGCGATTCTTCCCATATTCCACTCCCTTTTGTGAAGAGGGGGGCCATAGTCTCCGCGTTTGTCCGCAGGCCGTCTTGCGGACGCCCTTTCCCCTCGCCGCCGTGGGGCCGAGGCCCAAGCGTGCCTTTATCATGGGATGCCCGGCAAGCCCGCTTGCCTTTTTGTCGGCGCGGGGGCTATGTTCGCGTTCCCCGAAACCTTTTGTCTGCCCGCGCGCACGTGAAGAGTATGGCCCGCATCGCCCTTTTTTTGCCCCGCCTCAGCCGTTACGGCGGCGTGGAGCAGTTCGCCTTCCGCCTTGCCGAAGCACTGGCGGAAACCCGGAACAGCGAGCACGAGGTGGAATTCGTGTGCGCCCGCTCGGAATCCCTGCCTCCCGAAGGGGTGCGCGTGCGCGTCGTGGGGCGGCCGGGCGGCCTCAAGCTCTTCAAAATGCTCTGGTTTCTTGTCCGGGCCGAGCAGATACGCCGCAGCGGGAACTATGATCTGACCATCAGCCTCGGCAAGACGTGGAATCAGGACGTCCTGCGTGTGGGCGGCGGCCCGCAGAAAACGTTCTGGGCACTTTCCGAAAAGGCGTGGCCCGAAGGTTTCCCCCGCGTTTTCAAAAAGGTACGCCGCTGGCTGCTGCCCGCCAACTGGCTGACCCGGATCATCGACAACCGCCAGTACCGCAGCGGCTGCCGGATCATCTGTGTTTCCGAGGCCGTGCGCGGCTGGGTCCGGCAATGCTATCCCGGTATCGCCGAGCCGGAAGTCATTTACAACCTCCCCGACCTCTCACGTTTCGCGCCGCCCTCGCCGGAACAGAAACGCCTCGCCCGCCTTGCCTTCAACCTCGCGCCGGGCGACGTGGCCGTAGCCACCGCCACCAGCAATTTCGCGCTCAAGGGCACGGGCGGCCTGATCCGCGCCGTGGCCTCCCTCCCGGACAACGTCCATCTGTTCATCGCCGGGGGGCGCGACTCGGCGCCCTACCAGAGGCTGGCCTCGCGCCTCGGCGCGGCGCAGCGCGTCCATTTTCTGGGCAAGGTGGACGACATGCCCGCCCTCTATCGGGCTATGGACCTCTTTGTCCTGCCTTCCTTCTACGACGCCTGTTCCAACGCCGTGCTGGAGGCGCTGGCCTGCGGCCTGAAGGTGCTGTCCTCGGCGGCCAACGGTTCCAGCGTCTTTCTGCCGCCGCAACACGTCATCCCCGATCCCGGCGATGTCGAAGACCTGACGGCCCGGCTGCGGGCACTCATCGAAGAGCCAGCGCCCGGCCCCTTCCGCCTTCCCGAATCCATCAAGGCGGGCCTTGACGAATGGGTCGCCCTTATCAATGAGGAATGCGACAGGCGGACGGGCCGTCGGGAAGCCGCCGAAAAGCCGCTTTTTTCCTGAGCGGCAGACTTTCGGATGGGGACGGCTTGTGCCGCGGCCCTTTCCTGCCCATCGAGCAGCCCGTGGAAAATGGAGACGCTGCCTAGCGGGTGCTGAGCCTGTTTACCCTTGCCGGTCCAGACAGGGGCACGGTTTTCCTGCTGAGGCTATTATATCGGCATCATGGCGCGGGCCATGACCTTTAAAAAAAACAATCCCACCATGCCCAGAGCGGACATGACGATAAGGGCGAGTTCCCACCACCCTTGTCTGCGCGTGTACAGGACTATTCCCCAGAGCAGCCACATTCCGCTGGCCCCCATCATCCAGGGGTAGGACTTTCCCGTCATTGTCCAGATCATGGCCAGATACACAAACGGAAAACACAGTACGCTCAGTATCGCCAACGTTTTCATAGGCTACCTTTGCTATTCGCCCCATCCCAGCGACTGGGAAATCATGATGCGTTTGTGGGCGGGCAGGTTCAGGCCCTGCGCCAGCGCCTCGGCGTCATGGGAGGCCCGCACCACATTGTTGAGCCCCACGGAGGCGCAGAAGAGGCCCACGTTCTGGTAGGCCGAGCCCGCGTGCATGGCGGCGTAAAGCTCGTTGTCGTTTTTGCGGGCGTCGGAGACGTAGAGCAGCGTAACCGGAGCTTCGCGGGCGAAGGCCTGCGCGCCGAGCAAGCCGCGGAGATCGCGCTCGGTGGCCTGTTCCAGACTGTGCCGGGGGGCGTCGTAGAGCCATGCGCCGTCGGCCCGCAGCACGTAGATTTCGATGTCCTGACGGTTCAGGGCCGTGGGGATGGTCCGGCGTCCGTCGGGACGGTTGACGCCGCAGGCCGCCCATAAAAGATCACCCAGCAGCCTGTCGGAAAGCGGGCGGGGGCTGAAGCGGCGCGCGCTGTGGCGTTCGTTCAAAGCCTGCATGAGCGCTTTTCCGCTCTGGATGTCGGGGGCGGGCAGGGTAAGCGTTTCGGCCCGCGCTGGCAGGGCGGCGCAGAGCAGGCAGGCCGCAAGCGTCGGCACAAGCCATTTCGTCATGGCGTTACTCCTTGTTTGCAGAGCGGAAGCGGGATGCTTCCTCTTCGACTATGCCTTTTCCTGCCCCCGCTCACAAGCGTATCATGGACGCGGAGCCCCGGGCGTGGGTAGGCTGGTACGCAAAAAGGAGGCTACGCATGAAGTGGAGCATCTGCACGGCGGTCCTGTGCGCGATTCTCGCGTCCGTCGGTCCGGCTGGCGCCGAAAGGCCGCACGAAGAGGCCAAACTCGTTAAAATGGTGATCCTTGCCCGGCACGGGGTCCGGTCGCCCACGCAATCCGCGGACACGCTCGCGCAGTGGAGCCGCCGCGACTGGCCCGAGTGGGCGGTGAGGCCGGGCGAGCTGACGGCGCGCGGCGCGGAACTGGTGAAACGCTTGTGGCAACAGGAGGGCGAAAGTCTGAGGCGGGCCGGGCTCCTGCCCGAAGCATCCCGCCCTGCGGGAACGTCCGCCGCCGGGCCGGGTGAGGGAAAGCCGCAGGATGAGGCGCAAAAGGGGGCGATCTACGTCTACGCGGACCGCGAGGAACGCACGCAGGCCACGGCTGAGGCGATTATCTCCGGCCTCGACCCCGAGGGCGGCCTCATGTACGCGCGCTATCCCTATCACGGTCCCGATCCGCTTTTTCATCCCGTGGAGGCCGGCTATTGCGCGCTGGACCCCGCCGCCGTGGAAAGAGAACTTTCCCCGCGTACCGTGGACGAACTGGAACGCTCCCTCGCCGGGCCGCTCCACGATATTGCGGCTCTGCTCGGCCCGGCGTCGCCCGACCTGTGCCGCAAGTACGATCTGCCCGAGGATTGCACCATTGCCGACGTGCCCACGCGCCTGACCCTTGCCAAGGAAAACCGCACCGTCCATCTGGAAGGCGGGCTTGGTATGGGGGCCAGCGCAGCGGAAATTTTCCTGCTGGAATACGCCCAGTGGCCGCGTGATGCGGGATGGGGTCAGGTGGACCGGGCCAGACTCGAAACGCTGCTGCCCGTGCACAGCCGGGTTTTCGACGCCGTCAACCGCGTGCCCGCCGTGGCGTCAAGCCGGGGAAGCCAGCTTTTGCTGAACATCGCCAACGCGCTGGCGGGGCAGGAGGCGCCCGAGTGCGTGGAAAAGGCCCGGCTCGTGATTTATGTGGGGCATGACACCAACATTGCCGCCGTCAGCGGGCTGCTTGATCTGCATTGGCACCTGCCCGGCTACGCGCCCGATGAAATCCCGCCGGGCAGCGCGCTGGCTCTGTCTCTCTGGGAGAAGCCGGACGGCGAGTATGACGTGCGGGCGCAGTTCTTCGCGCAGTCGCTCGAAACGCTGCACGACCCGAATGGGCGGGGCGAGATTGTGCGGCAGGACCTGCAAGTGCCGTGGTGCACCCTTGACGGCCCCTGCCCGCTGACCCAATTCGAGCTGGTGGTGCGCGGCGTGATGCGCCCCGAGTGCGTGCGCGGGCGCTGACGGCGTGGAAGAGGCCCCGTCCGTGAGGACCTCTCTTCCTCCTGAGGTGTGTCGTCATCCGTCTTTCACCCTGGTGATCTTATTATGGAAACAGTACCCGCATCAGTGACGGTTATTCTCATACCATCACCCTGTTGTCCGTCTTTTGACGACGCTGTGCGGACCGCCGTAGGTGCGGCGGCTTGCGAGCAGGAAGCGGGGCGGGAAAAAACGACAAGGCCGATCCCGAAACGTGGAGGAGGATTCGGGATCGGCCTGTGGGAAAGGGACTGGAGCTGTCGGGACGGGGCGCGCCCGTGCCCGTGGGGAAAGGCGCGGTGCCGTTCACACGGGACCGCGCGGTTGAGTCCGTCTAGCGGACGTTGTACTGCCCGTCGGGGAGCAGGGTGATCTGGCCGGCCTTGTTCAGCGGCACGCCGATCCACGTCATGGTTTCGCCGGCCTTGTTGGTGACCTTGATGTCCCAGGCTTCGGCGTTTTCGGTGCGGCTGACTTCCACGTCCACCTTGTCGCCGTTGGGGAGGGTGCCTTGCTTCAGCACGTTTTCTTCCCAGGCGTTGGCGTTGGTGGGCGAGAGGTAGAGCGTGTAGATATCGTACTGGGCTCCGTTGAAGATGTTGATCTTCTTTTCGAGCGCCAGAGCCTGGCCCGCCATCCCGAGGACGGCGACGGCGGCGAGGGAGGCGATAAGACGTTTCATGGCGGTTTTCCTCTGGTTCCGGTTGGTTGAACCCGACCGCTTCCCGTGCGGCGCGCGGACCCGGACTGTGCCGCAGCGCCCGGACGCGGGAGCGTGAGCCCTGCGTCCAGACTACGTTTACAAGAAAACTATGCCATGATAATCAATAGGTTATCTTTAAAAATCTACTTCACGCCGATTTTGGGGCAGAAGGAGGCCATTTCGCATTCCCCGCAGAGGGGGCCGCGCGCGTGGCAGACGTGGCGTCCGAACCAGACCATCCGATGGTTGACGTTGCCCCATTCCGCCTGTGGGAAAAGCGCCATGAGATCGCGCTCGATGTCCACGGGATCGCTGTGTTCGGTCAGCCCGAGGCGGCCGGAAATGCGCTTGACGTGCGTGTCCACCGCCAGCCCTTCGTTGATGCCGAAAGCGCCCCACAACACCACGTTGGCGGTTTTGCGCGCCACGCCCGGCAGCTTGATGAGGTCTTTCATGGTGCGGGGCGTTTCGCCGTTGAAGTCCCGCACGGTGATGCGCGCGGCCTCGATGAGGTGCCGGGCTTTACTGTGGTAGAAGCCCACCGAGCGGATGACTTCCTCAAGTTCGCTAAGGTCCGCGCGGGCGAGGGCGGCGGGATCGGGCCAGCGCCGGAAGAGTTCGGGCGTGACTTCGTTGACGCGCTTGTCCGTGCACTGCGCGGCCAGCACCGTGGCGACGAGCAGTTCCCACGGCGTGGTGTTGTCCAGATGGGTTTCGGGATGAGGGTAGCGCTTGGCCAGCAGTTCCAGAACCTTCATGGCCCGCTGTTTTTTGTTCATGGCGTTTTTCCTTGCTGCGGATGTGCGGGGGCGGATCGTAACCGCCCTTGAGGAAAAGATAGTGGAGGGCGGCGCAAAAGCCAAGCGGCAAGGCCGGGAAGAGCTTTTCGGCGGGGCTGAAACGCCGTCCGGCCCCGGCGCGTCCGGAGGCCTGTTGGCCGGGGGAGACGCCCGGGCGGCGCTTGGGGCGTCCCCTGTGGCGCGTTATGGCGGCAAAGGCGAGGGCGGCGGGCCTTGCGGTACAAGGCCGGGACGCGTCATGGAAAGGCGTTTGCACCCGCCGTCAAAGCGTTTCTGAAAAGCCAAGGCCGGGATGCGCAGGGACGAAGGCGTTGTCCACGACATGAACGCTACCTGAAAGACCAAGGCCGGGATAGGCAGGGGAAGGCACCTTTGGGCCTACGCCCCTTCCGTAGGTGCGCCACAGTCTCCGGCTTCATCATACCGCGCCCGGAGAGCGGGACAGCAGGGCGTACACCGCCGGGAAAGTGCCGGACCCGTGCGCCTGCCGATTGCCAGAAGCGGGCTAAACGGCTATCGTTTCGAGCCGAAGCACCGTGACAGGGAGGAAGGCATGGCTCTATTCGTCTACATGACGGCGGGCTCGGCTGCGGAAGCGGAACGCCTCGCCGAGGATTTGGTGGAGAGCCGTCTGGCGGCGGGCGTGAACCTCTTTTCTCCGATTCGTTCCGTTTACCGATGGAAGGGGGAAATCCGCCGCGAAGGGGAGATCGCCCTCATCGCCCAGACGGACGAGGATCGCTTCGAGGCGCTGGCCGAGCGCGTGCGCCGTCTGCACAGCTATGAGACGCCCTGCATCGTGGCCCTGCCCATCGAGCGGGGGGACGCCGATTTTCTGGCATGGATCACCGCATCAACACACCCGGAGGAGTAATGTCCATCTATGTGGCCGGTTCGATGGCCTTTGACCGTATCATGACCTTTAACGGCGCGTTTGCCGATCATATCCTCGCCGACAAGCTGCACATCCTGAACGTGAGCTTCCTCATCGACGGGCTGGTGGAAAAGCGCGGCGGCTGCGCCGGGAACATCGCCTATACGCTGGCGCTCATGGGCGAGAAGCCGCTCATCCTCGCCACGGTGGGCAAGAATTTCACGGATTACGGCGACTATCTGCGCTCGCTGGGCCTGTCTCTGGAAGGCATCCGCGTGGTGCCCGACGAGTTCACGGCGAGCTGCACCCTGATCACGGACAAGAACAACAACCAGATCAACGGCTTTCATCCGGCGGCCATGAAGTTCCCCTGCGGTTACGCCTTTTCCAGCGCCGACGCCTCCGCCGACTGGGGCATCGTCTCGCCCGGCAACCTCGACGACATGAAGGCTCTGCCGCGCCTCTTCCGGGAAAAGGGCATCCGGTATATCTACGATCCCGGCCAGCAGATTCCCGCGCTTTCCGGCGACGAGCTGCTTGACGCCATTCAGGGCTCGGCCCTGCTGGTGACCAACGATTACGAGCTGGAAATGATCTCCAAGACCACGGGCCGCACCCGCGCCGAACTGCGCGCCATGACCGGCGGGCTGATCACCACGCTGGGCGAGCAGGGATCGGTCATCGACAACGGGGAACAGGGCACCGTGGGCATCGCCCGGCCCGAGCGCGTGGCCGACCCCACCGGCGCGGGCGATTCCTTCCGTTCCGGCCTGCTCAAGGGCTTGCTGCACGGGCTCGACGTGCCCGCCGCCGCCCGGCTCGGCGCGACCTGCGCCAGCTATTGCGTGGAGCACCACGGCACGCAGGAACATGTCTTTACCTACGAATCCTTCGCGGCCCGGCACCGCGCCGCCTTCAACGAGGAGCCGGGCGTCCGGTGGTAGCCGCCTTCCCGGGCGG
>OFEY01002008.1_pt1 | contig 11796 bp, 9 predicted proteins | sample 1521251 | NCBI WGS metagenome assembly OFEY01 (sample SAMEA3504100, study PRJEB24116) | mouse gut metagenome | biome: mouse gut; feature: mouse-associated habitat; material: faeces | place: Denmark | collected 2011
CATACCCTTCCGGATAAGAAAATGCCCCTTATCCCTGCCGGAAAAGCCGCCGGGGATTCCCCTGAAATACATGATCCGGCACAACTCACAGCATTTCACCGACAGAACCAGAAAAGCAGGTATCAAAATAAGCTGCTGTGGTAAAAGACTTCCAAAGATCAGCAATATCCCCTTCACTCCATAGCGCAGCATACTGCCCGCCGCCAAAATCCCCATCGCCAGCCCGCTCCATACCTGATAAAAATACGCCGACACCGTCCCCAAATAAGTGGTCGATAAGATGATGAGAAGCGCCGTCACTCCGATCCGCTGCATAAAAATAGTAAGAAGAAGTTTTTTGGTATCAGGTTCCAGATATTTTACAGGGCTTAAGGTATAGCTGTCCAAAAAGCCGGTATGATAAAGAAGGCTCTCCTGTTTTAAGATCATGCCCAAAACGCCTGCAAAAAATCCAAAAAGCAGCGTATAAAGCAGCCTTGCCATCTGCTGTGCCTCTTCCTCCTCCCGAAAAAGACGAAGGATGTTATCTGTTTTTCTTTGTTTCAGCCTGTTTCCGATCATAGCAAAGGACGACTTCCCATATACTCCATAAAATATATGAGAAAGCCCCCGCCGATATGCCTCATCGGCCAGAGCACATCAAAACAGATGCCATTCTTCGATCGGCAAAGCCCTTTTACACGGCATCGCCCATGCCGCACCTGCCTATAACTTCCCGTCCGTCAGCAGAGCCTTGTACGTCATAATCGCACTCACCGTCTTGGAGTCCTCTATCTTCCCGTCATAGATCATTTGTACCAGTTCATCCAGCTCACAGGCACGCACATCGATAAACTCATCCTCATCCAGGTGCTGGCTCTCCTGCCTTTTTAAGTCCCTTGCCAGATAAATATCAATCTTTTCATTACAGAATGCCACGGTCGTATAGATGCTCAATAAAAACCGCACTTCCCCCGCGATATAGCCGGTCTCCTCCTCCAGTTCCCGGATAGCCGCCGCCTCTGTGGGCTCCTCGGCGCTGTTTAAGCCCCCCGCCGGAATCTCCAGCGTATATCTGTCCAGGGCGTTTCTCCACTGGCGCACCATAAGGAGCTTGCCGTCCTCCCGGACAGCCAGCATTGCCGCCGCCCCCTTATGCCCGATAAAGTCCCATTTTACAACGTTGCCGTTTGGCACCTGCACGGTATCCTGATAATAATCGATAATCTTTCCGTTCTGAACAAGCGTCCGCTCAAGGCGTTTAAATTCTTCCGACATCATTTTCCTCTCTTCTTGTAACAGTTCAGCCTTCGGCTTCCCTGTTACGGAATCTGTCCATTTCAAGTCGCCTTCGGCGAGGGGCAGATTCTTTTGGCTCAATTTACATGTTTTCACGGACTTTGCAGTAAATGCAAAGTCCTGGGCTGAACTGTCACCTCTTCTTAGCATTTCCATCCATTCGGCTTTACAGCAGTGTTATAATCGCTGCCGTTTACGCCATCTCTTCCAGCAGTTTCCCGATGCTGACCAGTTTCACGCAAAGCACAAACAGCCTTGTAGCTTCCTTCATCTCAGCCAGTGAGGGATAGGAAGGCGCAATCCTGATATTGCTGTCTTTGGGATCTTTACCGTAGGGATACGTTGCTCCCGCCCCTGTCAGCACCATACCGCCCTCCTTGCACTTTGCCACGATTGCCTTCGCACAGCCCTCCAGCGCGTCAAAGGAGATAAAGTAGCCGCCTAAGGGATTGGTCCAGCTTCCGATGCCGAGGCCGCCCAGCTCCCTCTCAAGGGTTTCGATCACCAGTTCAAATTTCGGGCGGATCAGCGCGGAGTTTTTGGACATCTGCGCCTTTAATCCCGCTTTATCTTTATAATATCTAACGTGGCGAAGCTGATTTATTTTATCCGGTCCGATGGTCTGGATCGTCATGGCGCTTTTCATCCATTCCAGATTCCTGGCAGAACTTGCCACCGCCGAAACACCCGCACCCGCAAAGCTGATCTTGGACGTGGATGCAAACTCAAACGCAAGATCGGGATGTCCCGCTTCCTCACAGGCAGAGAGAATCTCCAAAAGCTCATCCCGCTTATCATCGTACAGATCATGAATGCAGTAAGCATTGTCCCAGTAGATTCTGAAATCCTCCGCCGCCGGTTCAAGCGCCGCAAAGCGTCTCACCGTCTCATCGGAATAAGTATACCCCTGGGGATTGGAATATTTCGGCACGCACCAGATTCCCTTGACAAGGGCATCTTCACGCACATATTTTTCCACCAGATCCATATCGGGACCGTCCTTGGTCATCGGAATCGTGATCATCTCGATCCCGAAATATTCCGTCACCTTAAAATGCCTGTCATAGCCGGGCGCAGGACATAAGAATTTCACCTTATCCAGCTTGCACCAGGGAGTGCTTCCGCAGACGCCGTGAGTCATGGAATGGGAAACCGTATCAAACATAAGGGACAAACTGGCATTTCCGTCAACGATCACGTTCTCCGGTTTTGTATCCAGCATCTCCGCCATCAGCCTTTTCATTTCAGGAATACCGTCCATAATACCATAGTTTCTGCAGTCCACGCCGCCCTCTGTCTGCAAAAGAGACTCCGAATTTAACACATCCATCAGCGGCATTGCGGTATCAAGCTGTTCCGGCGCCGGTTTTCCTCTGGACATATCCAGTTTCAGCCCCTCGCCTTTCACTTCCTCAAACTGAACTTCCAGAGCGCTCCTCAACTCCTCCAGTTCCTGTCTGCTCATTTCCTGAAATGTCTTCATAATGACTCCTCTCCATTCCTTTATCATACCTGTCCCAGGTATTTTCCTTTATTTCTGACAAAGTATCATTGTATACAATAATCCACACCTGACATTTTACTACATCAAAGCAAAACAGGGCAATAGAAAAACCATAAAAAAAATATCCCATAACCTTTTATTTTTAAGATAAATAGCACAAAAAAGCCCCGCAGCATTGTACTGCAGGGCTTACTTTCATGTACTTATTTTGCATAATCAACTACGCGGCTTTCTCTGATCACATTGACCTTGATCTGCCCGGGATATTCTAATTCAGCTTCTATCTTCTTAGAAACCTCCCTCGCCAGCAGAACCATATCCGAATCAGATATCTGCTCTGGAACTACCATTACCCGAATCTCTCTACCCGCTTGAATAGCAAAAGATTTATCTACACCTTTGAAATTGTTTGTGATTTCTTCTAATTGTCTCAGTCTGCTCGTATATGTCTCAAGAGTCTCCCGTCTTGCACCCGGTCTCGCTGCAGAAATGGTGTCAGCCGCCTGCACAATACATGCGATAAGAGTCTGCGCTTCCACATCGCCATGATGAGATTCCACTGCGTTAATGACAGTTGCAGATTCCTTATACTTTCTGCAAAGCTCGGAACCAAGCTGTATATGAGAACCTTCCATCTCATGATCTACGGCCTTGCCGATATCATGAAGGAGTCCGGCTCTCTTCGCCATCCTCACATCGAACCCCATCTCAGCGGCAAGCAGCCCGGAGAGCTGTGCTACTTCGATAGAATGTTTCAGTGCATTCTGACCATAACTTGTTCTGAATTTCATCTTACCAAGCAATCTGATAAGCTCGGGGTGAATACCATGTACGCCAACTTCGAGAGTTGCTGCCTCACCTTCCTCTTTGATCATTACTTCGACTTCTCGCTGCGCCTTTTCAACCATCTCTTCGATCCTTGCCGGATGGATACGGCCATCGACGATCAGCTTTTCAAGGGCGATACGTGCCACTTCCCTTCTGATAGGATCGAATGCGGAAAGGATAACTGCCTCCGGCGTATCATCAATAATCAGATCCACGCCTGTCATCGTCTCGAGTGTTCTGATATTTCTTCCCTCTCTGCCGATGATCCTTCCCTTCATTTCGTCATTCGGAAGCTGCACAACAGATATCGTCGTTTCCGAAACATGGTCAGCCGCACATTTCTGGATAGCGGTGACAACATATTCCTTCGCCTTTTTGTCTGCTTCTTCCTTTGCCCGCGTTTCCATTTCCTTGATCATAACCGCGGACTCGTGTTTCACTTCATCTTCAACAATTTTCAGTAAATATTCTTTTGCCTGTTCAGAGGTTAATCCTGAGATTCTTTCCAGTTCCTGTAATCTTTGCTCGTTCAGTTTGGAAACTTCTTCGCGCTGCTTTGATAAACGATCTTCTCTCGCAGCAAGGCTCGCTTCCTTCTTCTCAATAGCATCGGCCTTTTTCTCGATGTTCTCTTCTTTCTGCTGTATACGGCGTTCATAACGCTGCGCTTCCGCTCTGCGCTCTTTGATCTCCTTATCGAGTTCATTCTTTACCCGAATGGACTCTTCCTTGGTCTCAAGCTGAGCTTCACGCTTTTTCGTCTCGGCAGTTTTCAATGCTTCATCGATAATCTCTCTCGCCTTATCCTCCGCGCTTCCGATCTTGGACTCCACCACTTTTTTGCGATAGTTGATCGCAGCATAGGCGGTTACGGGAATGGCAATGGCAAGAGTGACCAATACTGCTATAATGGCTTCAAGCATGTACAGGAGCACCTCCTTATTCAGTTTTCATTGTACAAATCTATCATAGAATATCCGTATTTTTTGAGCGATATTCTAATTAGCATATTTACAACACTTCAATTCTAAACAAAAAAAGGTGTTATGTCAAGCACTTTCACAAAGGCGATGAAGCTTTATTGTAATAATTGACTAAAAAGACTAAAGAATTTTCGCTATATTATCCAAAGAAAATCCTTTTCTGTACAAAAAAGCGCCCATTTTCTGCTTTTCCCGATAATCCGCATTCTCTTTATCATAATTTTTTTTCGCCAACAGCTTTTCCATAAGCGGGATCTCATCCGGCAGTTTTTCTTCACTCAGCTCTTCCTCATATACCCTGCCGATCAGCTCCTTACCGATTCCCTTTCTGATAAGGTCCTGTTCTATCCGCCCCCGGCTCCTTAACTCGCTGTAATATAAGATATAATCCCTCGCATAGCGCCTGTCATCAATATAATGGTAAGACTTTATATATTCTATCGCCTCGTCAATCGCCGAAGCCGGATACTGCCCCTGTTTCAGCTTCTCCCTGATCTGATATTCGGTATACTCCCGGCTTTTCAGCAGATTCATACTGCGCTTTTTTGCCCGCATGGGGAGCACTTTTGTCAGAATCTCCTCAAGGGATTCCTCTGAAATCCGCTCCCCTTCCTTCACCTGATATGTACGCAGTTCCCCCCTGTACAGTATAAATCGAAACTGTCCGTCGATATCGATCTGACAGCGTCCCCTGGATAAAGCCGTAATTCCCGTTACAATATTTTCTTCCTGCATGTTCTGCCTTTTCCGCTGTTTTTTTGCCGCTCTCTTTTATATATACCCGGCATTTCATTTAACTGCTCTTACTCTGCGCTTTTCTTTTTGGTCGCTTTTTCCGCCTTGGGCTCTGCCTTTGGTTCCGTCACGGCTTCCGCCGCAGCTTCTTCCCCTGTCAGGGAAAAATGCTTTCTCACCTTACTCTCAATCTCTTCGCAGACCGCCTTATTCTCCTTCAGATACTGCTTCGCGTTTTCTCTGCCCTGCCCGATCTTATTTCCATCGTAAGCATACCATGCGCCGCTCTTATTCACCACATCGATACTTGCGGCGATATCCAGGATATCCCCCACCCGGGAGATGCCTTCTCCGAACATAATATCAAACTCGGCCTCCTTAAAGGGCGGCGCAATCTTATTCTTCACCACTTTTACCCTGGTCCTGTTACCGATCACTTCGCCCGCCTGTTTCAGGGATTCTATCCGTCTTACGTCCAGACGCACGGAAGAGTAGAATTTGAGCGCCCGGCCGCCGGTCGTAGTCTCCGGATTTCCGAACATCACGCCGACTTTTTCACGGAGCTGGTTGATAAAGATAACCGTACAGTTGGATTTACTGATCACCGCCGTCAGTTTTCTGAGCGCCTGGGACATCAGCCTTGCCTGCAGCCCCACATGGGAATCTCCCATCTCGCCATCGATCTCGGCCTTGGGCACCAGCGCCGCAACGGAGTCCACCACAATAAGATCCACGGCGCCGGAACGCACCATAGTCTCCGTGATCTCCAGCGCCTGCTCACCGCAATCCGGCTGGGAAATATATAAATTATCCACATCCACACCGATATTCTTCGCATAGACCGGATCAAGAGCGTGCTCCGCGTCAATAAACCCTGCAATCCCGCCGCGCTTTTGTACTTCCGCTATCATATGAAGCGTAACGGTCGTCTTACCGCTGGATTCCGGTCCGTATATCTCAACGATCCTGCCCTTCGGGATTCCCCCCAGCCCCAGTGCCAGATCCAGGCTCAGAGATCCGGTAGGTATCGTCTCTATATTCATCTGCGCTGACGGATCTCCGAGTTTCATCACGGTTCCTTTTCCATACTGTTTCTCAATCTGGGCTATCGCCGCATCCAGTGCTTTTAATTTTTCATGATTATCCATTATCTATTCCCTTTCTTTTTTACCGACACATCCGAACATCCGTTTGTAATTATATTAGAACAAATGTTCTTTTCTGTCAAGTTTTATTTTATCTTTTTCTACTTTAACACAACAAGTGTCCCATAAATGACTCTCAACGGCATCCCTCCCTGTTTTTTTATTTCTTATTCCTTTTGCTTTGAAAAATGGCGATCCGCCGGATATGCAAAGCAGACAAATTAAATGTAAGATAGTATCACTCTATCATGCGGGGGAATTTTCGTCAACTTAAAATTTAGTTTTGCCATTTATTTGGTCGTAAGGAACATAAAATAGCGTCGGCATTCAGCAAATACGCTTAAGTGTCCGCTACGCTGTTTCACAGGCTCTTGAAAAACAACGCCTGTGGGAGCGTGGCGACGGAGCATTTTATCTTCCTCCCGACTTCCGGCAATGCCAAACGAAATAACATTGCCGCCGGGGCACATATCTTCCCCGGCGGCATCCGTGCATAAAATCCCTCACATTCTCTTTAAAAACTCTTCATAATCAGGATAAGTTACCGTAGCCCATCCCTCATCCATGTTCAGCCCGATCTCCATCCCCTGGGGGCAGTAAAAAAGAATCAGATAATAGGGATCTTCCAGACAATACATTATTTCGCTGTCATCATAATAGTCCAGCACACTGTCCGCATTCTGTTTTACGCTTCTCTCCCGGAAGTCCTCCACAAACTCCTCGTCAATGTCCAGCATCCCGGTATTTTCCAGAAGCTGTCCGTTCTTCATATCAAAATTCAGGCAGTAAAGGTACAGATCCGTGTCGTAATCCAGATACGCCCCATAACAGACGGTTTCCTGATAAACAATACTCAGAATGTCTTCCGACATATAGGTAACACTGCCCGTAAGCTGCGCCAAAATGCCGTCGCCCTCATACATATAATCTCTATAGTCTTCTTCATAGTAATCCAGCAGGCTTTCCCACTCGGCACAGATCGTATCATTGATATGATCCAGGTTCGGCACATCGCCTTTCACCACAGGATAACTGTAATAGATGTCCGTGTCCGTACCGTCATGGTACTCATCCTCCACTATCTCCACGGTGTAGGCAAGCCCCTCCGTTCTGTTGTCAGCCGGGAAAGAAAAATATTCTCCGGTATCATAGCCTTCGATATCCTCATCATGGGTGGGACGGTTGAGTTTATCCCTCCGGTCATAACCGGTATCTTCATCAAAATAGTGGAACTCACCGTCTTCATCATAATAACCAAACCGGTTATCATCCGCATCCTCCTCGGACTCCCCATAATAATGGAAATAGCCGTCATCGTCATAATAGCCATAATCTGACAGACCATCGTCCTCATCCTCCGCATTCGCCTCCGCCCAGCGTTCCCACTGACCGTTTCTGCCCAGCTCCACAAACTGCATCACCACAGCCGCACATCCTGCGAAAAGCCCGGCAAACACAAGCCCGACAATAACGCCGATGGCAATATTCCTGCCCTTATTAGGATTATTATTTTCCGGATACATCGTTTTCTCCTATCTTTCCATGTTGTCAGTCAAAAACCTGCAGCTACTACCAAGCCGCAACAAATTTCCCTGCTTTATTTAATTGGAAAACATCACACTGCTGCAGTACTGCAAAATACACTCCCGCATCAGGGAGAGCGCCGCAGATACCGAAGCCTCTCTGATCTTGTTTCTGTTTCCTTTGAAATGATACTCTTTGATCACCATCTCGCCGCGGACCTGACAGCCTATGTAAACAAGCCCCACCGGTTTTTCCTCGCTGCCGCCGTCCGGCCCCGCAATGCCCGTCACGGAAACCGTCACATCCGCTTTGCTGATCATCGCGGCTCCCTTTGCCATCTCCTTTGCCACATTGCTGCTCACCGCACCGTGTTTTTCGAGGGAACTTCTCTTTACCCCGAACAGTTTCCGCTTCGTTTTATTGGAATAGCTGACATACCCCGCTTTAAACACCTCGGATGCGCCGGGCACATTGATCAGCCTGGCGGAGAGCATCCCTCCCGTACAGGATTCCGCCGTAGCGACCGTCAGGTGGTTTGCCTCAAGCAGGTCCACAATGGATTTCTCCAGCGTCACATCCGTATCCGTGGTATAGATACTGTTGCCAAACCTGCCCTTTAATTCCTTCACCATGGGCTTTACAAGCTTTCTCGCCTCTTTTTCGTTCTCCGCTTTCGCCGTCACCCGCAGATGAACCTCCCCGGTCTTGGCGTAAGTGGCAATGGTCGGATTGCTCTGTGCTTCGATCAGATCCTTTATCATGGTCTCCGCAATGCTCTCTCCCACCCCGCAGACTTTGACGGTCTTCGAATAGATCACGCCCGGCTCTAATTCATTCAGATAAGGATAGATATCCTTCTCGAACATCGGACGCATCTCGTTTGGCGGTCCGGGAAGCAATATCACATGCTTTCCGTCTTTCTCGATGATCAGCCCCGGCGCCGTACCGTTTTCATTGTCTATGATCCTGGCACCTTCCGGCGCGAGAGCCTGTTTCCAGTTGTTCTCCGTCACGGTAAAGCCCCTTGTCTCCAGATATTCCCTGATCCGCTCCTCGGTATGGGCATCTTTTACCAGATGCAGCCCCAGCACCTTCGCCGTTACCTCCTTCGTCAGATCATCCTGCGTAGGCCCGAGCCCGCCGCCCAATATAACGATGTCCGACCGCTCAAGAGCCGTCTGCAATGTCTTTGTCAGCCGCTCCGCATTGTCGCCTACCACGCTCTGATAGTAGCAGGAAAGCCCCAGTCCCGCGCACTGCTCCGCCAGGTAAGCCGCATTGGTATTTACGATATTCCCCAGCAAAATTTCCGTCCCCACGCTGATCAGTTCTACAACCATCTTTTCTTCTCCTATTCCAGTACCGCATCCGTCCAAATCGTACACCTTTGCGGAAGTCAATACGCAGCCTCTCCGCGTCTGCATATCGACTTGTGCACTCTTTGGACAGATGCTGTTTTCCAGTACCGCATCCGTCCTAATCGTACCGATTCCTTATTTTGTCCCCTGCATAACCTCTTTGTTTTTGATCAGATAGTCCGCCAGAGAGATCACTGTCAGAAGGAGCGATATCCACATAATGATATCCGTGATCGGCCGAAGCGCCAGGATATCCGCGATCATCAAAATGACCATAACCATCTGAAACGTAGTCTTGAATTTCCCCCACCAGCTTGCGGCTATCACTTTTCCGTTATCCGATGCGATCAGGCGAAAACCGCTGATCACAAATTCTCTGCTGATAATGATAATCACGAACCACGCTGGAATCCTGCCCATCGCCGTCAGGCAGATCAGCGCCGAACAGACCAGCAGTTTATCCGCCAGAGGATCCATAAATTTCCCGAAATTGGTGATCAGATTGTACTTTCTTGCTATTTTTCCGTCAAGCAGATCGGTCAGGGCGGCAATCACGAAGATAGCCAGTGCGATATAATCCGTATAACCGGCAATATCGTTAAACAAAGCCGTAAACCAGCCCCATCCTTCATAGCCGCCGAGCAGCAGTACCACAAAAGGCACAATCAGTGCCATACGGAATACCGTCAGTTTATTGGGTAAATTCATATGAAAAACCATATCCTTTCTATACAAAATAGCGTGCGGATTTTCACGCCTGCTCCGTAACTTCGATTCCGGTCAGGTCATAGTCGCTGCTGCCTGTCACCTTCGCTTTGACAAAACTGCCCGATTCCAGTTCCCGCTCCGAGGTAAGGAAAAGATAACCATCCACATTCGGCGCGTCCATATAGGTCCTCGTGACATAGACGCCCTCCTTCGGCAAATATCCTTCCACCACGGCTTCCAGTATCTGCCCTTCTCTTCCCGCAGCTTTTTCAAACACAATTTCCTGCTGCAGCTCCATCAGCTCATCCCGGCGTTTTTCCTTACTCTCCTCGGGCACCTGATCGGGCATTGCCGCCGCCGGCGTATCCTCCTCCGCCGAGTAAGGGAAAACACCCAGCCGGTCAAACTCCATCTCATTCACAAACCTGTACAGAGTGATAAAATCTTCCTGCGTCTCCCCGGGAAAGCCGCTGATCAGCGTGGTCCGAAGGCAGATATCCGGTATCTGACTGCGCAGCATCCCGATGATCCGCTCAAGGTCCTCCCTTGTGGTACGCCGCCCCATCCGTTTCAGAACGGGATCGGAGGCATGCTGAATCGGGATATCCAGATAATGGCAGATTTTCCGCTCCTGCTTTATCACCTGCACCAGTTCCTCCGTGATCTCCTCCGGATAACAGTATAACAGCCTGATCCAGTGCAGTCCCTCTATCTTACAAAGTTCCCGCAGCAATTCGGGAAGCCGTTTTCTTCCATATAAATCCACACCGTAAAGGGTGGTCTCCTGAGCCACCAGTATCAGTTCCCGGACACCCTGCTCCGCCAGAATACGCGCCTCCTCCAAAAGTTCCTCCACAGGCACGCTCCGGTATTTTCCCCGGATCTTCGGAATAATACAGTAGGTACAGTGTTTATCGCACCCCTCCGCTATTTTCAGATAGGCATAGTGGCCGCCCGTGGTTACCATCCGCTTTGAACCGGCAAAGGGCGCTCTGACGCCTTCGCCGATATGATCTCTGCCGCAGCCCGACAGCACCTCCCCAAGCGCCTGCGCAATGCCGTATATATCCGTGATTCCCAGCAGCTCATCCACCTCGGGGATCTCTTTCCTGATCTCCTCCTGATAACGCTGCGCAAGACATCCTGTCACCAAAAGCGCCCTGATCTGTCCCGCCTTTTTCAGCTCCGCCATTTCCAGTATGGTTTCTATACTCTCTTCTTTGGCATCCCGGATAAAACAGCAGGTATTGACCACAACAATATCCGCTTCCGACTCTTCGTCCGTAAAGCCATAGCCCTCTTTGGCAAGTTCTCCCAGCATCACTTCCGTATCCACCAGATTTTTATCGCAGCCGAGAGAGACAAATAATATCTTCATATACATCTCCGGGTTCGCGGCAGGACCTGTTCTAAAACGCTCCCGCAGACAAACCATCCGTTTTTATACAGAAAAGTTGCGGAAAAACCTTCGTTCTCCCGCTTCTCCATCCTGTCATACGCCTATTACAAACTCAGACTTCTATGCTTCCTCATCGTTTAAAATATGGATCTTTCCCTGCTCTAACTCACTGACCGCAATGGACAGCGGCTTTTCAACAGACAGATTATCCACCAGCGGCTCGTCCCCCGCGATAAGCTGCCTCGCCCTCTTTGCCGTTGCCATCACAATCGAGTAACGGCTGTTGACAACCGGCGCCTCCCCGGGTTCTACCCCGCTGTTTACTACTTTCATT
>OFEY01002028.1_pt1 | contig 11719 bp, 12 predicted proteins | sample 1521251 | NCBI WGS metagenome assembly OFEY01 (sample SAMEA3504100, study PRJEB24116) | mouse gut metagenome | biome: mouse gut; feature: mouse-associated habitat; material: faeces | place: Denmark | collected 2011
GGTGGATAAGCCGAGTTAAGCCGGGTTGTGTCCAACCCGGGAAATCCTCTGATTTGCTCCTGTTTCCTTGACTACAGCTTGTCTCCTTTTACACAAAATTTTCTGCCAGGCCACTACCCTTAAAAGGGTCACTGTACTCCTTCTTACTCAGGCTGTCCTCTATTTGATCCTGCTTTTCCTGCTCCCGGATATACTTCTGTATCGTCGCAGTATTCAGACCTACTGTGCTTACATAATACCCGGTTGCCCAGAAATTACGGTTCCCAAACTTATACTTCAGATTTGCATGTCTCTCGAAAATCATCATCGCACTCTTTCCCTTTAAGTAGCCCATAAACTGCGATACACTATATTTCGGGGGAATGCTCACCAGTAGATGTACATGGTCAGGCATCATATGTCCTTCTATAATCTCCACGCCTTTCCACTTGCACAAATCCTTTATAATTTGCTGGATATCTTTTCTTAACTGATGATAGATTATTTTTCGCCGATACTTTGGTGTGAATACAATATGGTACTTGCATATCCACTTGGTGTGTGCTAAACTATTCGCCATAAGAAACATCCCTTCTGTTTTTTTGGTGGCTTGAACACTCACCATTTTACCAGATTGGGTGTTTCTTTGCTTAAGCTTTATCCCCACCCGCATAGCGGGCGGTTCTTGAACCCCTGACACAGTCAGGGGTTCTGTTGCTAAAGCAATAATGGAACAGCGGCCTGAAGTACTCCAGGCCGCTGACAGAATTATAAATTTCTATTTCTTTTTTGCGATCGATGATGTATACTATAAAAATGATAGGGGGTGCTGAAATGACGCACGATGTATCCGCGATCCAAACTATTCTCTCACCCGTTTTTGATAGATACGATATTTCACGCGCCGTCCTGTTTGGTTCCGTGGCAAAAGGTACGGCCACAGATAACAGTGACCTGGATCTAATGGTAGACAGCAAGCTGCGTGGACTGAAATTCGTGGGGTTTATGGAAGCGGTTCGTCAGGCGGTTGGCATGCCTGTAGATATTTTGAATATATCTCATATCGAAAAAGGTTCCAGAATTGAACATGAGATCAATTCTACCGGGGTGACGATTTATGAGAAATGATATCATCCTCCAGAAGATGCTCCGCTACACCATGAAGCTGGTGGAATACTGTTCCGGCTATACCTATGACACGTTTATATCTGACATAAAGTTAGTGGAGGCTTGTGTATTCAATCTTAGTCAGTTGGGGGAGCTTTGCCGCATTGTGGATCCATCATTTGCCCAGGCGCATCCACAAATTCCCTGGCGGGAGATGTACGGTCTGCGCAACCGTATTGTCCACGATTATGAGGGTGTCAATCTTCAGCTTGTCTGGGAAATTATCAGCGAGGACATACCAGAATTGCAGGACGAACTGGAAAAATTAGTATAGCTCCAGATGACTGGGCGGCCTTGAAATACCCAGGGCCGTCCAGTTTCTCTTTAGCTTGCACTACATTGCTCTCATCTATGCAGCATCCGCTCCACACTCCGGTAGCAGGGCAAGACATAGTTTCCCTCCCCCCAACGTTTGCAGGCAAAGCAGGGATGGCCCTTGGAAACGGGAGGGAGCGGATCATGCTTGACCCGGCCAGCCGGGGGACGCATCATCTGGCGTTCCAAGGGATTGTCGGTGAAGTATTTCACGGTTCACCATCCGCCGTCTTGTCCTCATCGTACTCACCGTAGCCGTAATCGTCCAGATTGGCGGTCCCCTTGGTGTCGGGCGCCTTTTTCCCCTAGTTTGTCAAGTGAAGTGCAACAATCTCTGACGAGAGAAACAGTCATTAGGAGAGCGAAAGCCAAGGCGCTTATGTGGGCGAGCGTTGAGGGAGTCAACCACCACTTGCAGTTGGCGAGACGAGATAGCAGAAAAGTATTGCCTGAGCAGACTGTTCGTGTTCTCATTAAGCCCCCGCTGGCCCGGACAGCCTGGGTCTGCAAAAAACTGTTTGGTTCCAAGCCTCTGCTCCACATCCTTGTAGTCAAAGACCTCATTCCCATTGTCTACCGTGAAGGAACGGATGAGTGAGGGCAGGAAAGCAGCGAAGGCCGCACACTGGGCTTGGGCAAGGACTTTAGCCATTCTGTTGGGCAAAAGGCAGGGCAACCAGGAATCCGGAGAGACGGTCTCTCTACAAACGTGCCACAGCACTCTTTCCCCGCGCTCCCTGTAGCGTATCACCCTTCCAATGTCCGAACTGGGAGCGTGTATCGGGGTTTTGTGTCTATGCAGGCACCCCGCGTCTCCTCATCGTGCGGGGCCGCCTTGCGACCCTTACGGCGCAGACACTTCTTTGAAATCTCCAGCTGTCCCGCGTGTACGGCACGTTAGATGAGCTGACCCGCAGCTCGGACCCCGATACCTTCAGGCACCCAGCAATCTGCTCAGCCAACCAGTATTCCCGTAGCTTTTCTGTAACCAGCTTGTTTCGCTTGGGATCGTCCGGAAGCCTTTTGTGTACACACCGTTGCCGGCACTGGCGGTACTTTTCCTCTGCAGAAAAGCCACTATATCTCCCGTCCGCCTCTCCATCCCTGCGCAATTCTCGTGAGATACTGGACCGCGAACGCTTCAGACGCAGGATCATACTTTGTTTGAGCCCTGCCACGTGATGTCGCACTAGACTTTCTCGTTCTTCTGTGGTAAAGTTGGTGTATATTGTTGCACCCACTATGTATATCTAGGCATTTCCAGTCTTGCACATTGTGCCTCTGAGCCTCTAATGCGCAGCCAGGCGGCACACCTGCTGGCATCAAAGTTGCTCTGCACAGATCGACCGGCAGAACTTTCGGCTTGACTTTTCTCCGCCTTTTGCTTCCCATCTTGCAGCAAAATCCTCAAAATTGAGGGAGAAACCAATGATTATTTTCCGCGTATTCCTTGGTATAATACAGTAGTCACCGCTACTGCAAGTTCTTTCGGTGTGCAGTATATCGGCAATCACTTGTCGTCAGAGACAATCCATACCAGGTATTTTGCGGTATAGAATGTATAGATTAAAGTGGTATATCTAGTAGAATGGGATACTTTTAAGAACGAATTGCTTCTTCATGAAAAAGACGCCTCCTTGAAGGTAATTTTGTGGGGAGTGTCGCGTTGCTGCCCCATTCGCGCATCAGCATCCGAGGTCTGCTGCTGGGAAACTCTATGCGGTCCCAGCCCCGTATGGTTGTGTGGAGGACAAAATGTCCAGCAGCGAGTTATGAACCGGGATAAGCCGTTCTTTAGAAAATTTGGTTTTTCGGAGAAAAAGAGTCCCGTTTTTAAAGTCGATATCCTTTCGCTGCAGCGCGACGGTTTCTTCTAATCTTGTTCCGCAGCCGTAAAGGATGCGGATGAACATCGGTATCTTCAGGCGAAAGAAAGCGTTGCACATATTGAGATTTTGAGGGACCAGATTATCAGCGCAGTACATGATTTGCTGAATTTCTTTGTCTGAATAGATGTACGGAATGTAATCTGATTTCACTTTAGGAGACATTGGCAGGAAAGAATAATTTCCCAAGTTGTTTAAGTATTTTACAAAGTTTCGGATGATCCCTACCTTTATCTGTACAGTCTTGCTTTTCCCGGTAAGAGAGAAAATCCATATATTCAAAAGTTCCTCCGTCAGTTCTTTCCCACGGAAATTACAAGACCGAGTGTATATACCGGCAGAAAACCAGGACTTTTCAGCAAGCCAAAGAACTGATCGACGATTTTATTTATTTCTATAACCACGAGCGTATCCAGTTGAAAACGGGAGAGACGCCGTTTGCGCAACGTCTCTCCGCTTAATTCTCATTATTTCCTACCACGGGCCTTTTTGTGCTGTCCGCACAAGTTGGGGAGGTTCAGACCAAAGCAAAAGGATAAGAGCTGCGAACCCAAACCACGAGGCCCCTAGTGCCTTTAGTGTACCACGGCCCCCAGTGAAATACAAGGAGAAATTTCTGATATGAGCGAAATTGAGAAAATGAAGAGATACATCGAGCGGATGAAGATCCCCGACGGCCCGAAAGACAATTACTGCTTCTGTCTGGGAGAGATGGATGAGGTGAGGAAGTATGCGTAGTCTGACATGTTCAGTGCCTTGTGCTTTCTCTTCGAGTACGGAAAGGCAAAAGGTTACCGGGCCGCGAAGGCGGGAGGATATGAGTATCCCCATCACCCTCCCTGCCACCTCGGAGGACTTCATTGCCTACCAGGAGCAGTTGATCCGCCGGAAGCCGACGGCTGCCGAACGGGAAGCAGCCAATCAATGGCTGGGGATCTTCAACAATGTGCGCACCGGCAGCCTGGATGGCGCGATAGCACTGGAGAAGGTAAACTTATCCATTGCTATCGCGCTGATCATAGCTGTATTTTCCAGGATCGCACCAACCAGAGACTCCAGAATGGCGATCGCGCCGTCAATAGCAGCCGGGGCGTTGTCCTGCAGCGCTGTGACAATGTTGAAAATAGTATCCGAGGCGATCGACTGGATTTTGTCCTTGCTGTCAATGATCCCCTGCCCGATCGCGCCCAGGATGTCCATGCCCGCCGAAAACAGCGCCTCATGCTGTGCGGCAAATCCTTGCACGATCAGGGGCACAAATTCGCCGATATAGCTGGATACTTTATCAACCGTGGAGCGGAAGCCGCTCAGAATGCTTTCTATGATCGTCCCACCGACTGCAATCAACTTGTCCAACTGTCTCCCGATCATATCTACAATGCCGGTAAGAAAGCTGGTGATCGCCTCTCCCGCCCTGGGTACATACTTGACGATCCCATCGGATATGGCCCCGATCGCCTTCGAACCAAGCTCCAACAGCTTGGGAATTTGTGAGTCTATGCCGTCTGCCAGCGTTTTGACGATCTCGATCCCCATAGGAGCAAATTGGGGTATGATCTCCGCAAATCCCCGGATGACCTCAGGCGCGGCCCTGGTGATGGTATTCACGATCTCCTGAATGCGGGGGACCACGTTATTTCCGGCAGTCACAACGCTGTCCACCAACTTGTCCATCAGTCCGGACAGGTCCTGATTGCTGCCGGCAATGCCAACAGTAAAGTTTTCCCACGCTCCTTGGAAGAGACGCTTCCCTGTCCTCATCCACCGCTGCGAGATCATTAACATATCCGGCTCCAGCTACAGGCTGTATTACCACTGGCCCATTATAAACGAACTTTTTCTGCTGGCATACTTTGTGGCAAAATTTGGAGCATTTTACTTGACTTCTTGCAGCAGTTTATCAGAAATGTGATATTCCACAGCAGACTTGTTATAGAACGCGCTTCCCTGTTTTGCTATAGTAATTTCATAAAATCATGTACGTGCTTACACGTACATGCAGGATGGGGGAGTTATGTTATGAGGAAAAAAGAGCGGTCAGAGGGCAAAAAGCGTACCCTGATACAGGACCGGAGGAAACAGTTCATACCGCTGTACATCATGCTGATCCCAGGTATTGTTTATCTGATCATCAACAACTATCTGCCGATGATGGGATTGGTGATCGCGTTTAAGAAAGTGAATTATCAGGTGGGGATATGGAACAGTCCGTGGGCCGGATTTGATAACTTTAAATATCTGTTCAAAACCGGCGATGCCTTTATCATGACGCGGAATACGATCCTGTATAATCTCGTCTTTATCGTGTTCGGCAATGCATTTGCTATTTTCTGCGCCATTGCCATGGATACCATTAAAAATAAGTTCTTCAAGCGCAGTTCGCAGATCATTATCCTGATACCGTATCTGCTGTCTTCGGTCATTGTGAGCTATATCGTCTTTGCGTTCCTCAGCCCAAGCTCTGGATTTATCAATCACACAGTCTTTGGCCTGCTGCATATCGATCCGGTAAACTGGTATGGGGACCCAAAGCCATGGCCGGTCATTCTGGTGATCGTGCATCTATGGATGAGTTTCGGCTACCAGTCGATCCTCTATTACTCCACTCTGATCGGGATCGATAAGACGCTTTACGAAGCGACAGTCGTAGATGGCGGCGGCACTTGGCATCAGATCCGGTATGTGACGCTCCCGTGCCTGAAAAGAACGGTCATCATACTGATGCTGCTGGCTGTTGGCAGGATATTCTTCTCCGATTTCGGGCTTTTCTATCAGGTCCCCATGCACAGCGGCCTGCTGTATTCCACGACGCAAACCATTGACACCTACGTATACCGCGCGCTGCTGGAGCTGAACGATATCGGGCGGTCCTCCGCGGCGGGTTTCCTCCAGTCCCTGCTGGGCTTTATCTGCGTAGTCACTGCAAATAAGATCGTCAGCAAGGTCGACAGCGAAAGCGCGCTGTTCTGATGAAAGGAAGGGAAGCTGAGCTATGATCACCAGGAACAAACCGTTTATCGCCTTCATGTATGTGCTGATGGCGCTCCTTACTATTGCGTGCCTGTTTCCGTTCCTTCTCCTTTTCATGAGTTCGATCACCTCTGAGGCAACGCTTGCTGTGAACGGATACTCCCTTCTCCCGGAGGAGTTCAGTCTCGATGCGTACCGGTTTCTCTGGACGACCAGGAAAAACTTACTGCATTCGCTGGGCATCAGCGTTTTTGTTACCACGGTAGGCGTTATCGCCAATGTTACGCTGACAACGCTCTTCGCCTATCCCCTGTCCAGGAAGGACCTGCCGGGCCGGAACGCTATATCCCTGTTCCTGTTCTTTACCATGCTGTTCAACGGCGGCATGGTCCCCACCTATATGGTCTATGCGAATTATCTGCATATCAAAAATACCATTTGGGCGCTGATCGTGCCGTATCTGCTGATGAACGCCTTCTATATCATCACCATGCGCACCTACATCAATTCCAACATTGCCGACGAGGTGATCGAGGCGGCCAAGATCGATGGAGCCAGCGAAGTCCAGATATTGACCCGGATCGTGCTGCCCCTGAGCCGGCCCATTATTGCCACGATCGCGCTGCTGGCCATGATCGGATACTGGAACAACTGGACCAACGGCGTCTATTTCCTGTCCAGCGACGAGCTCTACGGCATTCAGAATTTTTTGAATGAGGTGATCTCCAACGCGGTATTTCTGGCCAGCAAGACCTCCGGCTCTACCATGACCGTTCAGATACCCACCGTTGCCGTGCGGATGGCCATTGCCGTGGTCGCCGTCCTGCCAGTGCTGATCGCGTATCCTTTCTTCCAGAAGTCCTTCGTTAAGGGCATCACCTTGGGCTCTGTCAAGGGTTGACGTGGGCCTATCAAATCAAATGAGGAGAGTAGCATCATGAGACCGGTACAAAATGAAGTTATGCTGATCACATACGCGGACAGCATGGGAAGGGATCTGAAGGAACTGGAGACCGCCCTTGCAAAACACTTCGAGGGAGCGGTAAAGGGGATCCATATCCTGCCGTTTTTCCCTTCCTCCGGGGACCGAGGCTTCGCGGTCATTGAGTACGACAAGGTGGAACCTGCCTTTGGGGACTGGTCGGATATTGACCGCCTGGCGGAAAAATACACGCTGGCGGCGGATTTTATGCTGAATCATGTGTCCATTCGCTGCCGGGAGTTTAAGGACTATATGGAAAAGGGAGACGCTTCCCCTTACCGCAATATGTTTATCCACTGGAACGAGTTTTGGCCGAACGGTGAGCCAACGGAGGCGGAGAACGACGCCATGTACCGCCGGAAGCCGGGCGGCGCCTTCCTAGAGTTTACCCGGGAGGACGGAAAAAAGGTCAAGCTTTGGAATACATTCTTCTCCGAGCAGGTGGATATCGACCCGTATGCTAAGGCTACCCAGGATTACTTTGGCAGGAATTTGACTATGCTTTCCAAGCATGTTCCGCTCATCCGTTTTGACGCCTTCGCTTATGCGTCAAAACGGCCGGGGACATCCTGCTTCTTTGTGGAACCTGACATCTGGAACGTTCTGGATATTGCCATTCAGCCGCTGCGCTCCGCCGGGACGCAGATGCTGGCCGAGATCCATGAAAACTATACCATTCAGCTGAAGATGGCTGCCAAGGGGTACTGGGTCTATGATTTCGCGCTGCCCATGCTGCTGCTCCACGGGCTCTATTCCGGAAGGACCGACCGGCTGATCCGCTGGCTGCACATGTGCCCCAGAAATCAGTTCACCACATTGGATACGCACGATGGGATCGGCGTGGTCGATGTGGTAGACCTTCTGACGGATGACGAGATCGATCATGTGCGCGCCATTGTGGACAAGATCACCGAACCGGCACAGCAGTATATCAAACGTCCCTCAATGATCAAAATGACCGGGAAGCAAGCGCAGCGGTACCAGTTGGGCTGTACCTACTACAACGCGCTGGACTGCAACGATGATGCCTATCTGCTGGCCCGGGCCGTACAGTTTTTTACGCCCGGCATTCCTCAGGTATATTATGTGGGTATGCTCGCGGGGAAAAACGATATCGAGTTTCTAAAGAATGGCGGAGAGGGGCGCGGGATCAACCGCCACAACTATTCGCTCCAGGAAGTAGACGAGGCGGCGGCCCAGCCCGTTGTGCAGAAGCTGCTGCGCCTGATGCGGTTCCGGAATCAGTACAAGGTGTTTGACGGGCGGTTCACCGTTGGAGCGGACCAGGGGAATGGAACGCTGGAAATGACTTGGGAGGATGGAGACCTCTATGCGCGGCTTACTGCCGACTTTAAGACCCATGCGTTCCAGATCGTCTATTTTGATCCTGCTGAAAATCGTGAACAGGTGCTGGAGCTTTAGGAGGCGGCGATGGAACGAATTTGTTTACCGCTGATTTTTCAGGATTCCATGGTCCTGCAGCGGAGAAAGCCGGTCTGCATCTGGGGAGAGGCGGAGGAGTGTGCCTCTGTGCGGGTGACGCTGGGGGAGGACGCCGCCGTAGCGGAGGTCTCAGATGGAAAGTGGAAGACCTATCTGCCGCCGAGGGAGGCAGAGACCGGATTGACGCTGACCGTCTCTGGCGGCCGATTCTCCATATCGTTCACTGATGTCGCCATTGGAGAGGTCTGGATCGCTGGCGGGCAGTCCAATATGGAATATCTGCTGAAACATGACGCAGACAGAGAAGAGGCCCTGCTGTTGGAGGATCCGGACATTCGGTGCTATGAGGTGCCCAAGATATCGTTTCCCGGGCAGGAGGCGCATTACCGGATGTCGGACGCGGGCGTTTGGCGAAAAGAGAACAGGGAGGAGTCTCCCTACTTCACGGCGGTAGGCTTCTACTTCGCGAACCGGCTGCATGAAACGCTGCGGGTACCGGTCGGCGTGATCAATTGCACCTGGGGAGGCACGTCCGCCTCCTGCTGGGTATCCGAGGACTACCTCACCGGCGATCTGCAGTTCTATCTGGACAAGGCGCGGGAGGTGCGGTCGTCCATTGATCCGGAGGAGACGCTGGAAAAATACATTGCCCTGCAAAAGAATATTCTGAGCAGCAATATCGACATGGGGAAGCCCAATCTGGCCCCTATCCGTCCTCTGCTGGACGAGGCGGCCCACGATAGGCTGATGACGATGAACAATTGGCCCTGCTCCGCGTTTCGTCCCTGCGGACTGTTCACGTTTATGCTGAAAACGATCGTCCCGTATACCGTCAGCGGAGTAATCTGGTACCAAGGCGAGTCGGACGAGTATTTTTCGGAGCATTATGAGAGTATGATGCGGGCCGTCGTCCGTTGCTGGCGCAGCAATTGGAGGGAAGATTTGCCTTTCCTGATGGTCCAGCTGGCATCCTTTGAGGTGATGGCCGAGTATCTTGATTTTGTACCCATCCGCAGGGCGCAGGCAGAGCTGGCAAAAAAAGAACCCGGGGTCTATCTGGTCACTGCCATGGACACCGGTATGCGGTACGATATCCACCCCAAGCGGAAAAAGCCCGTCGGGGTCCGGCTGGCGCTGCAGGCGCTGGACAAGGTCTACCACCGCCATCTGCCGGCGGATTCTCCGACCGTCCTCTGCGCGCAGTGGGAGCAGGAGTCCGTCGTTGTTCGGCTGAAGCACTGTGGAAGCGGTCTGCACATTAAAGGGGAGCGCCCGGAGACCTTCGACATTTCCGCGGATGGGGAGGATGTATCCGATTTTACGGTGAGCGTCCGGCCCTATGAGCTCGTGCTGACTGCCGATGCGTTCCTTACCGCCCATACGCTGCGCATCGCGTTTTGCCAGCGGGCTTACTGCGAGCTGACCATCTATAGCGGCGCAGATCTGCCCGTGCTTCCATTTGATCTTTCTCTGTCCCGATAATTTGAAAAAAGTGGTTGATAATTATGGACCGATCAATGAAAAAATACATCATAACCGATAAAGCGTTTTACAGTGAGGCCCTGATGATCGTATTTCCAGTGGTCCTCCAGGCGATCATCAATCAGGGCGTCAATATGATGGATACGATCATGGTTGGGAAGCTGGGGGAAGCCGCCATATCCGCATCATCGCTGGCGAACCAGTTCTATAACATCTATACGTTCCTCTGTATGGGGCTCAGCGCGGCCGGACTTGTTCTGGCCGCGCAGTATTGGGGCGCGGGCGATAAGGTGACCGTGCGGAAGGTCTTTGACGTACTGATCCAGATCATCTTTGCCGCCAGCACGCTCTTTGCGATCCTGAGCCTTGCCCTTTCCCGGCAGATCATCTCGCTCTATACCAACGACCAGGAGGTGATCGCCGCCGGCGCCGGATATCTGCGCATTACGGCGTTGGTCTATCTGCCGCACGGGATCGCCCTGGTCATTTCCAACATTATGCGCTCGGTGGGAAACGCGCGGATCGGCCTGTATGTCTCCCTGGCCTCCTTTTTTGTCAACATTGGGTGCAACTATGTTTTCATTTTTGGAAAGCTGGGATTTCCGGCGATGGGCGTTTCCGGCGCGGCCCTGGGGACGCTGTGCTCCCGTGCCGTCGAGTTCGGCGTCTGTACCTTCTTTGTCCTGGTCATAGACAGGAAGCTCTGCTACCGGCCCACCCGGCTGCTCCGGCGGCCAGAGAAGCCCCTCCTCCGGGAATTTATCCGCTTGGGGCTCCCCGCGATCATCAGTGATACGATCCTCGCCTTCGCGTCCAGCGCCATCGGCATGATCCTGGGCCACATGGGCAGGGAATTTGTCAGCGCGTACTCCATCGTATCGGTGGTGGATCGGATGTGTACCCTTGCCACCAGCGGCGTGGGGAGCGCGGCGGGGATCATGGTGGGCCAGTGTGTCGGCGCGGGGGAGGCTGCGGAGGCGAAGCGGCGCGGATTTTCCTTCCTGATGCTGACGGCGGTGCTGGGCGTTATCGGCGCGATCCTTGTCGTTATCGTCGGCGATTGGTCCATCAGCCTGTATGATATTACGCCGGACACCATAGCGATCACCAGGACCATGATGATCGCCAGCGCGCTCGTGGTGCCCTTCCAGAACATATCCTCTACCCTGGGCAAAGGAGTCCTGCGGGGAGGCGGCGATACCCAGTTCCTGATGGTTGCCGACGTTATTTTTCAATGGGTCGCCTCCATTCCTTTGGGATATCTTGCGGGCCTGGTGCTGAACCTGTCTCCCTTTGCCGTCCTGCTGATCGTTCGTATCGACTACGTTATCAAAGGGATCTGGTTTATTCAGCGTCTCACTACCGATAAGTGGATCCATCAGGTCAAGCGGGCGGAGCGTGCATCCTGACAAATATTATGCAGCCGGAAAAGCGGACACACATTCGCTTTTCTGGTTGCATTTCTCTATGAGCGGGTATACTATTTCCTTAACGG
>OFEY01002029.1_pt1 | contig 11710 bp, 7 predicted proteins | sample 1521251 | NCBI WGS metagenome assembly OFEY01 (sample SAMEA3504100, study PRJEB24116) | mouse gut metagenome | biome: mouse gut; feature: mouse-associated habitat; material: faeces | place: Denmark | collected 2011
CGGGAGAGAAGCATAGGCGCGGCCTCCTTTTCGCGGATCTGCGGATCTGATATGGTATAGTATCATATAGTATAGCACGCGCCCCCCGGTTTGAAAAGAACCTGGGGGACTTTTTGTGCCGGGGCACGCACTGGGCGGCGGTGCCGGTTGTTTCTATCTGTTCCGGAATTGTTACCGGATTGTCTTTTCAAAGATGCAAAGAGGATACATCGGTTTGTAAAGTTAAATACAGGAAGCAGACGGAACATCCCGCACGCCGCCTGCGTCTATGTTTTCAGAGAGACAGCCGGCGGACCGGGTCCCGCCGGCGATATGTGAACAAGGAGGAACCATATGAACCGGATGATGAAAAGAGGAGCGGCCCTGCTGCTGGCCCTGACCCTGACCCTGGGTCTGGCGGCCTGCGGCAAGGACAAGGACAACGGGACCGAGCAGCTCACCGGCAAGGTGTACGTGCCGGAGTTTCTGGACTTCAACCTGGACGTGGAGTATATCTCCGGCGGCTGCGCGACCGGCGACGCCGTCTACCTCATGGGCTCTAAGAGCCAGGAGCGGGAGGAGACCGACCCCGCCACCGGGGAGATCCTGTACTACTATGACGAGATCTACTCCCTCTACCGCATCCCCCTGGACGGGAGCGATCCCGTCAAGCTGGAGGCCTACCAGCCCACCGCCCTCCCCGAGGGGGCGGAGGGAAACGTGGGGGTGGAGAGCATCACCGCCGCAGACGACGGGACCATCTGGCTGACGGAGCATGTGGGCGTCTACACCTTCGACCTGCCGGAGAACTTCAACCCGGAGAATGACGACAAGTGGAACTACCACACCTACGAGGAGTCCATCATCCGCCGGCAGCTGGACGCCTCCGGCAATGAGATTGGCCGGGTGGACATCAGCGACCTGGCCGGGAAGCTGGGAGTGGAGTATGTCTACGCCAACCTCTTTGACCGCGCGGGCAATCTTTACGCCGTCACGGAGACGGAAATCATCATGCTGGACCCCCAGCTCAACAAGATTTTCAGCGTGGCGTGCGAGGATATGATGGGATCCCCGACCCTGCTCAGCAATGGCCGGCTGGGCCTCCTCAACTACATCTACGATGAGGAGAAGGAGACCGGCGCCTGGACGATGAAGACTGTGGACCCGGAGGCCCAGGACTGGGGGGAGGAGTACACCCTGCCCGAGAACGCCTACAACGCCTATCCCGGCGGCGGGGAGTATCTCTTCTACTACCAGAACGGCGACTCTATCTACGGCTATAAGGCCGGGGCGGCAGAGGGGGAGAAAATTTTCTCCTGGATCGACTCCGACATCAACCGCAGCAACATGGAGTTCTTCTCCTTCCTGCCCGACGGCCGGGTGGTGGTGGTCACCAGGGAGTGGCAGTCGGACAATTCCAAAGTGGAGCTGGCCATTATGACCGCCACCGACCGCTCCGAGCTGCCGGAGAAGACCACCCTGACCTACGCCGCCATGTACCTGGGCTACGACGTGCGCAGCCAGATTATCGAGTTTAACAAGACCAGCGACAAGTACCGCATCGAGGTGCGGGACTACTCCGAGTTCGCTACCGCCGAGGACAGCTCCGCCGGCCTGACCCGGCTGAACACGGAGATCGTGGCGGGCAACGTGCCCGACATGCTGGAGACCTCCAGCATCCCCCTGCGCCAGTATGCCGCCAAGGGCCTTCTGGAGGACCTGTGGCCCTTCATCGAGGGCGATACGGACATCGGCGGCCGGGCCGGGGTTATGGAGCATGTGCTGAACGCCGCCGAGCAGGACGGCAAGCTCTATGAAATTTTCACCAACTTCGCCATCCGAACCGTGGCCGGCCCCAAGAACATCGTGGGCGACCGGATGAGCTGGACCCTGGCGGACCTTCAGGAGGCCCTGGCGAAAATGCCCGAGGGCTGCGCCATCTTCGGCCAGACCGACACCAAGACCGACATGCTCAGCAACGTCATGGCCCAGAACGCGGACAGCTTCGTGGACTGGTCCACCGGCCAGTGCCGCTTCGACAGCGAGGACTTCAAGGCCCTGCTGGCCTTCTGCAACAGCTTCCCCGCCGAGTACGACTGGGAGAACAGCCAGGACGAGTGGGAGGATCCCTACACCCGGATCATCAGCGGCAAGCAGATGCTCACCAGCGTCTACTTCAGCCAGCTGCGCTGGGACTTCCTGGAGAACGACGGCCTGTTCAAGAGCCAGGGCAGCGCGGCCTTCATCGGTTATCCCCGGGAGGACGGCGGCGTGGGCAGCAGCTTCACCACCAACGGGGGCGTCGCCATGTCCGCCGCCTGCAAGGACAAGGAGGGCGCCTGGTCCTTTATGCGCACCCGCCTTCTGTCCCAGAGCACGGACGAGGAGAGCGCCCGCTACTGGAGCAACTTCCCCGTCAACAAGGCCGACTTTGACAAGATGGTCGAGGAAGCCATGACCGTCCAGTACGAGCAGGACGAAAACGGCCAGCCCCTGCTGGACGAGAACGGCCAGCCCATCGAGATCAAGGAGACCTGGTGGATCTCCGACGATCTCCAGCTGGAGCAGGGGGCCGTCACCCAGGAGCAGTACGACCGCTTCATGGCCCTCTACAACGCAACAGATTCCGTCTACTACTTCGACGAGGCTATCTACGACATCGTCGCCGACATGGCCGGGGCCTACTTCGCCGGGGACCGCTCCCTGGACGACACCGCCGCCCAGATCCAGAGCCGCGTGACCCTCTACGTCAACGAGAACCGGTAAGCGGCAGGAAGATTCCGGCATATTGGGGCCTGAAAAAACAAGTGTGATGGGAAGCAGATGCAAAAATGATGCATGGGGCCCATACAATGGCGGCATCCTGATATTACATAAGGAAAGAAGGTTGATCGTATGAGATTCATACGCGGAAAGAGGCTGACCGCCCTGCTGCTGGCCCTGGTGATCGCCCTGAGCCTGGCGGCCTGCGGCGGCGAAAAGGACGACAAAAAGGGGGATACCGACCAGCTCAGCAGCACGGTGTACGTGCCCCAGTTCATCGACGTCGACATGGAGCTGGACTACATCAACAGCGGCTGCTCCGACGGGAAGAACGTCTATCTGGCGGGCGACGTCAGCAGGGAGACCGAGGTGACGGACCCCGAGACCGGGGAGACCTACACCAACTATGAGTACCGGGACGTGATCTACCGCATCCCCCTGGAGGGCGGCCCGGCGGAGGAGCTGGAGAACTTCGAGATGAGCGCCCTGCCCGAGGGCAGCGAGGGCGACGTCTCCATCGACGGCCTCCGCCCCGGCGCGGAGGGTACCCTGTGGGTATCGGAGCGGATGTACACTTACTCCTTCGACCTGCCGGCGGACTTCGACGAGACCACCGGCAGCAAGTGGGACTACCAAACCGGCAGCACCGAGGTGAATCTCCAGCGCCAGCTGGACTCCACCGGCAACGAAATCGCCCGCGTGGACACCAGCGGCTTAAAGGAGAAGCTGGAGGCGGACTACATCTACGCCACCCTCTTCGACAAGGAGGGGGACCTCTACGTGAGCGTGGAGGGCAAGATAGCGGTGCTGGATCCCTCCCTGAACGTGAAGTTCGTTCTGGAGGATGAGCAGCTGTGGGGCGATGCGCTGACGCTGCTCAACGACGGCAGCGTGGGCGTGCGCATCTCCTACAGCGACCCGGCCACCGAGACCTACGGCTACAAGACCGTAAAGATCGACAAGGAGGCCAAGGGCTGGGGGGACGAGTACATACTGCCCCAGAACGCCTACCAAATCTACCCCGGCGGCGGGGACTTCCTCTTCTACTACCAGAACGGGGACGCCCTGTACGGCTTCCGGGAGGAGACCGGCGAGGGCGAACGCCTCCTCAGCTGGCTGGACGCCAACATCAACGTCAACGACATCTCCTTCTTCAGCTTTTTGGAGGACGGCCGGGTGGTGGTCATGACCAACAGCTACCAGAGCGGCAGCTTCAGCTATGAGCTGGCGGTGCTGACCGCCACGGACCGGGCCTCCCTGCCGGAGAAGACCACCCTGACCTACGCCACCATGGGGCTAAACTACAACATGCGCAACTCCATCATCGACTTCAACAAGACCAACAGCCTCTACCGCATCGAGGTGAAGGACTACTCCGAGTTCGCCACCGCCGAGGACGCCTCCGCCGGCCTCACCCGGCTCAATACGGAGATCGTGGCAGGCAACGTGCCCGACATGCTGGACACCTCCGGCCTCCCCCTCTCCCAGTACGGGGCCAAGGGCCTGCTGGAGGATCTGTGGCCCTACATTGAGAACGATACGGACATCGGCGGGCCGGGCGGGCCTCATGGAGCGGGTGTTCAACGCCGCCGAGCAGGACGGCAAGCTCTACCAGGTCTTCGACTCCTTCTCCATCAACACCGTCGTCGGCTCCCGCAAGGTGGTGGGCGACGAGCTGGGCTGGACCCTGGACGAGCTCCAGGCGGCCCTGGCCACCATGCCCGAGGGGTGCACCATCTTCGGCGAGGGGGACACCAAGAGCGGCATGCTCCGCTCCATCCTGGCCCTGAACCTGGACGCCTATGTGGACTGGAGCACCGGCGTCTGCAGCTTTGACAGCGACGCCTTCCGCAAGGCCCTGGAGTTCTGCAACAGCTTCCCCCTTGAGTACGACTGGGAGAGCGTGGACTGGGAGGACCAGGAGGATGCTTACACCCTCATCTCCAACGGCCGGCAGATGCTGATGACCTACAACCTCTCCTGCTTCGAGGATATGCAGATGTACGAAGCCATGTTCGGCGGCAGCGAGGCCCTGAACTCCTTCTCCATGGAGTACAGCTACGGCTCCGACGGCGCCTACAGCGTGATAGTGGGCCCCGGCGGCGGCAGCGCGGGCCTCGACAGCGGCATGGACAGCAGCCGGCTGATCCCGGGCCGGTACATCACCTTCAAGGGCTACCCCATGGAGGACGGCAGCTGCGGCAGCAGCTTCGTCATCAACTCCGGCATAGCCATGTCCAGCAGCTGCAAGGACAAGGAGGGCGCCTGGTCCTTCATGCGGGAGCTGCTGCTGCCCAAGGTCACGGATACGGAGGACGGGAGCCGGTCCTGGCGCTACAACTTCCCCACCAACAAGACGGACTTTGAGAAGGTCGCCCAGGAGTGCATGAAGGCGGAGTATGTCAAGGACAGCGAGGGCAACAACGTACTGGACCCCAACGGCAACCCCATCCAGGAGTCCAAGGGCGGCTGGGGCTGGGGCAGCCTCAACATCGACATCCAGGCCACCTCTCAGGAGGAGTACGACCAGGTGATGGAGCTCTACAACGCCGTGGATTCCCTCTACACCTATGACACCAGCATCTACGACATCGTCAACGACGCCGCCGGCGGCTACTTCAGCGGAGACCGCTCCCTGGATGACACCGTGGCCCAGATTCAGAGCCGTATGAACCTCTATGTCAATGAAAATCGGTAAAACCAAAGGAAAAAAAGCCGGGAGCCCGCCCCCAAGGCGGACCGCCAGGGAGGCATGGGACCGGAGCAACGACAAGCTCCGGGACACCATGCACTCCCTGGGCTTCCTGGGGCCCAGCGTGCTGGGGGTGGCGGTGTTTTTCATCGTGCCCTTCCTGGTGGTGGTGTACTACTCCGTCATCCGCAGCCCCATGAACCCGGAATTTGTGTTTCTGGACAACTTCAAGGCGGTTCTGCAGAACTCCTCCTTCCGGACCGCCGCCAAGAACACCGCTATGTTTTCCGCCATAGCGGTGCCTCTTGCTGTCGTGCTGAGCCTGGCTCTGGCGCTGATGCTGGAGTGCCGCATCCCCTCCAAGAGCCTGTTCCGCACCTTCTTTCTCAGCCCCATGATGGTCCCCGTGGCCTCCGTGGTGCTCATCTGGCAGGTGGTGTTCCACTACCGGGGGACCCTGAACGTGATTTTAGCGGGCTTCGGCGTGGATCCCATCGACTGGCTCAACGGCCCCTACTGCCTGCTGGTGATCGTGGTGCTGTTTCTGTGGAAGAACCTGGGGTACAACATGATTCTCTTCATGGCGGCCCTCAACAACATCCCCAAGGAGCTTCTGGAGGTGGCGGACGTGGAGGGGGCCAGCGCCGCCCATAAGTTTTTCAACATCAAGCTGCGCTACCTCTCCCCCACGGTGCTGTTCGTGGCCATCCTCTCCATCATCAACTCCTTCAAGGTCTTCCGGGAGATCTATCTGCTGGTGGGGAAGTACCCCTACGAGGGGCTGTATATGATGCAGCACTTTATGAACAACACCTTTGAGAACTTCGACTACCAGAAGATGGCCTCGGCGGCGGTGCTGATGGCCCTGGTGATGGTGGCGCTCATCGCGCTGCTGTTCAAGGTGGAGGACATCTTCGGAAAGGATGTGGAGGGATGAAAAAGAACCGCTATTTCGGCCGCTTCGCCCTGACGCTGCTGGCGGCGGGCTTTGCCCTGGCCTTTCTGATGCCCACGGTGCTGACCATCACCAACTCCTTTATGACCCAGAGCGAGATCAGCGCCAACTACGGCAAGGTGTTCGCCAACGTCTCCGGCAGCGACGGGAAGACCTACATATCCGAGACGGTGAACCTGAAGTTCATCCCCGACAAGGTCAGCCTCAGCCAGTACATCACCACCCTCATCAAGAGCCCCGACTACCTGCTGAAATTCTGGAACTCGGTGATTTTGACGGTGCCGGTGGTGCTGCTGCAGCTGGCGGTGGCCTCCATCACCGCCTACGGCTTCACCCGCTGGCGGGGGAAAGTGCGTGCGTTCCTGTTTTTCTTCTATGTGATCCTGATGCTGATGCCCACCCAGGTCACCCTGGTGCCCAACTATCTGGTCAGCGACTGGCTGGGGCTGCTGGGCACCCGCTGGTCCATCATTTTCCCCGGCGCCTTCGCGCCGTTCTCGGTGTTCCTGCTGACCAAGTCCATGCGGCGCATCCCCGGCTCCCTCATCGAGGCGGCCAAGCTGGACGGGTCCAGCGAGTGGCAGATTTTCAAGGACATCTGCCTGCCCCAGTGCCGCAGCGCCCTGTACTCCATCGCCATTCTGGTGTTCATCGACTACTGGAACATGGTGGAGCAGCCCATCATTCTGCTGCCGGACGCGGAGAAGCAGCCTCTGAGCGTGTACCTGTCCACCATCAACTCCAGCGAAGTTGGGCTGGCCTTCGCCATCGCCACCATCTACATGGTTCCCTCTCTGCTGCTGTTCCTCCACGGGGAGGATTACCTGGTGGAGGGCATCGCCCATCAGGGGTCCGTGAAGGGGTAATCCTGTGAATCCAAGTGAAAGGGTGACAAGCCAATGGAAGTGAAAGAAAAATCCAAGAAGAGGGAGCTCATCAAGACCATCGCCATCATCTTCCTGGCGGTGCTGCTGGTGCTGACCTTCTTCTCTCAGACCATTATGAACCACTCCCTGCCCGAGGTGGCCACCCAGCTGGTGACCTCCGGCACCATCAACGCCAAGATCCGGGGCAGCGGCACGGTGGCCGCCAACGAGAACTACGAGGTGGTCCTCAACCAGACCCGCGAGATTCGCTCCGTGTGCGTGAAGGTGGGGGACAAGGTGGAGGAGGGCGACCTCCTGTTCGTGCTGGGCGACATCGAGAGCACGGAGCTCAAGGAGGCACAGGACGCCCTGGATGCCGCCCAGCTGGCCTATCAGAAGCAGCTGCTGACCTTCTCCAAGGAGTACGCCACAGAGGACCTGGGCCTGAAAAACGACCGTGAGGACCTGGAGCGGGCCATTGCGGAGCGGGACGCCAACCTGGTCACGGATGCCGAGGTGTCCTACGCCAAGGGCGATCTGGCCGCCGCCGAGACCCAGCTCAGCCAGATCGACCTCATCCTGGAGGAGCTCAATGCCGCGGCCGGCGAGAGCGAGGAGTACCAGGAGGCCAAGGCCAAGGTGACGGAGCTGGAGGGGGAAATCAAGACCCTGACCAGCGAGGTGGAGAGCTGGGAGCAGAAGCTGGACGAGCTGGAGACCACCGGGGATGTGGACAAGAATCGGGCGGTTGAGGATGCGCAGAGAGCGCTTAACAAGGCACAGACGACATGGGAGAGCGATTGGCTGGCCTACCAGGAAACGATAAAAACGCTCATAGACGCAGTTAATGACCAAGTATCCTCTCCAAATCTAAAACCTGTTAATACAATTCCCCATGAATTTAATAGAGACGAACAAAAATATATTGATGCCTATCTGACGGGAGAGAACTTAAACGATCCTCCAACAGACGACGATAAGCCGGCACCCAGCATGTCCGTATACGAAAAGGCCTATACCACCCTTCTCGCCGACCAGGAGGACGTCGCCGCCAAGGAGACCGCCTTGGAGCGCGCCAGAAAGGATCTCAGTACCGCCTCCGGCTCCATCTCCGACCAGCGGCGCACCTACCAGAACAACCTGGACAAGGCGGAATCCTCCCTGGCCACCGCCGAGCGGCAGCTGCGGGACGCCCGGCAGCTGCTGGACTCCCTCTCCACCGCCAGCACCCAGCTCAAGGACCAGATCAAGGTCTACGAGGCCTCCCAGCGCCAGCAGAAGGCGGCGGTGGAGAACCTGAAGAAGACCGTGGAGACTCTCACGGCCAGGCAGGAGGCCTACAAGGCCGCCGTAAAGACCGTGGAGGAGAAGCAGCGTGCCCTCTCCGACAAGCTCTCGGGCAAGGACATCGACAAGCAGCTGGACAATCTGGAGCTTCAGACCCTGGCCCAGGCCATTGAGAAGCAGCGCGAGCTGGTGGAGAAGTACCGGAAGGACTCCGTGGACACGGAGGTCAAGGCCAGGGTCTCCGGCGTTGTCAGCGCCGTCAACGTCACCGCCGGCAAAGAGAACACCCCCAACGAGGCGATGGCGGTCATCGACGTGGTGGACCGGGGCTATACCATCAAAATTCCTGTCACCAGCGAGCAGGCCAAGCAGGTCAAGGTGGGGGATACCGCCGACGTGACCAACTACTACTGGGGCAGCGACATCACTGCCACCCTGGAGCAGATTGCCCCGGACCCCACCAGCCCCGGCCAGAAGAAGCTGCTGGTCTTCCGCATCACCGGAGAGATCGACGCGGGCACCAGCATCAGCCTGTCCATCGGCCAGCGCAGCGCCAACTTTGACACCATTGTGCCCAAGAGCGCCCTGCGGGAGGACACCAACGGTCACTTCGTGCTGGTCATCACCAGCCGCAGCACCCCCCTGGGCAACCGCTATACCGCCACCCGCGTGGAGGTGCAGGTCCTGGCGGAGGATGACACCAACGCCGCTGTCTCCGGCCTGGCGGCCAACGACTACGTCATCACCACCTCCAGCAAGCCCCTGTCCGCCGGCACCCAGGTGAGGATGGTGGAGAACCCATGATGAAGCCCCATCCGGTAACATGGCTGCGGACCACCCTGAGGGGCTTTGGCTTCAAGCAGTGGTTCCTGCTGATTGTGAACATCGTGCTGGTGCTGGCCTCCCTGGCCTGCGCCCTGGGCCTGCGGGCCGTGGGAGGGACGCTGCAGTCCCTCACTGCCGCCAGGCGTTTCCAGGGCGGCGGCGAGACCCGCTTCGCCCAGACCGCCTGCTTTCTGCCCGTGGACGGCGGGAAGACGGAGGACGACATCCGCTCCTTCCGCCAGACCCTGGACACCAAGCTGGTGGAGCAGTCCCTGGAGGCCCCGGAGAACGGCAGCCTCTACATCGACGCCTACAGCGGCACATCCAGCGTCACCGTCACCGGCGAGAGCGGCGGCAATGTCACCGTCAAGGCGGTGGGCGTGGGTGGGGATTTCTTCTACTTCCACCCCCTGCCCCTGCTCAGCGGGTCCTACATCCGCTCTGACGACCTGATGGACGACCTGGTAGTGTTGGACGAGGAGATGGCCTGGCGGCTCTACGGCAGCACGGACCTGGCGGGGATGACGGTCTACATCAATCAGAAGCCCTTCGTGGTGGCCGGCGTGATCGCCCGGGAGACCGACTTCGCCACCCGGAAGGCCTACACCGGCGACGGCGGCATATTCCTCTCCTACTCCGCCCTCAGCAGCCTGGACGAGGACGCCGCCATCACCTGTTACGAGCTGGTCATGCCCGACCCCATCTCGGGCTACGCCAAGGGCATCGTCACCGATAACTTCCCCGTAGGGGAGGGCGACGTGGTGGAAAACTCCAGCCGTTACAGCCTCTCCCACCTGCTGGAGGTGGCCAAGTCCTTCGGCCTGCGCTCCATGCGCCTGAACGGCGTCATCTACCCCTATTGGGAGAACGCCGCCCGTCTGACGGAGGACTACGCCGCCCTGCTGCTCATTCTGGCGGTCATGCTTGCCCTGTATCCCCTGCTGTCCGCCCTGGTTTTTGCCATCCGTGAGACGCGCCGGGCCTACCGCTTCGCCAAGGTGAAGGTCCCCGCCACTGTGGAAGCGGCGGTGGAGAAGCGCCGGGAGGAGCGGCTGGAGCAGAAATATAAGAAACAGCAGGCCGAAGAGCCGGTGCGGGAACAGGGAGAGGAGGACTGAGCTATGGCAGATCTGAGCTTGCGAAATGTCAAGAAAATATACGACAACACGGTGGTCGCGGTGCAGTCTTTCAATCTGGAGATTGCGGATAAGGAATTTATCGTGCTGGTGGGCCCCTCCGGCTGCGGGAAATCCACCACCCTGCGGATGGTGGCGGGGCTGGAGGAGATCAGCGAGGGGGAAATCTACATCGCCGGCCGGAAGGTCAACACCGTCCCCCCCAAGGACCGGGACATCGCCATGGTGTTCCAGAACTACGCCCTCTACCCCCATATGACGGTCTACGACAACATCGCCTACGGGCTGAAGCTGCGGAAATTTCCCAAGCGGGTCATCGACCAGAAGGTGCGGGAGGCAGCGGAGATTCTGGACATCACCGAGCTCCTCAAGCGCAAGCCCAAGGCCCTCTCCGGCGGCCAGCGCCAACGGGTGGCCATCGGCCGGGCCATCGTCCGGGAGCCCCAGGTGTTCCTCATGGACGAGCCCCTGAGCAACCTGGACGCCAAGCTGCGCAACCAGATGCGCTCCGAGATCATCAAGCTCCGCCAGCGCATCAACACCACCTTTATCTACGTCACCCACGACCAGACCGAGGCCATGACCCTGGGGGACCGCATCGTCATTATGAAGGAGGGCTTTGTCCAGCAGGTGGGCACGCCCCAGGAGGTCTTTCGCCACCCCGCCAACCTCTTTGTGGCCGGCTTCATTGGCTCCCCCCAGATGAACACCTTTGCGGCCCGCCTGGTCCGGGAGGGGGAGCGCTACTTCGTGGAGCTGGAGGGGGCACGGGTGGAGCTGTCGGAGGAGAAGCGGGCCCGTCTGCTGGCCGGCGATGTGCAGAGCCAGGAGGTGATCCTGGGCGTCCGCCCCGAGCACATCTTCCTCACGGAGGCGGACAACGCCGTCCCCGCCCAGGTGGACGTGTCGGAGATGATGGGCAGCGCGGTGCATATCCACGTGAGGGCCTGCGGGCGGGCCGTAGTCATCGTGGTGCCCGTGAGCGAGGAGGGCCAGAGCCAGGAGGCCATGGACACCGGCACGCCCCTGCGGTTCATCTTCCGGGGCAGCGCCGCCCACGTCTTCCACCAGGAGACGGGCCGGAACCTGGAGTACCCCGCAGCACCGGAGCCCGCCCCGGAGGAGGCTCCTTCCGCCCCCGTGGAACCGGGAACGGGCCCGGCGGCAGAGGAACCGGCCCCGCCTGCGGAGGATCCCGCCGAAGTCC
>OFEY01002030.1_pt1 | contig 11699 bp, 12 predicted proteins | sample 1521251 | NCBI WGS metagenome assembly OFEY01 (sample SAMEA3504100, study PRJEB24116) | mouse gut metagenome | biome: mouse gut; feature: mouse-associated habitat; material: faeces | place: Denmark | collected 2011
GGATTTATTCTTAAGTTTAAGGTTGCTGTTTTTTCCATATCAAATCATCTCCTTTAATCGAATTGTAACGCATTCGTCGTTACATGTCAATGTGAATACTAAAGTCAACCCAATTTTACCGGAAACTTTCATTTTACCCAAATCATAATAATATAAACAGGTCAGAATATCCCACAGACTACCTGCCATACCTGATAACCTGTACCAGATTAATACCGCAGCCTCAGATTCTTCTTATCCCCCTTCCAGTCACATTCCCTCTCCGCCGCACAGCAAAAGCAGCTTCTGCTCATCTTATCCGCCCGGTATAAGATCCCATCCAAAGACTTCTCATCCCTCACCGCCTCATCCCTGTGATGCCGGATCGCGGAAATAACCTGCTCCGATTCCTCCGCCGCAAAGCCGCACTCCGAAAGAATCCTCGGTGCCAGAAGCGCCGAAGCCTTCTCATGAGGGGTTTTGTCCTCATACTGCTGCCATCTGCCGATATCATGCAAAAGCGCCGCCGCGTAAATAAGTTCTTCCGGTATAAACAGCCCTTCTTTCAGGCAAAAAATCACGGAAAGCCTCGCCACATCCAGAAAATGCCCCATATCATGACGGCAGAAGCGCCTGCCTTCTTCTGCCATCCTGTTTTTCTCCAGATATTCTTTATATAATGTATGATGTAATATATTATTCACACGTTCCATCCGTAACACTCCCGCAGCCTGCCAACCGCACATCTCCTGCCTTTACAACATGCACATTATCTCTCCAGCATTCGGAAAAACATCTCCTGCAGCTCCCTGTTTTCCCGGAAAGCCCCTTTTGCCGCATATGTCACCGTCCTGCTGCCGGGCTTTTTGATCCCCCGCATGGTCATGCACAGATGCTCCGCCTCCGTGAGCACCATCACTCCCTTCGGTGATAAATGCTCCATCACCGCTTCCGCGATCTGCTCGGTCATCCGCTCCTGAAGCTGCAGCCGTTTTGCATAAACCTCCACGCACCTTGCCAGCTTGCTCAGCCCTGCAATCCTGCCATCCGGAATATAGGCGATATGCACCCTGCCGAAAAAGGGCAGCATATGATGCTCGCACATGGAATAAAATACAATATCCTTCTCCAGCACCATCTCCGTCCGCTCCGAGATGAAAGTCTTTGAGAGAACCTCCCCCGCATCTCCATCCATGCCGCCGCAGATCTCGCCGTACATCCGCGCAATACGATCCGGCGTCTCCATCAGCCCTTCCCGGCAAATGTCCTCACCGATGCCTTCCAAAAGCAGCCTGACGCCCTCTTTTATCTTTTCCTGATCTATCATGTTTTTCGCTCCTGTCCTTTATTAACCTGCCAAGCGCCCCCAGATAGGAGAGAGAGCCAAAGGCAATGATCACCCAATCCTTCTGCGTAAGCAGATACGCCATCTCCACCGCCTCCTCCAGGCTGGCAGCCTCCGTCACCTTCGGGTGATACTCCGATGCCGCCTGCGCCAGTTCATGCCCGGAAAGCGCCCTCGCCTGCCCCGGCGGCGTGACCGTAACGATCTGCTCCGCATAAGCATAGGTATGTGCGATCACCTTCTCATATTCCTTATCCTTCAGCATTCCCATTATATAGAGAATCTTCTTATTTGTAAAATAAAACCGTATACTCTCCGAAAGCCGCTTTGCCGCATCCTCATTATGGGCACCGTCCAGAATAAAGTAAGGCTTCCTGGCTGCCACCTCAAAACGATATCCCCATTTCGCCAGAAACAATCCCGTGCGAAGCTGCTTCTCCGTGACAAAAAACCCCTTTCTCCCCAGCGCCTCCATAATCTCTACGGCAAGCGCCGCATTCTCCGGCTGAATCACCCCCGAAAGAGATATCTCAAGATGCCTGTAAGATATGCCGCCCTCAGATACATAGTCAAACCGCTGTTTTTCCAGCCCGTATTTTATACTATCAAGCCGCTCCCGGGAAACATACCGAAACGCCGCATCCCCGGCACGCCTTTTCAGCAGTTCCAATACTTCCGGCTGCTGGATGCCGCTGACGACTTCCGCCCCGGGTTTTATGATCCCCGCCTTGTGCGATGCAATCTCTGACAGCGTATTTCCCAGAAAAGCCATATGGTCCATGCTGATGGAAGAAAAGGCGGCAACCAGCGTATTCTTCACAATATTGGTGGCATCCAGATCCCCGCCCATGCCGCACTCCAAAAGCACGATATCACAATGCTGCTCCTTAAAATACAAAAATGCCGCTGCCGTCTCCATCTCAAATACCGTCGGATGGGGCAGCCCTTCCGCCGCCATGGCATCCGCCTCTTCCCGCACCAGGCTCATCAAAAGCGCAAATTCCCTCGCCAAAATTTCCTTCCCGTTTACCTGAATCTTCTCCCTGTAGGCATACACCGCCGGTGAGGAATAATGCCCTGCGCGATATCCCGCTGTCCTCAAAATACTATACACATAAGCAAGAACGGAACCCTTGCCGTTCGTCCCCGCGATATGCACAAAAAAAAGGCTCTCCTGAGGATCTCCCAGCCGCCTGCAAAGCTCCGCCGTGCTCTCAAGCCCCGGCACGCTGCCAAGCCGCGACATCTCCTCCATATATTCCATGGTCTCCCGATAATTCATATACACTCCCCGTTTTGCTGCAAACGTAAAAATTTTATCCCTGCAAACCGCACAATACGAAATTCCTTACTCCATTATGAATAATCTGCCCCGATCTGTCCATACTTTTTCTTATGAGTACAAAAAATTCCGCACACAAAACAAAAAATCTGTCCATTTTCCGCTTATTCCTCCACTGCGGCATTGCCGGCTGGGGTATTGAGATTCTTTACACCGCCCTCAATATGCTGCAGCGCCGGGAATTTCAACTGAAAGGAACCACTTCCGTGTGGATGTTTCCGATTTACGGCTGCGCAGCCTTTCTGCGTCCGCTGTTTCGCATCACCCATACCCTGTGGCTCCCCTTCCGCGGCACTTTATATGCCCTGCTTATCTTTTCCGGCGAATACTTATCCGGCAGGCTCCTTAACCGGGAAAATCTGGAACCCTGGGATTACAGCCGCTGCCGCTTCCGTATCGGTCCCCATATCCGTCTGGATTTTTTCCCCTTCTGGTTTCTTGTTGGGTTATTTTATGAGAAATTCACACAAAAAGATGGTTTCCGGAGCCTCTGACAGACAGGGCTGCGCAAAACAATCTGCCCTGTAAGTCCACGTAAAGAGCCCCCTTTCCATCCTTACGCCATTGCCGAAGCTGCGCCAGGCTTACTCATCATACTCCTCATCCCGCAGGTCATCATCCATCTCCGCCGCCGCGTCAATTCTCAGCGTATTCATTGTCCTGCGCTTCATCCTGGCCTCCTCGGACGCATCCAGAATAAAATCCTTGATCTCCTTGGCGCATCTCACATGCTCGATATAAAGCTTCGGATTTGTCGTATCTCCCGTATAACAGATCACCGTCCCCATCCCAAAGATCCTCTCCCAGAGAGAAACGGTCAGTTCCACATCCTGTATCTTATACATATAACAATCGTTTTCCCTTGTGCTGAGGAGCCCCGTATTAATCGTAATCATCTCTTCCCTGACCGTATATTTTGTAAAAGTCCAGGGTAAGCCAAAAAATAACAACCGTTTTCTTTCAATAAATTCCATCTCTCTTTTTCCTTTCAAATGTTATGCGGTTTATACCGCATATCTCTTATCTATCATTTATTTCGTTTCCCACATATTTATGCACTTCACCATACACTCTGCTGTTCACAGTACACAAGCCATACCTGCGCCCCTTCATTTATCATGGGACGCTTTCCTGCTGTACTTCTCCTCACAGTATTTGCAGCGGTAAACTTCCTTCGCCTCATCAGCCAGCACAAAAATATGCGGCAGTTCCTGTTCTATGGAAGTGATGCAGCGCGGATTATGGCAATGGATCACGTTTTTGATCTCTTTCGGCAGATGAAGCGCCCGCTTCTCCACAATCTCTCCCTTCTGTATCACATTGATCGTAATCTTGTGATCAATATATCCCAGAATATCAAGATTCAATGTATTGATATCACATTCCACCTTGATAATGTCTTTCTTTCCCATTTTATTACTGCGGGCATTCTTGATGATGGCAACCGTACAGTCCAGTTTATCAAGCTGCAGATATCTGTATATTTCCATACTCTTCCCTGCCTTGATATGGTCCATCACAAAACCTTCCTCAATTTTTCCTACATTCAGCATACTCTTTTCTCCTGTATTTTCTATTTTAATCCCAGTAGCTTCAGGATCAGCGCCATCCGCACATAAACTCCGTACCGCACCTGTTTAAAGTATACCGCCCTCTCATCGTTGTCCACTTCCACGGAAATCTCGTTTACCCTCGGGAGCGGATGCAGTACCAGACAGTTCGGTTTCGCCAGATTCATTTTCGCCTTATCCAGAATATAGAAATCCTTCAGCCGAACATAATCCTCCTCATTAAAGAAACGTTCCCGCTGTACTCTTGTCATATATAAAAGGTCAAGTTCCGGTATACAATTCTCTAAGCTGATCACTTCCTCATAGGGAATATTTTTCTCTTTCAGCATCTCAATGATATAATCGGGAACCCTCAGTTCCTCCGGCGAAATAAATCTAAACGTAACGTTTTCATATCTCACCAGCGCGTGGATCAGGGAATGTACCGTGCGCCCGAATTTCAGGTCTCCGCAGAGCCCTATCGTAAAATTCCCAAGCCGCCCTTTCAGCGCATGGATCGTCATCAGATCCGTCAATGTCTGGGTGGGATGCTGATGGCCGCCGTCTCCCGCATTGATAATAGGAATCGAAGAGTTGGACGCCGCCACAAATGCCGCCCCCTCTTTCGGGTGACGCATGGCACAGATATCCGCAAAGCAGCAGATTACCCTCGTCGTGTCGGCAACGCTCTCCCCCTTTGAAGCGGAGGAAGACGCCGCATCGGAAAATCCGAGAACACTGCCCCCCAAATTCAGCATTGCAGTCTCAAAACTCAGCCTCGTTCTCGTACTCGGCTCATAAAAGCAGGTGGCCAGTTTTTTCCCTTCGCAAACATGGGCGTACTTGTCAGGACTCTTTTCAATATCATCCGCAAGCGCAAACAGATCGTCCAGTTCTTGTGTCGTAAAATCCAGAGGACTTAAAAGATGTTTCATGATGTAACCTCCTATTTTAGTACCGCAGATGAGCCTGCTGCACACAGTTCCGGAAGAACAGTTCCGACCGCCATGCGTTCGTAAATGTTCTTGTGCGCCTCCGGCTCATCTGCTGATTTTAGTTCCGCATGAGCACTTCCAGTACACTGCTACCGAAGAGAAATTTCCAGCCGCTCTGCGTCTGTAAATTCTCTTGTGCACTTTCAGTGCTCATGCTGATTTTAGTTCCGCAGATGTTCCCCCTGCACACAGTTCCGGAAGAACATTTCCGACCGCCTTGCGTTCGTAAATGTTCTTGTGCGCCTCCGGCTCATCTGCTGATTTTAGTACCGCAGATGTCTCTACTGCACACGGACATCTGCTCTTAAAAAGCGAAGGGATAACTATCCCTTCGCCTTCATGTTAACAAAATGATAATAATTCTTCCACCGGTTTTCTTCTCGGCGCTTTCGGCTCCTCCGCCGCATATCCCATCGGAATAAGAGCTGCCACCTCCCGATCCTCAGGAAGTTCCAAAATGGACGCTGCCTTCACATCGTCAAAAAGTCCGAGAATAACAGATGATATGCCCTTTTCATAAGCTGCCAGGCAAAGAGTCTGAGACGCAATTCCCGCATCATACATCTGCCATCTGTCGCCCTTGTTGGTGGAATAGGAACCGTCCCTTTCAAAACCGGAACGATTTTTAATGATGGTGATTGCCATCACTACCGGCGCGGATTCCATGATCTTTCCGTTGTTCGCCCACATATCGGTGCATTCCTTAGCCAGTCTTTCCTTCTTCTCCCCTTCCACTGCCACAAAACGCACAATCTGCGTATGCTTCCAACTCGGATAGAAAGAAGCGGTTTCCACGATTTCGGATAACAGACCATGATCGATCGCCTGATCCGTAAACTGGCGGACGCTCCTGCGCTCCAAAATACATTCTTTTGCTGTCATTTTAACCCCCTTTTCCTGCTCATCCCATTTTTGCTTCAAAATCCTATAGACAAGTATAACAAAAGGGGGACCTGCTTTCAAGTTTCTTTTTCGGAAATTATCCTTCTGGAAATTACCCTTCTATGTAAAACTGTCCGGCAATATCTTTCAGCTTATCCGCCTCGCTCTGGCATCCGGTCACCATCTTCATACTATCGCCCATACGGTTCACCACGGCCGCCGTCTTTTCGGCAATATCGCCTACACCTATGGCGGATTCATTGATGGTCTTGCTGATGCCCTCGAGCCCGTCCGTGACCACTAAAATCGTTTCGTTCAGCTTGGCAACGGATTCCTGAATCGATGCCATGCTGTCCTTCACCGCCACGGAATCGTCATTGTACTGGTTGCTCACATCATAAAACGCCTGATAATCCGGCACCACCTGGGTTTCCATAAACTGAGTCGTATCATGTAGCGTTGTTCCCATAGCCCGCACGACCGCATTGACTTCCGCCACGATATTGTTGATATCCGCCACGGTCTCGGAAGTCTGATTTGCCAGATTGCCGATCTCCGTCGCCACCACCGCGAAACCCTTTCCTGCTTCGCCTGCCCTTGCCGCCTCGATGGACGCATTCAGCGCCAAAAGGCTGGTCTGGGAGGAGATCCGCATGATTACTTCCGTCAGTTCGTTGATCTTATCCACGGTCTTTGCTTCCTCGATAGCCCGCGCCGAATTTTTCTGCAGTGTGGCAAACATATCCCGCGCCAGTTTTACGGATGCCGTTGCGGATTCTTTCAGTTTTGCCGCTCTCTCTTCAATCTCGCCCGAGAGCGCCTCCCCTTCCATGGACATCCTTCGGATATCATTGGACTCCTCTTTCATATCTTCGATACTGGAAACAAGCGTCTGGGTTGTCGCCGTTGTCTCCTCCATGCCTGCCGCCAGTTCCTGGGTTGTGGCGGAATTATCCGTACAGGAATCATTTATTTCGGAAGAAGTAACCTGCAATGTATTGACGATCTCATTCAAATGAGTACTGGCACTGCTGATATCCTGAATCACATTCCGAAGGCTCTCCCGCATTGCCGCCACCGCTTTCGCCATGGCACCGCATTCATCCCTCCCCTTCGTAAGCTTCTGATTCCAGGAATGCTTTACAAATTTCAGTTCCTCCATCTCGTTGATCAGCACCGTGATCTTTTTCAGCGGATTCATCATAATGCCGGTCACAATAAAAATCACCACCGCAAGCAGAATCATTACCGCAATCATCCCCTCACCCGAGTGGAGCATCATCGCGGAAATACCGCTTAAGATCTCCTCCTCATCCGTAGAAATCACGATCACATCATTGGTGGGGAGCACATAGTAGGATGCATACTTGACTTTCCCGTCAAATTCGTAGCTGACCACCTCCGGCTCCGGTATCACTCCCGACTGGATCTTTGCCACAACTCCTTTTACAACATCGTTCTCCACAGGACTGCCTACCTTACTCTCCGTAGGATGATACAGCATAGTTCCATCCGGCGACACCATATATGCGTAGGAGGACTCCACACCTTCCATTTTCGCGCCCTCCAGAATTTTTGCATAGGCTTCATATGTTAATTTCCTGCCATGCTGCTGGTATTCTATGATCTCCGTCTCCATTCCGGCAGCATAAGCCTTCGCAAGACTGAGCATGGAGTTTTGTGTCAAAGTAACCAGTTCTTCCTCCGCTCTCGGCACTGTCATCATCAGCACCATAATACAGGAGCAAAGCGCCCCGATCTGCACAAGCAGCATAATCTTGGTCCGCATGGAGTGAAACACGGATACTTTGTTTTTCGTTTTTTTCTGTTCGTTCGGCATGATTCCCCTCTCCCTCTTCACATGGTATCGGCTAAAAAATAACCTATTTAAAAAATTATATAACATTTTTTTCCATAAGACCATAGTTTTTTCAGGATTTCCTCCATTTCTCCGGATAAATTCCATCTCCTTACCAACGCAGCACTTTTTGCAATATTTTCCTCACTTTCTGCTATTGTTTTCCTTTTTTGGATTTTCTATACTTGTTATAACGCACCATTACATTCATTGCAGGCAGGTAAGGAGGACAGACGATGGAACATATTTTTGAAATGATAAACAATGTATTTTCTTTTGTAATCCCGGTTTCCGATTTTTTCTGGGATTTTCCGACAAATTTAGACTGGTATGCGGGGATTCCGATCCTTGGTAACTTCTCCCTGGCAATCATTCTGCTGGTGGGCTCCGGCATTTTCTTTACGGTAAGGCTTGGGTTTATTCAGGTAACGCACTTTAAAACGGGCATCCGCATTCTGGCAAAAAAGAAGAGCGACGAGATCGGCATCTCCTCTCTGGGCGCCTTTTTCTTAAGTTCCGCCATGCGTGTCGGCCCGGGCAATATCCTCGGAGTTACCGGCGCCATCTCCGTGGGCGGCCCCGGCGCGCTGTTCTGGATGTGGCTTTCCGCCTTCTTCGGTATGTCTACGGCTTATACCGAGGCTGTTATGGCACAGATGTTCAAGGAAAAAAAGGAAGATGAATTTGTAGGCGGCCTGCCCTACTATGGAAAAAAACTGCTCGGCAATAAAAAGGGCGCCGGTATTTTTCTCTCCGTCATGTTCATCATATATGCCATGTGCTGTCTTCCCGCGCAGGGCTTTAACGTGGTCAGCTCCGTAGGGCAGATGGGCGAGATTCTGACCGGAAACAGCATCTCCACCACCTCGCCGCTATATTACATAACGGCCGCTATTTTAATTTTTCTGGTGGCATACCTGGCTTTCGGCGGCATTAAAAAAGTGACAAAAGTAACGGACATCGCTGTCCCTGTTATGTCCGTCATCTATATCGGCACCGTCCTTTTCATGATCCTGACAAACCTCGGCACGGTTCCCTACTTTTTCTCCTCCGTCTTCGGCGGCGCCTTTACGCCTGAGGCAATCTTCGGCGGCGTATTCGGTACCGTCCTGGCACAGGGCATCAAACGGGGACTGATGAGCAACGAAGCCTGCCAGGGTACCATCACCATGGCGGCAGGCGCGGCAAACACGGACCATCCCTGCGAGCAGGGCTTTGTACAGTCCATCGGGGTTTTCCTGGATACCATCGTCATCTGTACACTGACCGGTTTTGTCGTGGTCATGGCGCATCTCTGGACAGGAGAAGGGGCGCAGGCATGGATGGAACTGGATAAACTGCCAAAATTTTTAACTTCCGCCTCCGCCCTGACACCGGGCACCGGCTTATTTGACAATATTGTGATTTTCCTGATCACCATCTGTTTCTGCCTGTTTGCTTTCACCTGTGTGATCGGATTTTTCAGCTTCTCGGAGATTGCCGCCGGCAGGATCACCACCAAAAAATCTCTGACAAACGGCGTCCGCATCCTTGGTATTTTTATCACCCTCTTTGGCATCTTCTGTTCCATCGCAGGGCTTGATCTCGGTAATATGTGGGCGATCTCCGATCTGGGAAATATCCTGATCGTATTTGCCAACATCCCGCTGCTATATCTGGGATGCCGATATGTATTCAAGGCAACGGACCACTATAAAAAGAAGGACGGCACGCCCTTTACCTCCGAAACTGCCGGCATCGCCTGTGAATACTGGGATGAAAGAGCAAAAAAGAAATAAACTTCGGGACAGAGGCAGCGAAAGAAACCCGAAAATCCCCATAAAAGAAGACAGACAGGTAACGATTGCCGCCATGGCAAAATTACCTGTCTGTCTTCTATTCCGATTATCTTTTATTCCGATTATCTTTTATTCCGGCTATCTTCTATTCCGACTATCTTCTATCCGCCTATCCTCTATCCTGATTATCTTCTATCCGGTCATCTTCTATCCTGATTATCTTCTATCCGGTCATCTTCTATCCTGACTATCCTCCATCCTGATTATCTTCTATCTGGTCACCTGAAATTCAACCTGTCCTTCACGGCTTCCTTCAATTCCTCCAGGCTGCGCCGTACCTTTATACTTCCCCGCATCCCGGGATTGCCGAGGATCATGCAGCGCTTCCGGTGATCCCGGATGGTTTTCAGTTCGGAAGCACGATAACGGATATTCACAAACCTCTCCCGTATCTCCAGCGCCTCATTTTTAACACTTTCCAGATATTCTCCGGGATGGACCTGTATATGCTCCCGCACGGAGCGAAGCTTTTCTTCGATACTTTCCACAAGCTCCTCCAGCCGCATCTCCGCAGCGCTCCGGTACTGCCCGATCTCCTCTCCTCTTACCGCCGCGATCACATCCAGGCGCTTCTGCATATGCGCCATCTCTTCCTTTGCCTTCTCCATTGCCAGCAAAATATCCCTGATATCCAGCGCTGCCCGGAACGAAAGGGCAAAATCGGCGGCGATAACGGCCGTCAGAACAACCACAAGAACCGGCAGTACTCCCGCGGGTATGCTGTAAAGCAGGTTTTCCACCGGCATATGGATCACGCGAGTCATCAGGATCGTCAACAACCCCCAGGAGAGCGTTGTCCCGAGACAGATATGCCCCTGAAAATTAAACGGCACATCAGAGTAGTCCCAGTACCGCACCTTAAACAGCGCCTCCATCGTAACACCCGTTATGTATTCCAGCACAGTAGCACCGACACAGCCTGCCGCATAAGTCAGCACCAGATGATGCTGAAACGGTGCGGAGACCACTAGCATCATGATGGCGCCGCTGCCGTACAGCGGCAGAAACGGCCCCCTCAAAAATCCCCTGTTGATCCAGTGCGGCGGCTTCTCTTTCAGACTGACATAAGAAGATTCCACACACCAGCCCAAAAAACAGTACACATAAAACAGAAACAGCCACTGTGACATTGTATATGGATACATAAAACTTTCTCTCCTCCGTATGATATGATACCGGGCTCAGTACACAAAAACCGTCACACTGAGCCTGCCCTTTCTGGTCTCCCTCTCCACGCCGCCATAGAAAAACTTTCCTTTTCCCCGCACGCTGATCACATCATCCCTCTTCAGATAACAACTGTTATTCTCGCACAGCCTGCCGTTGACAAATACTTTCTGTCCCCGGAAAAACGCAAGGCTTTCCGTGCGTGAAAGACGGTACAAAGCCGCGATAACCACATCCGCCCGCTCCGAGGAGACGTTCAACTCCAGCCTTGTCTTTTCCTTCTTTTCAAGTACCTCCTCCGGTGCCGCTCTGCCGCATCTCACATCCGTATGCCGGATCCGGCCGAGTTCTTCCTGAATAAAATCGGCGATGGACTCCAGACAGAAAAGATAACCGCAGTTATCCCTGATAAAAATATCGCCAAGAGTCCCTCTGTCTATGCCGAGATTCATCAATGCCCCAAGAAAATCCCTGTGTCCCAGCGTATCCGCATATTTTTGAAGCAGCGGTTCTATTTTCAGCAGTACGATCGGAAATTCCACCTCATAGCCCATCTCCTCAGGGCTCCCGAACCGCACCACCACCCTCTCCGCCTCATCGCTTCCGCCAAAAAGAACGGGATGCGCAAAAGAAAGTTCCCTTTCCATCCGGTGAAACGCATCCTGCTGCGCCATTCCCAGAAAGCCGGTGAACGTATAGATATTCTGCCTGCTGCTCTTCTCCGCCAGCTCCGTCAGCCTCTT
>OFEY01002035.1_pt1 | contig 11672 bp, 9 predicted proteins | sample 1521251 | NCBI WGS metagenome assembly OFEY01 (sample SAMEA3504100, study PRJEB24116) | mouse gut metagenome | biome: mouse gut; feature: mouse-associated habitat; material: faeces | place: Denmark | collected 2011
GACAGCTGTTCTATCCGGTGCGACACTCCAATCGTAATCTTTTTCCCGCATACCGGACAGATTCCAACACTTTCCCTCTGATGGAAACGGCCCTGTTCTTCCCCGGATATGGCGCTGCAGCCTGCAATCATCGTATCAATCAAATCTGTAATCTCCCGCAAAAACTCCCGGCTGTCCATCTGCCCTTTCTCAATCAGGAGCAGTTTATTTTCCCATTCCGCAGTCATAGATGCAGACTTTAGGTAATCCGGCAGCGCCGCAATCAGTTCCTTCCCGTCTGCAGTCGGGAGGATCTGCTTCCCGTTCCGCTTTGCATAGCCGGAGGAAACCAGCTTTTCCAGAATGGATGCCCTGGTTGCAGGCGTGCCAAGTCCCTTTTTCTCTGTATCTTCATCAAAATCCTGATTCCCGGCCCGTTCCATCGCTAAAAGCAGTGTGTCCTCGCTGTACGGCTTCGGAGCTGATGTGAAATGCCTGCTCTTCTCTGCACGGACTTCTGCAATCTCCATCCCTTCCCGCAATCCTCCCGGAATGGAGAATGTGTCATCTGTTTTGCCTTTATCCGCTGGCTTTCCTTTTTGCACAGCATTACGGAAGGCTTCTTCAATGCCTTTAAACCCTGGCTGGACTGTTGCCTTCCCTTTTGCGGAGAATTCATGCCCCTCACACAATGCTGTGACTGTTGTTTCCTCATAAATGCATTCTTCGGATACTGCCTGTGCCAGACGCTGCCCGATCAGACGGAAGATATTCCGCTGCCGTTCTGATAATTCTTCAAAATCCTGCCCTAGCGCCTCTTTTGTCGGTAACAGTGCATGGTGGTCGGAAACTTTGTCATTATTGATAATGCGCCCTATATTCTCCCCGATGGATTCTCCCTGTAAGAATGACAGTAACTCAGGTAACAGCTCTAATAATTCTAAAGCTGTCTGCTCCATATCTGCTGTAATGTACTGGCTGTCCGTCCGGGGATAGGTGACTAACTTTGCTTCATACAGTTCCTGCAGCTCCCTTAATGTTTCCTGCGCCGTATATCCAAAGAAACGGTTTGCCTCCCTCTGCAGCGTGGTAAGATCATAGAGTTTCGGCGGCTGGTTCTTCTTCTGGATTTTCTCCACTTTGCGGATAACTGCGGATTTCCCATTGCATTTTTCAGCCAGGGCAATGCTTTCCGATTCATCCTTAATAGATTCTGATATGACACGAATCCCATCCCCCTCAACCGCCACCTTGTAATAGACTTCCTTCACAAACCCGTCAATGGCATCCTGCCGCTCCACCAGCATTGCCAGCGTGGGTGTCTGGACACGCCCCACCGTCAATCGCTTATAATATTTTGTGGTAAATGCCCTGGTTGCGTTCATTCCGATCAGCCAGTCCGCTTTTGCCCTGCATATGGAGGCTTCGCAAAGGTTCTTGTATTCCTCCCCATCTTTCAGATTGGCAAACCCTTCCCGGATTGCGCTGTCCTCCATAGAACTGATCCACAGCCGCCTGACCGGGATTTTGCTGCCCGACAGGTCATAGACACGCTTGAAGATCAGTTCCCCTTCCCGGCCTGCGTCACAGGCATTCACCACATAATCCAGATTACTCCGGTTCAGCAGCTTTTTTAAGACTGCAAACTGCTTTTTCTTATCTTTTGCAACGGCCAACTCCCACTGCCCTGGCACAATGGGCAGGTCTGCAAACTCCCATTTCCCATATCTGGAATCATAATAATCAGGGGAAGCATACTCGGCCAGATGCCCCAGGCACCAGCTTACAATACAGTCTTCCCCTGACAGATAGCCGTCCTCCCGTTCCGTAACGGAAAGAATCCTGGCCAGGCTCTGTGATACGCTCGGTTTTTCGGCAATGACCAAAAACATTATTCATCATCCTCCTCTTCTTCCTCAGAATCGTCCTGCTCCTCATTGACATATGCACCGCCGTAAAATTCCAAATCCTCATTGTCTTCTTCATCCTCGTCCTGCCTTGGTTTCACCACTTTAAAATAATAATATCCGCCGATGCCGCCAGCCAAAAGCACAATCACCGCAAGCAGGGCGCCCGTATTCGTGCCGCCTTCCTTTTCTTTCGGCTCTGTCTCCATTTCTGGTTCTTCCGGTAAAGACGGCTTTTCTGTTTCCGGGATGATTACGGAAGGCTGCTCCTGCTTTGGATCTTCCTTTGTGTCCCCAATAAATTCTGCCAGGTCATTTTCATCAATCATGGACAGCATATAGACATTCTCCGTATTGTTGGAACGGTCTAATACCATGAAAAAAGTATTGCCGTTTTTTGTCTGGATGGTCAGAAACTGCTTTGATTCATCCTCTGATAAATCATCCACCAACTGACCATTTCCCGGAACAGAAAAGGAAGTTCCGTTTACCCTGCCCGGCGCTTCTTCCTCCGTTTCCTCTTCCGATTCTGACGGTTCCTCCGTAATGGGTGCATCCTCTGTATGTCCTGTTTCTGTACTGACATTCCCGGTGACTGTCTCTGCGCTCGAATCTGCTGTCCCCGTTTCCTGCTCTGCCCCTTCTGTATAAGCAAATGTGGGTATGACCGTAGATAAAAACATCCCCACAACCATTATAAGCATCATAAGATACTTTTTAATTTTCTCTTTCATTCTCTAAATCCTCTCTTTCTAATGCTGTGCCTTGCGGCAATCCCTCTCCAGTTTCAAAATCTTCTGCCGTACCTTCTGCTATTTCCGGTTCTCCGCTTCCATCGCCGCCCGGATTGCCCGTCACTTCTGTCTTTTCTGAAAGTATGATTGTTCCATTCTGTACGCCCTCCAAGACAGATAACAATTCCCGGCTTCCCAGCCTCATGGAACGGACGCTTTTTATAATCTCCGCATCTTCTAACATTTCCTTCTGGACATTCAGCGCCCCCAAATGCTCCTGCCATGCCGCAATCTTTTCTTCCGTTTTCTGTATTTCATCTAAAACTCGGTGCAGTTTCCGGTTCATATATACCACCTCATTTCTCCTCTGGTTTTTATCAAACTTTATTGTCACTCCAAAATGGCGTTTTTACGGCAGTCTCCCGAATCCGAGCAGATGTTGCTGCCAGTACGGCGAACTTATGTTTGTATATTGGATTGGGTCGCCGCAGTGTATCATCATATTGTTGCCCACGTAAATTCCTACATGGCTTGCGCCGGATGTAGGATAAGTATTCTGGAAAAATATCAAGTCTCCCGGTTTTGCTTCTGCAGGCGATACATAAGCACAGCACCCTCGCAGTCCTTCCGCCGTCTGCCTGCCTACATTCCATCCATTTCCACAGTGATTGATGACCCAGCTTACAAAACCAGAACAATCGAAACTGGTACTCGGTGAAGCTCCGCCCCACACATAAGGGTATCCCAGATATTTTTCTGCTTCACGGATCATCTTTGCAAATTTTTCATCGGACAATGCCTCTGACGGAATCTCATACCCGAACCCATCCGCACCTCCCGGCAGGCTGTCCACATCAAACAGGTAATTCCGATTGCCATAAGTCGCATTGTAAAGGTCATACCGTTTTTCCTCATTGGCATCCATCCGGCTCCGCAGCACGGTATCCAGGTTATGGTTCGTCAGCTTCACTTCAAGACGGTTGACTACCTCTGTCGTTGTCACTTCCACTTCCTGGCTTCCGTTATCATCCGCAATGAACGCTTCCCATGTCTGGTGTCCGTGGGCGGATGCGGCCGCATGGCTGCCGTAATAAACATCAAACTGTACCCCGTAACGTGCAAATGCCCCGGTATCTTCCACCACATACTCCACGCCGTTCATTACAACCTTCGTCCCCATCGGCACAAAAGGATTGGACGCATCCACCGCAATCGTATGGTTTGCCGTAGGATATGCGCCGCTGGCTGTTGGCCCGCCTGACCACTGCCCACAGCAGATCGAGCAGTTGCAGTATCCGCTCGTGACCACCTGCCCCAGAGATTCCCCTACCCGAACGGTTTTCGTCTCTGTTACTGTATCATTAACTTCATCCACATACAGGCTGTACTGCTCCCGGAAGATTTCCTCCACTTCATCTTTAACCTGACGGTAAGTGAACTCCCCGTATTTTGCAGTAAAATAGGAAATCAGATGATATGGGTTATGGGTAATCTCATCTACCTGATACCAGTATTCGTCGTATCCCGGATGTGTGGATTCCATGTTGTTAATCTGACGGTTTAATGCCGCCTCCAGTTCAGCATAGGCATTTTCCGTATCATAAATATCTTCATCTTTACTAGGATAAGTTGACCCGATGATACTGGATGAAGTACCTTCTATCATGGCGCTGCAGCTTGAAAGCCCTGCCGACAGCATCAAAAAAAGCAGCCCAATGACTGCCTCTGCTCCAAAAATTCCTTTATTATTTTTTATCACCGATGCCACTGTGCTTTTTATTTTGTCAAATACGGACTGTGTGGCCTTTACTGCATCCTTTGTTGTATGCTCTCCCCGCTTCGCCGCCTGATAGGATTTCTTAATCCGCAGCTTCTGCAGAAAATGTTTCCGGGCATTTTTCTCTGCCTGCCTCGCTTCTGCCGCCTGTTTCCCTGCCGTTTCCGCTGTTTCCTGTATTGGTTCAAACTGCAAACGGCTCTTTATACCTGTTTCCGCCGGAGATTCCTGCCACCGGGAAAGCCTTTGCTGTACCAACCGTCTGGAGGAACGCATTGCAGACCGAAGGGAATGTTCCGCCATAATCTCCGCCCGGTGTGCGCCCTCCGCCGCTGAATTTTCCTGTTCTGCCTCATGTACCTTTCCATGTGCATAAGCTGATACGGAATGAGATGCTGCAGACGCAGACTTTTTCGCAATCCCAACTCCTGCTCCACGCACCATGCCGCCGTCCCCGTCATCAAAAGAAAGACGGGATGCCTGCTTTTTCTGTTCTTTCTGTAACTGTTCCCGTTTCCTCTTTTTTCGGATTCCCTCACGGGCAGAATCTAAGGCTTCTCCGGCATCCTCCGGTTTTTCCCGAAAGCGGATATATTTCCGTCCGGAATCTTCCGTATCTCCATGATCCGCTGACAGATCCCCGTCTTCTTTTCTATGATACGCCTGCACCAGTTTTTTCTTCCGGCTATGGCTTGTCTCCAAAGCTGATTCCGCATACTGCCACGCTTTAGAAGGATGCCCCCGAATACTCCCCATGCGTGAGGAATGATCCGACAATCCTCTGGCTGATTCCATGCCGGAGACATCATGTTTCCCCGCCATACCGGAATCCTGCGTTACCTGTGTCCTGTCCTCCGATATATTCTCTACTTTGGATTGTATATTTGTTTCAAGCGGTTTATTTTCTGATTCCGTATGCAGGTTTCCCTCATGCACTTCATATGGCCGTCTCCGCTTCCCTGATTGTATCTTGCGTTGTTTTACCTCCAATGGATTCTGTGTATCAGAGTTACTTTTTCCCACGTCTTTCTGCTCTCTGGCATATGTTCTCCCTTTCTGCAGTTCAAATGAATCCGCCGCCTGTCCGGGCAGATTCAGGCTGTCCAGTTCCCTCTGGCTGACCCTTACCGAATCCTGGCTCTGCAGGTTTTCTTCCATCAGACCATCACGGCTCATTTTCGTTACCGTTTTATCCCTTGCTTTATATTCCTGCTTTTGCATATCACGATTCCTTTCCCTGTCCGGCTTTGCGACACGATGTCGCAAAGTGCCGGGACATATAAGTCTGTTTATTACTGACTGATTTTCTTTGCCATTACCACCATCCTTCCGTTCTTTTGGGAATATTCACAGGTGGATAAGGTCAGCAGTTTGTCGCCGTAGGCTGCGTCAATCCCCGTATCGTAAAGCGCACGGCTTTTGACTGCTTCGATATATTCCTGATAGTCTGCCGCATCCGTTGCTTTTGTGAATGTATAGTAAGGGAAATCGCAGCCTGTATATACCGGAGTGCAGAAAACCGCAAATATCTGATAGGTTTCCTCTCCCCGCAGAGTATTGTAGGAAATCAGGGGATGTCCCTGATAAAATGCACTATCCTTATACTGATCCAGCGCCGCAAACATCTTCCCACTGTTCATATGGTGACCATAGATAATCCGGTTATCGCTTGTATTCGGATTGCATAATTCTGAAAGGAACAGACAGCCGTTTGCAGAATACTCCCCGTAAAAATCCCGGTGAAGGTAATAGTTCTCCTCTGCCGGATGATACATAATCGGATAATCAATCACTGTCCCCTCAATCTTAAGCCAACCGATACAGTCCGGATTTTCCCCATGCAGGGCAAGCAATCCTGGATGGACTGCCGGAGACGCAGGCTTGCCGTTTTCATTTCCCTCTCTTTCCACTGGCATATCTCCTGCTTCCTCTGTATCATTATTTTCATAGATTTTCTTCAATCGTTCCTGCAGTACGTCATCCTTTCGCTCCTGACGGAATATATCTGCTAAAAAATATCCGCTGACACTCAATAATAATACCGAAACAACCAGTATCACTCCTGCAATCCTGCCCCTCATGCTTCGTCTTTCCATACACACCATTCCTTACATCTTCCCGTTTCTATGTCCGCCATATATTTCAAGATCGGATATACCTGTGCCGGTACAACCGCATTCCCTAATGCATGAAGCCTCTTTCCCCTGTCTTTTACATCATGGCATAAACGTGGAATGTCCGGCGGTTCTATGTGCCAGATGGACTTTCCGTCCATCCCTTTGGGAATCCCATCATCCATTCCACCCACTCTGGATTGATCCGTAAATCTGCCGGCGCTTCCTGATCCAGAAAATAAATTACTTCCGACAATAGCGCTGACCATTTGTCCCTGTTTCTCCTCTTCCCGTAGAAAGCACCTCTGGGCGTCACTCCCACTCTTGACACGGCCGCCCTTGTCCCTGTATCGGATGCAAGGGGCGTGGGAAGCATCAATCCCCACGATGAAAGTTCGCTTTCGCTCATGCCACGTGCCGACGGCACAAGCAGGAAATACGAATGTCCACACTTCGTATCCCGCCTTTTCCAAGTCAGAAAGCGTTTTGTCGAGCCCCATATTGACGAAGTTAGCAACATTTTCGCCAAGCACGTAATGGGGCCGCAGTTCCGTAATAACACGGCACATTTCCGGCCAGAGATAACGGGTGTCCGCAAATCCCTTCTTTGCTCCAATGATTGAGAACGGCTGGCATGGGAATCCTCCTGAAAGCAATGTAAGTTCGTTTTCTCCTGTCTGTTCAATAAAATCCTCCTTTGTCACTGTATGAATATCTTTAAAATGCGGTATGTCCGGCCAATGCTTTTTCAATATGGCAGAAGGGTAATCTGCCCATTCGCACTGAGCAACCGTTGTAAAGCCTGCTGCTTCGGCAGCCAGATCAATGCCTCCGATTCCGGCAAACAGGCTGAAATGTGTTAATTTTTTTATATTTCGTCACCAATCCTTTCAAAATTTTTTGAATTCCTATTTCCGTTTTCTCCACAAAAAAAAGCAACCGCTCTTATTACGGTTGCTCTCTTCGCTTATTCACAATATTCCATATCTTATTATTTAATCTTTTATTCTCCGTATTTTCTTTTATTATCTGTAATCCCTAACATATAATCTACACTGACATCATACCGTTTCGCCAGTTTTTTCAATGCCCATATCGGTATCTCCCTTGAGCCGTTTTCATATCTCCTATACACACCCTCATGGCATCCTAAAAATTCAGCCACATCTATCTGCCGTAAATCGTGGTCAGTTCTTAAATCCCTTATCCGCTTATAATACATATCGTCCTCACCATTTGGTTAGATTTATATTTTAAATCTTATCATCTGATAATATGTTTCCCTCAAAACCGAACTATTTGGTTAGGTAATTCATGGATAGGGTATTAGAATAAAATGTGAATTATCATTACGAAACAGAAGAATATAAAATAGGTTATGGCATGAGAAAATCAAGTACCACAACCCTATTCACCAAATCTTCTTTTATTGTCTGTAATTCCAAGCATATAATCTACGCTGACATCATACCTCTCTGCCAGTTTCAGCAACGCCCATAGGGGTATCTCCCGCTGGCCATTCTCATATCTTCTGTACACACCTTCATGGCATCCTAAAAATTCAGCTACGTCCTTCTGCCGTAAATCATTGTCTGTCCTTAAATCTCTTATCCGCCTGTAATACATGTTCCACCTCACCGTTTGGTTCGATTTATTCTTTTAAATCTTACCATTCTATGATATACTTCACTCAAAACCGAACCATTTGGTTAGGCATGTGGAGGATAAGAGTAATGAAACAGTTAGGAACTTCAATTTTAGTATCATGCATCCTGTTATCTGGATGTACAAAAGAATCTATCGAAATGGATATTCTATCATCCCATAATACAACTTCCAGCAATTGGTACGAACTTAGCATCAACATCATTGCTGATAAAGATACCGTATCAGACAGGGATGTCTGTTCCAATGAGATTATACAGCATATACTCGACAACGATTTTCATAGCACACGCTTTTCCTATGACTTAAACGGATATCCGAACAAAGTCACTGTAACTGTCTTTACTTCTGAAAAAAATTTCAAGAAAGGGAATGCCGCTTATTCTTTTGATTATGTTACAGATTTCAATACGGAAAATGTTGACGTTCAAAATAATATCAAAGACAATCCCGATGAATTTGAAATCCAATATAAATAGCCGTAATAAAAGGCAGTTTTAAACTTATTTAACAGTCAATAGGCAGTTTTTCCCGGCTTTTCTCCATCTCAGACGGTTTTGTTGTCATCAAAGCATAGAGCCTTAACGAACGGTCAAACTTGTCTTTGAAAGGAATAATGGTACTCCCATAAAAAATCAGCCCTTCACCCTCTCCACTGTTCGTCACATAGGACAACTGGTGCGGCGAGATGTTAAGCTGTTTCGCCAGGATCTGCCTGTCTCCTGCCGCCTGATTCAGCATATAAATGAAATCTGAGTTTTCAAAGATATTTTCAATCTCACGGCTTGAAAGCAGGTCTTTGATATTCTGCGTAATGCCTGTCGGGATACCGCCCCATTTCCTGAAACGTTTCCAGATCTCAACCGAATACGCCGCTGTCTGCTCTTCTTTCAAGAGCAGATGGAACTCGTCAATATAGTATCTGGTAGACTTCCGTGCGGCACGGTTGACGGTCACCCGGTTCCATACCTGATCCTGGACAATCAGCATCCCCAGCTTTTTCAACTGTTTCCCCAAGTCCTTAATGTCAAAACAGATAATACGGTTTTCAAGCTCCACATTGGTACGGTGGTTAAACACTTTCAAAGAACCATTTACATAGATTTCAAGCGCCGTCGCAATCCGCTGTGCCTGTACCTCCTTCTGTTCTCGCAGGCATTCATACAGGTCACCAAGCACCGGCATATTTTCCGGCACAGGATTCTCAAAATATTTCTGATATACAATCGGCAGGCACCTGTCAATCACAGATTTTTCCTCTGCTTCGATTCCGTTCCTTGCCCCCATGATCAGCTCACACAAAGACAGAATGAAATCACTCTTTACGCCTAACGGGTTATCATCATCCGAATAGTCCATGTTGATGTCCATTGGATTGATATAGTCACGGCTTGTTGCCGAAATATGGATAACCTGACCGCCAAGCGCATGGACAAGAGGATAATACTCGCCCTCCGGATCTCCAATGATAATGTCATCCTGTGTGGCAAAAAAAGCATTGGTAATCTCCCTCTTAGCAGAGAACGATTTACCAGAACCCGGCGTACCAAGTATCAGGCCATTCGGGTTTTTCAGTTTCTTCCGGTCTACCATAATCATGTTGTTACTAAGAGCATTTAAACCGTAATATAAAGATTCTCCATCCATAAATAGCTCCTGCGTGGTAAATGGCACAAAAATAGCAGTAGATGTAGTAGTCAGCGCCCTTTTTATCGGAATCAGATTCAATCCCAAAGGGACGCTGCTCATCAATCCCTGCTCCTGCATATAATCCAGCCGCCGGAGAGAACAGTTATATTTCTGTGCGATGCCCGCCGTCTGGAATACTGCATTATCCAGTTCCTGTTTCGTTTTTGCGGTATTCAGGAAAATCACGGTCACAAGAAACATCCTCTCATTCCTCGACTGCAGATCTTCCAGTAATCGTTTCGCCTCCCCACCATAAGTATTGAGGTCAGAGGGAATGATGTCCATATCATACCCGGAACGCACTGCCTTCTTCTGCTCCTCTATTTTCATCCGGTTAATGTCCGTCACTTTGCTTTTTACCAGCTTGATTGCTTTCATCTGGTCTAAAGACTGGATATGTAAGTTTACCATGAGATTCCTGTCCATATCCAAAAATTCCGCAAGCATCTTGTCCGTCAGTTCCGGAGCCAGTATCTGCAGATAGGACGCCGCACCTATCGTATCCCCCATCTGAAAATCTTTTCCATTCCTGAATACAAAACTGGTAGGCGCAATGAAATCTTTCGTCCCCATCCCGGTGCGCAGCACATTGTCATAGGAAAATTTAAACGGTGTTTTTTCTTCCGGGTTGAATGTTTCATACAATACCTGCAGACGTTCCTCCCCATTTAGCGGATACGCAGATACGCCCAGGACTTTGAAGTTATTCAAAATGTCCGTTTCAATCCGCTCTAACTTCGGCTTTGCCTCCCGGATGTTGTCTGCTTCAATCCCAAACGTGATATATTTGGTACGGACAAGCCCGTTGTTTCCTTTTGCAAGCTGATTTTTCAGCATCTGTGCATATTCCATCCGTACATCATCAAAAGCGTCGTTCTGCGGTTTGATCTGGATAATAGATTCAAATTCCTTCATATTGCTGTGATGGTTGACGAACGATAACTGAAAATGTATCGTGCTGTCAAAATAATTAAGGAAGTCGCACCAGTTTTCAAAGATGGCATTCTTATCCTCATTCTGCGCCAACTGGTAATTGATGTCATAAAAACGGATAGACTTAGAATAATATTTATCCTGAACCCGGCAGATCCCGTCCTTCGCCATTTCCCGGTATGGAATAGACTGCTGTGCGGAAATCTGCTTTTCTTTTGCTTTCTTTTGTTTCTGGCTATCGGCAGGCTTACTGATTCCTGCTTTTCCAATACCGGCTTTTTTAACTGCCGCTCCAGGACATGATTTTTTCTTAGAAACTGCTTTCCTTTTTTCCGCTTTCTTCCTTGCGGCTTCCCTCCTTGCCTCCTTCTCTGCTGCACGGGCAGCTTTGGCCTCTGCTTTCCGGTCTGCTTCCTCCCGGATCTTCCTTAACTTCTCCGCTTCCCTTGCTGCTTTCTCCATTGCTTTTTTCTCACGGCGAGTAAGCTCCCGGTTTATACCCCTGGTGCCTGTGCCAGAATAAGCAGGATGATTTTCAAAATCTATATAATCGTCCTCTGGTTCATCCAGCCAGTCATCCAAAAAAACAGCATCTTCCTTCCCTGTCACATGCCGCTGACGGTCAGTGTCTCTTTTTCTTCCCACGTTTCCCTCCCCCTTTCTTCTGTTTCATTGTTGTGATTTCTTCCAGCTCATAAATATTCTTCACCTCATATTTACGGACTGCCGGCTTTTTCAGCTTTACATTGATGATATTTAATAAAATCTTTTCAAGCGGCATCCCGTCCTTCTCATACATAGCGAATAAAAATGCCGGGAGCATAGATCGGAAGAGCGTCGTGTAGGGAAAGAGTGTAGATCTCGGTGGTCGCCG
>OFEY01002036.1_pt1 | contig 11669 bp, 1 predicted proteins | sample 1521251 | NCBI WGS metagenome assembly OFEY01 (sample SAMEA3504100, study PRJEB24116) | mouse gut metagenome | biome: mouse gut; feature: mouse-associated habitat; material: faeces | place: Denmark | collected 2011
GGCTTCTGCATCCCCGGCATGGTCATGGCGGCCAAGGGCCTGCTGGACGGCAACCCGGACCCCACGGTGGAGGAGATCCGGTTCGCTCTGCGGACCAACATCTGCCGGTGTACCGGATATGTGAAGATCATCGAGGGCGTGCGCCTGACGGCGAAGATCCTCCGGGAGGGACGCATCCCTGACGAGGAGGAGGGCCGGTCCTGGAAGCTGCGCAGCCGGGTCCACCGCATCGACGTGGCGGAGAAGGTCCAGGGCACCGGGATCTATCCCGACGACGTGTATATGGAGGGCATGATCTGCGCCTCCGCCGTCCGCTCCGCCCATCCCCGTGCCCTGGTGAAGGCCATCCATACCGAGAAGGCCAAGGCTCTTCCAGGAGTGGTGGGCGTGTTCACCGCCGCGGACATCCCCGGGCAGAACAAGGTGGGCCATCTGGTGAAGGACTGGGACACCATGATCGCCGTGGGGAGCATCACCCACTATCTGGGGGACGCCGTCTGCATCGTGGCCGCCGAGACCCAGGAGATCCTGGAGGAGGCCAAGAAGCTGGTGGAGGTGGAGTACGAGGTTCTGGAGCCCGTCCGCTCCCCCAAGGAGGCCATGCTGCCGGATGCGCCCCTGGTCCATCAGAGCGGCAACCTCATGGCCCACAAGCACATCCAGCGGGGCAACGCCGCATTCGCCATCGCCAAGAGCAAGCACGTGATCACCCGGCAGTTCTACACGCCGTACACCGAGCACGCCTTCCTGGAGCCGGAGTGCGCCGTGGCGTTCCCGGACGGGGACGGGGTGATGATCCTCTCCACGGACCAGGGCGCGTACGACACCCAGCACGAGACCGCCCCCATGCTGGGCCTTCCTATGGAGAAGGTGAAGGTGAAGAACCTGCTGGTGGGCGGCGGCTTCGGCGGCAAGGAGGACGTCACCGTCCAGCACCACGCCGCCCTGGTTGCTTATCTCACCAAGCGGCCCGTAAAGTGCAAGCTCACCCGGGCGGAGAGCCTGCTCATCCATCCCAAGCGGCACCCCATGGAGATGGAGTTTGCCATGGGCTGTGACGAGAACGGCATCATCCAGGGCGTGGCCGCCAACGTCATCGCCGACACCGGGGCCTACGCCTCCCTGGGCGGGCCGGTGCTGGAGCGGGCCTGCACCCACGCGTCGGGCCCCTACCACTACGAGAACTTCCAGATCGACGGGTACGCCTACTACACCAACAATCCCCCCAGCGGGGCCTTCCGGGGGTTCGGCGTGACCCAGACCTGCTTCGCCATCGAGTCCCTGCTCAACGAGATGGCGGACATCGTGGGCATCACCCCCTGGGAGATCCGCTACCGCAACGCCATCCGCCCCGGCGAGGTGCTGCCCAACGGGCAGATCGTGGGGCCGGAGACGGGACTGGTGGAGACCCTGGAGGCGGTGAAGCCCTACTACGACGGGGCTAAGTACGCGGGGCTGGCCTGCGCCATGAAGAACGCCGGCGTGGGCGTGGGCATCCCGGACACCGGCCGGTGCCGCCTGGTGGTGCGGGACGGGCGGGTCCACATCCGGGCGGGGGCCTCCTGCATCGGCCAGGGGCTGGGCACGGTGCTGACCCAGATGTGCTGCGACCAGCTGGAGCTGGGGCCGGACCGGGTGGTCTATGAGCGCAGCAACACCGTGGAGGCCCCGGACTCCGGCACCACCTCCGGTTCCAGGCAGACCCTCATTACCGGCGAGGCCTGCCGCCGGGCCTGCGGGGAGCTGAGGAAGGCCCTGGAGGGGAAGACCCTCTCCGATTTGAACGGTACGGAATATGACGGCGAGTACCTGGCCAGGACGGACCCCCTGGGGGCGGACGTGCCCAACCCGGTCAGCCACGTGGCCTACGGCTACGCTACCCAGCTGTGCGTGCTGGGGGAGGACGGCCGGATAGAGCGCATGGTGGCCGCCCACGACGTGGGCCGTGCGGTGAACCCCACCTCCTGTGAGGGCCAGATCGAGGGGGGCGTGGTGATGAGCATGGGCTTCGCCCTCACGGAGCAGTACCCCGTGGAGGACTGCCGCCCCACCGCCAAGTTCGGCACCTTGGGCCTGTTCAAGGCCAACCAGATTCCGGAGGTGAAGGCCATCGTGGTGGAGAAGCCGGGGCTGGACGTGGCCTGCGGGGCCATCGGCATCGGGGAGATCACCTCCATCCCCACCGCCCCCGCCATCGCCGACGCCTACTGCCGCTACGACGGTAAGCGCCGGTTCTCCCTCCCCCTGGAGGGCACGCCCTACAGCAGGAGGAAGTGAGGGGAACTCATCAAATAATAACAGCGGGGGAGGCGGCCGGAAAAACACCGGTCTCCTCCCCCGCTGTCTTTGGCTATTTCGCCCTCGCCGCAGGTGCGTTTTTGTGAATACTGCCTAATTAAAGCGGCGCTGTATGGTTATTATTGACATAAAGTGTAAAAAGTGGTATCATTACATTGCATGAATTTGCCTGTCCGTTTAGTAAACAGGCGTTCATCACCCCCTCCCCCCGCTTGGGGTCCCAGGGCGGCAGGGCAAAATCGCCGCTAATTATGAAAGGAGAGAGGGAAAAGCATGAGGAGAAGAAGAGCGAAACGATGGCTGGCAATGCTGATGAGCCTGGCGATGGTTCTGTCGCTTCTGCCGGCGGCGGCGATGGCCGCTGCTGTGGAGGAGACGGCGCCGGAGGAGGGCATTGTCGACGATGTGGGCGGCGGCGTGATTCCGGACGAGGCGACGGACGGCGGCGCTGCCGGCAGCGGAGAACCGGAGGACGGGGAGCCCAATGACGGCGAACCGGAGAACGGAGAGCCCGCCCCCGACGGAGAAGCTGGTGACGGCGAGGGGGAGACGGAAGAAACCCCGGACGGCAGCGGCTCCGATGAAGGGGAGAAGGACGGGAACGAGGACGCTCTGCCCGAGGACGGCGATGAGGCGCCGGACGATGGGGCCGCTCCGGATGGGGACGAGGTTCCGGATGAGGACGGCGTCTCGGAGGAGGAGCTCGCCAGGATTGAGGAGCAGTGGGCGGAATGGGCCCTGAGAGCGAGCGTACTGCCGGACGGCGCGCTGGTGGACAGATGGGCCCAAATCGAGGCCAGCAAGGGCAATAGTCCTGTCGATCCTTATGTGGACGATGGCGAAATTGTGCTGTCGGCTGTTACGGGCAATGGGAACAACCTTAACGGTGACAACCCGGCCATCTTTGTGGACACCACCATGAACAAGGCGCTGTCGGCGCTGGACGGGAGCGCTGAGAAGACGCTGTCCTTTACCCTGACACCGTCGAGTAGTGGGAGCTGGATGGGCTTTGCGCTCATGCTTAACTACGATGGAACGACGGGATCGAATGTTAAGGCATACCACATCGGCTATCCCTCCGGTGAAACGACCGGATGGTTTACGCAGAATTACGGTGCGGCCACTTCTAGTTGGCCAGGATTTACTGGACCCGTTATGGAGGCGAATAGGCCGGTTGACTTTGAGATCTCGTGGAGTGATACAGGTGTTTCCTCATTCAGAATTGGCGGCGAAAATATTTCGCTGCCGGCAGATTGTAGTTTGACAACCGTTCCTGTTCCTAGCGGGGACAATTCAGCCGGCTTTATGGGCGTGGCGTTTAAGGTGAGCGGCAAGAGCGGTGATATGACAACTCTGCGCATTTCTAACCTCCACTACACCGGTCAGACCGAGGTTGAGGCCTACACCCTCTCCGGCACGGTGACCGATGAGGACAACAGCCCGGTAGCGGATGCGTCGGTGACCGTCAGCAGTAACAAGCATAACGACGAGGCGATCACCAACGGCCAGGGAGTATACTCCCTGGAGCTGCCTAACGGCAGCTATACCCTTACTGTTTCCAAGGAGGGGTACAATGAGGTGACGAAGACTGTAGAGGTGTCCGGCGCTGATATTAGTAATAAGGACATTACATTAAGTACCACCAAGACCGTAGAGATTCCCAGCAACGGCGTGTTTGACACCTGGACACAGTTGGAAGCCAGCAAGAAGGGGAATGCTGTAGATCCTGCGGTAGTGGACGGCAGCAAGCTGGTGCTCCAGGCCACTCCGCAGAATGTAAACAATCTGAACGCGAATGCCCCTGCTGTCTTTACCAACGCCACGCTGAATGCCGCGTTGGCCAGTACCACGGGGGAAAAATTCCTCTCCTTCACTGTGATACCGGAAACGGTGAAAGAGAACCAGGTCCCTGACTGGGTGGGCTTTGGCATTGCCATTGATTACAATGACCAGGTGGGTGCTGGAGCTAATGGTTACTATATTGGTTATCCGGCTGGGCAAACTACCGGCTGGTTTGTTGAGCGCCTTGGAGGCGACGGTGGATACCCCGGTTTTACAGCCCCCGACGTGGTGCCGGGAGAGCCCCTGAAGGTAGAGATCAGGTGGACCGCCAACAAAGTCACCCTGAAGCTCAACGATGTGAGCTATGACCTGCCCGACAACGGCAGCCAAAAGGGCGTGCCTGTTACCAATAAAATTGGCATCAAGTTGGGTTCAAACACGTATAACGGGACTGAGCTGCAAGGCAGCCGCACCACCAAGCTGACCCTGTCCGACATCCACTACTCCGGGCAGGAGACGGTTACCGGCCACTATGTGCGGGGCGTAGTACGCGATGATAGCGGCAGGGCCCTGGCCGGGGCTACGGTGACCGCCAGCGACGGCACCACCGCTACTACAGACAATAGCGGCGCTTACAGCATGGTGCTGGCTGAGTCCAGCGAGGCGTACACCCTTACCGCCAGTATGGACGGGTACGGGGACAAGAGCGTCGACGTAACAGTGGACGAGAACTCTACCGAGGACGAGCTGGAGAACGTCAGCTTCAACCTGGAGCTGCTGCCCGTCCTCACCGGCAAGGTGACGGAGAAGGGGACCGCGAAGGCTGTGAAGGGCGCGTCAGTGGCGCTCTACGAGGCCGGTGCGGAAGAGGACGCAGAGCCCTTCAAGACGGCGGTCTCCGGCGAGGACGGTACATACCGCATCATCGGCGTGCCCAGCGGCGACTACACTCTGAAGGTGAGCTGCGAGGGGTATACGGAGGCCACTGTTGAGACTGTGACGGTGGGGAGTGCGGACGCTGTGCAGAACGTGGAGCTGGAGGTATATACGGTTCCGTTCTATACGCTGTCCACCGCCAGTATGGACGTCATGGTGGACCAGACCTTCCCCCGCGTCATTAAGTACGTCATGAAGGGCGAGCTGGCCGGTGAGGAGCTGTGGGGCCAGAGCGCCATTCTGGACACCATCAAGATCAACGGCACGGATGTAAAGCCTACGGTCACCAGCGAAGTGGTGGGCAGCGAGAAAGCTGTTTATACCATGGTGATTGACAGCGGCAACAACAACGGCACCGGCGTCACCGCCACTATCACCGCCGAGCTGCGCGTGGGTCTGGACGGCCTGAACGATCCCGGCAGCGACGCGGCGGACCGGACCCTGGGCTTCTACATCACAGATGTGACCTACCCCAACAATAATGACAAGCTGGCGAACCCGGTGGAGACCATTGAGATTCCCAACCACAGCTTGGTCTCCGTCCGCTCCACGGAGCCGGGCGCAACAGTGACCGGCGGCAAGCAGGCTGCCAACACCACCGCGAGCGGCGATGTGAGTTACCCCGCTAAGGGCAACGAGAGCTATGCGGACTATAAGGAGGACTTCTTCGCCGCCTTTGTGTACAACGACAGCCTGTCGGCCAGTCTGGCCAGCAACTCCGCCTATGCCGCCGGCGGCACGGCCGGCGACCAGTGCTACCCCGTCCGCGCCCAGTTTGACGCCAAGGACGGCGGCAGCAGCGTGGCCATCGGCCTGGGCAGCACCCTGTGGTACTACCACTACGATATTACCAAGAGCGAGGGCGACGGCCTCCAGAGGCTGACGGAGGGTCAGCTTCCCAGGGCAAAGCGCATCATGGAGCCCCTTGAGACGCCCTTTGCCAAGGTGGTGATTACCGGCGACATGAACGGCAACCGCGAGGTGGACTGGCAGGACGCCGCCATCGCCTACCGGGAGACCGTGATGCACATCCCCGCCGGCGGCGAGGGCGTGGCGGATTCGGTGAACCTGCGCATCTCCATGAACTTCGGCTCCATGGCCACCAACCCCTTCCTCATCGCGCTGGACAACGTCAAGCGGGTGGCGGCCCACACCGACGGGCTGGGCCAGTTCGTGCTCCTCAAGGGCTATGCCGGCGAGGGCCACGACTCCAACCACCCCCAGTATGACAACATCGGCGTGCGCATGGGCGGAGCGGAGGACATGGTGACCCTGATGCGGGAGGGCGGAGAGCTGGGCGCCGTCTTCGGCATCCACACCAACGCCTCCGAGTTCTATGCCGAGGCCATTGAGGAAGAGAACCAGGTGCTCAGATATTCCAGCGGCGGCATGAAGTACGGCTGGAACTGGCTGGATCAGGGTATCTCCATCAATGCCGTGTACGACTACGCCATGGGCCTGCGCAAAACCCGCTGGGATAAACTCTACGAGATCGTGCAGGGCTATCCCTTCGTGGTGTACGTGGACGTGTGGGGCAACAACACCTCCGGTACGGAGGACGCGTTCCAGACCCGCGCTCTCTCTGAGGAGATTGTCAGCCACGACGGCTGGCGGATCGCCCACGAGTGGGCTTGGGCCAACCCCTATGAGTCCACCTTCCAGCACTGGACCACCGACTTTACCTATGGCAACTACAGCCAGAAGGGCAAGCTGAGCGGCAATGTGCTCCGCTTCATCCTCAACCAGTACAAGGACTCCTTCCCGCCCGACTTTGCCAGCTACGGCGGTTCGGCCAACGCCCCCCTGCTGGGCGGTCCGGCCATGCAGGGCTTCGAGGGCTGGCAGGGCGACGGCGAATACAGCCTGTCCATCTATAACACCTATAACCAGATGATCTACACCAAGTTCCTCCAGCACTACCCCGTGGTGGAGTGGATCAACGCCGATGCGCCTGTGGTGATCCCCTACAACGGCGGCGGCGCGGGCGGTTCCCGCAGCAATTCTACCACCTCCAGATGGACGCCTGAGACCCAGATCCGCCTGAGCGACGGCGCGGACGAGATCGTCGTTACCCGCGGCACCAGCGGCCGGGTGGTGACCGACTTCGGGATGGATACGGTGGATAAATTCCTGGACGGCGAGACCGAGTACCGCTCCCGCGTGGTCACGCTCAACGGCAAGGTCATCGCCGAGGGCGCGCCCGCCTCCGCAGGCGAGGACAACACCTTCCCGAAGGAAAAGGCTACCCTGCGCTACCTGATCCCCTGGTACTGGGACAACGAGGGGGAGCGCGTCGCCCCCGCCGACGAGAAGCTCTACCACTGGAACGCCACGAGCGAGGCGACCGAGTGGGAGCTGCCCGACGGCTGGGAGAACCTCTCCAGCGTGATGATCTATGAGCTCTCCGACCAGGGCCGGGGCGCCGGCAGGCGCGTCAGCGTCAGCAATGGCCGGATCACCCTGAGCGGGATCAAGCCCAACACCGGCTATGTGGTCACCAAGGACGCCGGGAGCGCGCCCGCGCCCCAGATCACCTACGGCACGGACCTGTATCTGGAGGACCCCTCCTTCAATCTGGATACCGCCAAGGGCCCCTGGACCGTCTCGGGCAGCGGCAGCGCCGTGCGCACCACCAACACCGAGGGCATCTCCGTCCTGAAGATGATCGGCGCTGTCTCTGTGAGCCAGAAGCTGAGCGGGCTGCAGGCCGGCAAGGTCTACGCCATGTACGCGGCGGTGGACAACCGCTCCAACGCCAAGGCGGTGATGACCATTACGGACAGCAGCGGCAAGGTGGTGGCCACCAACTACACGGAGCGGTCCATCGCCAGAAACTACATCAGCTCCTACTACCTCCACAACGGCCACGGCATGGAGGCGGGTACCAGCTTCTTCCAGAATATGTTCCTGTACTTCACCCCCCAGGCGGGAGAGACCTATACCCTGACTCTCTCCCGGACGGCGGGCAGCGGCAGTGTCTACTTTGACGACATCCGCACTGTGGAGTACAGGGGCAGCGAAAGTCCCGTGGTCTATGACCCGGAGACCGGCGCGGCCACCGAGCTGCACCAGGACTTCGAGAACGTGCCCCAGGGCATCTGGCCCTTCGTGGTGGGCCCCGTGGAGAACGTGGCGGACAACCGCACCCACCTGTCCGAGCTGAATGGGAAATTTACTCAGGCGGGCTGGGACGTGAAGAAGATGGACGACGTGATCGACGGCAAGTGGTCGATCAAGAGCAACGGCCTGCACGGGCGGAACAACCTGGTGTACCAGACCATTCCCCAGAACTTCCGCTTTGAGCCCGACAAGGTCTACACCGTCAGCTTTGACTACGAGCTGGGCTCTGTGGGCTCCTACGTGGCCGTGGTGGGCGACGGGGCTTACGCCGGGCTGGGCAGCCTGACCGTCCACAACCTGGAGCAGACCCTGGACAAAAACAACGTGCCCGGCAGCAGCGGCGTGGCCGGCAACAACACCGCCAAGGCCAAGGTGGGGCACATCGAGTTCACCGTAGTGGGCAGCAAGAGCGGGCAGACCTGGGTGGGTATCTACTCCAAGGAGAACGCCAACAGTCAGGGCACCTCCGGCTCGGAGGCGGCGTTCGGCGGCTATCTGGACTTCGTGCTGGATAACCTGTCCATTGAGCTGGCCGCCCCGGAGAAGACCGAGCTGGCCCTTCTCCTCCAGGAGGCCGACGCCATGGTGGAGGAGGTCTACAACGAGACGACGGCTGGCGATTGGGAGGCATTTGTGCAGGCCCGCACAAATGGTCACACCGTGTTCGACAATGAAAACGCCAGTACCGCAGAGGTCACTGCCGCCGTGGATGGGCTGAAGGCGGCGATGGCGAAGCTGACGAAGGCGGTCATCTCCATTTCCGGCACGGTGACCAATACCCTCGACGCGGCTGTGGAGGGCGCGGTGCTGACCCTGGAGGATAGCAGATACTTCCCCACGGGCCTTACCGTCACCACCGGCGCGGACGGTACATTCCAGTTCGTCAGCAAGAGCGGCGTGGAGCTGCTCCCCGGCACTTACCACATCAAAGTCGAGGCCACGGGCTACTATGTCACCACTACAGGTGATATTGTGGTGACCAAGGCGGACGGCGTGAAGACCCAGGACATCCAGCTGGAGGCCGAGGCTCCGGGCGCTTACGTCAACGACTTCAACAGCGGCGACATCTCCATGATGGGGCCGGTGGTGGATGGGCCGGCGAACGAGCTGCCCACGACGGAGTGGGTGGAATACAACGGCAGCGGCGCGCTGAAGGTGATCTGGAACGGTCTGGGAGGTCAGGCCGCCCGCCCCATCAACAATGTGGTGGATAAGACGATCTCCTTTGCCAACGGCACATTCTCTTTTGACGTGACCGCGCTGACAACAGGTGCACGGTTCAATGTCACTATGCGCACCACCTCCGGCAGCAACCGTCTGACGGTTGGCCAGGAGGACAGCCCCAATAAATGGTTCTGTGAGTACTGGGGCGCAGACGGCAGCGGCAATTGGACCAATGCTCAGGACAACAGCGGCAAACCGTACATTGAGCCGGGCGCCACCCGGAATGTCCGCGTAACGCTGAACGATTATGATGTCACGGTCTATATCGACGGCATGGCGGTTTACACAAATAATTTGCAGAGCATTGGGGCAATTACCACTCCCGGCTGGTGTGGTATCAACATGAGCGGCAATCAGGGCAGCGAGTTCATTCTCGACAACATCCGCATCATTCGCGCCGACCCGGCTGAGGGCGTGCAGAATGTCACCGGTACCGTCACCGCCCGCAGCGGCGTGGCCGTCTCCGGCGCGGCTGTGGAGCTGTACAAGGACGGGGCCCGCGTCGCGGGTACCGCCACCAACGCGCTGGGCCAGTACCAGGTCTCCCGTGTGGAGCCCGGCGCCTATACGCTGAAGGTCAGCGCTCCCTTCTTCGGCAGCCAGGAAAAGACCATCACCGTGACCGACGGCAGCGATCTGACCGGTCAGGACTTCACCCTCATCCCCGACATCTCCAGCCTGACCGCCCTCATTGAGCAGGTGGAGGCGCTGAAGGAGGAGGATTACACCGAGGAGAGCTGGGCTGTGCTGGCCGAGGCTCTGGCCGAGGCGAAGAAGATCGACGGCGCCAGCAGTGTCGCGGCCCTGAACACCGCCTACCGCAACCTGAGCAACGCCCGGGACGCTCTGGAGGCGAAGGAGGCGGACGCGGTCGACTACTCCGCGCTGCGCGAGCTCTACAATGAGATGGCGCTGGTGGAGAACGAGGGCTACACCGCCAGCGCTTGGGAGAATTTCCAGGCGGCGCTGGGCATAGCCCTGGAGGTTCTGTCCAGCGAGACCACCCAGAAGCAGGTGGATTTGGCCAGAGACGGCCTCCAGAGCGCCTTTGATTCGCTGGAGCTCGAATATGTAGCGCCGGACCTCAGCGCTCTTCGCGCGGCCTATGCGGCGGCTGAGGGCGTGACCAACGAGAACTACACGGACGACAGCTGGACCGCTTTTGAGACTGCGCGGGCGCTGGCCAAGAGGATTCTGGACAGCGACGGTCTGGGCTATACCCAGGAAGCCGTGGACGAGGCTGCCGGCGATCTGATCGCCGCGCAGGAGGCTCTGGTGAAGAATTCTGGCGGCGACAACCCCGGAGGCGACAGCGATAATCCTGGCGGCGACGGCGATAATCCCGGCGGCGACAGCGACAACTCCGGCAGCAACGGCGGCAGCACTGGCGGCAGCAGCGGCGGAGGCAGTTCCTCCAAGCCCGACGCGCCGTCCACCAGCACGACGGAGAACCCGGACGGCAGCATCACCACCGTTGTGACGGATACCAAGACCGGCACTGTCACCACCACCACCGAGTGGCCGGACGGCCGCAAGGAAGTGATCGTGGTGCAGGCGGACGGTACGGTTACCCAGACCAAGACCGACGCCGAGGGCGGGCAGGCTGAGAAGGTTACGGATCCCGAGAAAAACGTGACCATTACAGTGACCGACCCCGCCGGCGAGACGCTGGTGAGAGCGGAGGTTCCCGCGCAGCTTCCCACTCCGGAGCAGCGGTTTGCGGATGTTCCCGGCGGCCACTGGGCGGATGACGCCATCCATCAGATGGCGGGCCTGGGCCTGGTGAACGGCGTGGGCGGCAACCGGTTCAACCATCAGGGCGACATGAAGCGCGGCGACCTGGCTGTGATTCTCGCCCGGCTGTCCAACGGCGCAGGGGACTATCCTCTGACATTCACGGATGTGCCCGCCGGTAAGTACTATGCCGGCAGCATCGCCTGGGCGGCGAAGACCGGTGTGGTCACAGGCCGCAGCGATGAGCTGTTCATGCCGGAGGACACCATCACCCGCGCCGAGCTGGCCGTGATGCTGTACCGCTACGCGCAGCTGCTGAAGCTGGATACCGCGACATCCGGCGGCGAGCTGAGCGCCTTTGCGGACGGCGGCAGCGTCGCTGACTGGGCGGCAGAGGGTATGTCCTGGTGCGTGAAGAACGGCATTCTCCAGGGTAAGAACGGCGGCATCCTGGATCCCAGGACCAACGTTACCCGTGCGGAGGTGTCCGTGATGCTCCAGCGGTTCATCAATCTGATGAAGTAAGCACAGACGAAAGAAAGCATCCGGGGGAGGCCGAAAGGCCTCTCCCGGAT
>OFEY01002045.1_pt1 | contig 11649 bp, 10 predicted proteins | sample 1521251 | NCBI WGS metagenome assembly OFEY01 (sample SAMEA3504100, study PRJEB24116) | mouse gut metagenome | biome: mouse gut; feature: mouse-associated habitat; material: faeces | place: Denmark | collected 2011
TGCAACGGACGGGACAGTTACTTGAGGAATCTGGTATGCGCAAGCGGGCAGAGCTAGTGTTGGACGGACATGAGCATATGAATCAGTATGCCAAGCCGGAAACTGCGGATGTAATCTGCTTTAATTTTGGGTATCTGCCAGGAGGCGACCATAGGATTGCCACAGCGGCAGATACCAGCGTGGAGGCAGTCAATAAGGGACTTGGGCTTCTAAAGCATGGCGGGATGATGAGCCTGTGTATCTATAGCGGCGGCGATACGGGATTTGAGGAGAAGGAGAAGCTTCTGGAATACCTTAAGAAGCTGCCGGCAGGGGAGTATACTGTGATTGTGAATGAATATTTTAATCGGGGGAACAATCCCCCGATGCCTGTGTTTGTTTTTAAGAATATTTAGCCCTTAGCCATCCGATAAATCGCTGCCATGTCCTCGCGTCCCAGTTTCTTTACGACTCCGATGGTACGTGTATTTCCGAAGCTGCATTTCTCTGCCAATTTAAGAATCTGTTCCTTTGTAGGCTCAACCTTTAACTCCCGAAGTGTGACAGGCATTCCGATACTGCGGAAAAAATCCTCCATAGCTTCAATTCCTGCAAGGGCTGTGGCTTCTTCTGAGTCCTTCTTGGAAACCCTCAAAACTCTGACGGCCAGGTTGGCGAACCTGTCTGGGCGCTCTTTATATACATACCGCGCCCAGCTTCCCCAGACAGCGGAAAGGCCGGCGCCGTGGGTAACGTCGAACATGCCGCTTAGTTCATGTTCTAACTGGTGAGAAGCAAAGTCGCCGCCGTCAGTCCCGCACCCGGTCAGCCCGTTCCAGCACCTTTTCGGCCCTGCCGGTGGCCCCGGCGGGGGTGAAGTCCTGTTCCGCCTCCCGGTCGGAGATATTAACTTCCTCGCCGGTGGTCTGATTTTCCAGCACCACGCCGTCACGGGTCATGCGCTGCGTCACCTTGTCACGGGGTTTCAGGTGCTTCCTGCTCATGCGCCGCCCTCCACCACCTCGGAAAGCCGGGTCGTCATAATTTTATACAGCTCGGTATTGCCGGGGATAGGGTTGGTAAAGGGCAAGATCACATTCTCAAAAATCAGAAGCCCGGCCCCCGGCTCGGAGTTGTCGATGTACTTCTGATGGTCGGGGGACAGGTTCAGCCGTTCGGCCAAAATCTTGCGGTCGCCGCTGGCCTGATTGAGCAGGGTAATGAAGTCGCTGTTTTCCAGGATATTTTCGATCTCCGGGGAGGAAAGCAGGTCTTTCACGTTCTGCGTGGCCCCGGTCGGAATACCGCCCCACTTCCTGAAACGCTTCCAGATTTCAGCGGAATACGCCGCCGTCTGTTCCTCTTTCAGAAGCAAATGGAACTCGTCGGCAAAGTACCAGGTGGCCTTACCCATGCTGCGGTTAGCGGTGACGCGGCCCCAAATCTGATCTTGGACAATGAGCATCCCCAATTTCTTCAACTGCTTGCCCAAATCCTTGATGTCGAAGCACACAAGCCGGTTTTCAATGTCCACATTGGTACGGTGATTAAAGACATTCAGGCTGCCGGACACATAGAGGTCAAGGGCCTGCGCCACACGGTCGGCCTCCGGGATGTGCTGGGCGGTCAGGGCGGCGTGGAGGTCGGAGAGGACAGGCATTTTCTCCGGGCTGGGGTCTGCCAGGTAGGGCCGGTAGATCACCTGCACGGCCCGGTCGATCACCGTCTTTTCGATAGGCTCCAGGCCGTTCTTGCCGCCCATCACCAGCTCGCAGAACGACAGCACGAAGTCGCTTTTCAGCGCCAGCGGGTTTTCGTCCTCGCTGTAATTCAGGTTGATGTCCAGCGGGTTCACATAGTCCCTGCTGGTGGGGGACAGCTTGATGACCTGCCCGTGAAGCCGCTGTACCAGGGGAAAATATTCTGCCTCCGGGTCGCAGACAAAAATATCGTCCGGGGTGGTGAGGAACACGCTGACGATCTCGGACTTGCAGGACATGGACTTGCCGCTGCCGGGCGTACCCAGCTTTAGACCGTTGGGACACCGCGCCCGTTTCCTGTCCAGCATAATCATGTTGTGGGTCTTGGCGTTGACGCCGTAGTACATGGCCCCGCCGCCCTGAAAAAGCTCCTGCGTGACGAACGGGACGAAAATTGCGGCGCTGGACGTGGTAAGGCCCCGCTGGATGTTGATATGGTTCTGCCCCAGGGGGAGGGAGGCCATTAGGCCCTGCTCCTGCTGGTCGTCCAGCCGCACCAGGGCGCAGTTATACTTCTGCGCCACGCCAGCGGCCCGGAATACCTCGTTGCTCAACTTCCGCTGGGTGTCGGCCATGTTCAGGACAAGGAACGTCACCATGAAAAGGCGTTCGTTCCGGGTCTGCAATTTGGACAAAAGCTGCTTGGCGTCCGTGCCGTAGGTGGCAAGGTCGGAGGGCAGAATATCCATATCGTAGCCGGAGCGCACCGCCTTTTTCTGCTCCTGTATCTTCATGGCGTCCAGGTCGGTGATCTTCCGCTTTACCCGCTTGATGGCCTCGGTCTGCTCAATGGCCTGCACATGGAGGTTGACGACGATGCCGTTTTCCGTGTTGAGGAAATCCGCCAGCATTTCATCGGACAGCTCCGGGGCCAGGATTTGCAGGAAGCTCACCGCCCCATACTTGCCGCTGATGCCGAATACCCGGCTGTTGCCGAAGCGGAGGGAGGACGGGGCGATGAAGTCCTTGGTGGACAGCCCCGCCGTGGGAAGCCATTTCCAGTCGAAGCGGAACAATTCGCCGTCCGGGTGGAAAACACCGTGCAGCACTTCCAGCCGTTCGGCCCCGCCCAGCACACGGGCGGCGGCTCCCATCATTTTGAAATAGCCCAGCAGGTCGGTTTCGATGCGTTCCAGCCTCGCCCGCGCCGCTTTCAGGTTGTCCGCCTCAATGGTGAACGTCAGATACTTGGTCTTGACGATGCCGTTGTTGCCCCTCGTCAACTGCCGCTGTAAGATGCCGGTGTACTCGGCCCGGATGTCGTCGAAGTCGTCCCCTTGCGGGGCGATCTCGAAGCTGCGGGCGTACTGCGCCGGGTCTGCCCTGCGGTTGACAAAGGAGAACTGGACGTGGATAGAGGCGTCCACATAGTTATAGAGGTCGCAGAGGTATTCAAAGGTGGCCGTGCGGTCGTCCGGCTGGGCAAGCTGGTAATTGGTATCGGAGAACTCAATGCACTTGGAGAAAGAACGCTGGTTCAGCCTGCAAACGCCGTCCTGATACATGACCTCATAGGGGATGCTCTCTTGGGCGGTATGGGGCTTGCCGTCGCCCTTATACCTGCGGATGATGGCTTGTATCTCCCGCTTTTCGGCGCGGGACAGCTTTACCGGCCTGTCTGCGTTTTGCTTTCTGGACAACCGCTTTCACCTCCATTTCCATTTGACGCTGCCGCTCCAACACGGCGTAAAGGTTATTGGTCTGATAGGGCCGCACCTTGGGCATGGTGAAGCGGTTGCGGACGATCTGCCCGATCACCACCTCCAACGGCTGGCCGTGCTTCTCGTACAGCCCGAACAGCAGGCCGGGGAGCATGGCGAAGATCATCACCAGGGCGGCGGCGCTGGTGGGGACGCTGCCCCGGAGCATAAAAAAGAGCGGCAAGCCCATCAGGAGCGCCGCGCCGAAGCATACGATCTGCCGTTTCGTCAGGCCGAACAGCATCTTGCTTTTTACATGGGTCAAGTCCTTGGGGACGGACACATAGGCCATAGGTCAATTCCTCCTTTCCAGAGCGTGATAAATCCCCTGCATGATGTAGGCCACGCAGGGGACGGCGATAGAATTTCCCAGCATTTGATAGCGGCTGGTGTCGCTGATAGCCCGCCCGCCGCCCTGCTCCGTCCAGAAGTCCGGGAAGCCCTGCAAACGCTCACATTCCAATGGCGTCAGGCGGCGCACGATCAGGTCGGCGTAGTGATGATGCAGTATGCCGCTTTGCTGTGCGGCAAGCAGGGTCGGAGCGGTTTCCTCCTGATAGCCCAGGCTCCCCGCCGCGCTCCCGGCCTCATAGCGGAAGCCCGCGCTGGTGATGCAGAAGTCGGTTTCGCTCCCCATGCCAGCGGGCCGGGAGAGGCCAGCGCCGGAGGCGCACAGTGTCCCGGCGATCTGCGGATGTACCAAAAGGGGCTGTTCGTGATTGCAGTTGAGGGTGGGGGCGATGTCCGCCAGCACTTCCGCGTTGGCCTGCCCCGTTGCCATCGTCAGCACATGGGGCTGTCCCGTTTCGCATAGGGTAGGCTGGACGGGCCGCAGGGTGGAGCGGTTGGTCTTGCTGGTGATCTGCTGTAAGTCGAAGCCAGCGGCCACCACCGGCAGATTGCCGTGGGTCTGGCTGCGGAGGGTGGGAGAGAGGCCGGAGCGTTCCACCGTCAGCGACGCCCCGCCCTGATCGTTCAATATCTCTACCGTCTGCGGGGCGAACAGGTATTGGTCGTTCCCCGTCGCCAGTGTTCCGCTTTTCTCCACTTGGAGCAAAGGCCCCTTGCCCCCGCCCTCACGGCCGCACCGAATACGCATGGTGACGGCTGGGGGCCTCACCAGTTGCCCGCCTGCTGCATCAGGGCCGCTTTCAGCAAAGGCGGCAAGTCCTTGCCGCGGCGTTCCGCCCGCCTCAAAATACCCGCGCAGGCTTTTGGGGACAAAGAGTATTTCTCCGGCACATTTTCCTGCAAAATCGCAGACAAGAAACAGGCGCCTGCGCCGCTGTGCTGTGCCGAAATATTGGGCGTCGTACACGCACCAAGCGAGATCAACGCCTCCGCCTCGTACCATCCCGGCGTTTGCCCACCGTCCAGAATAAGGCATTGGAATGTTGGTCTTTGTGAACGATTGCAGCACAGCCGCAAAGTCACGTCCTCCTGCGGACGACAGAGCGCCGGGGACGTTCTCGAACAGCGCGAACCTTGGGTATCTGTCATGTGTCGCCTCCCTCATTTCATCAATGATCCGTATGGCCTCCATAAAAAGGCCGCTGCGCTCGTCCGCCAGCCCCCGGCGCTGGCCTGCCAGTGACAGCTCCTGATTATCCCGAATTCGGAATAATCAGGGTTATGCCGAGGAAATAGTTATTCCGAAGCAATAGCGGCAAGCCCCGCTAAAAAGGGCTTTATCCGCAAAAACTTCGGAATAACAAATAACATTATATTAGGAATCCAAATTAGATTATAGCAACTATCAGATTTGCCACCCCTACAGATCCGATGTCAGCAATCTTGAATCTTGTTATAGATAAAATTGTTATCCCCATAGAGTGCCCGGGTACATGGATGCTGACCATGTATCCGGGCATTCTTTAGGGTATGAACTTTCGGTTATCCTAAATAGTTTTTGAGCATTTGAGCAACCTCTGCCCTTGTTGCAAAGCTCTTGGGGGCAAGAATATTGCTTCCTTTACCGTTAAGAATCTTATTCTCAACGGCCCAGCGAATCGCAGATTGGGCAAAGTCGCTAATCTGGTCAGTATCACTGAAAGTAAGGTTTGTACTGGCTATAGGTTTTCCTGCATACCGCCACAGCATTACAGCAAGCTGTTCGCGTGTGATATTATCATTCGGACCGAACAAGCCGTTGCCATAGCCGCTGACAATATTCCTTTCCGTTGCCCAGATAACTGCATCTGAATACCATGCTCCCTTTACATCGGTAAAAGAACCCATACCGTCGACAGTGGGCTTTCCCTCTTTGTTGTAAAGTATCTGAGTCAACTGTGCGCGGGAAAGGTTTGCGCCAGGAGCAAATAGATTGTTGCCGATGCCATTCATCAAGCCGTTTTCAATAGCAAACCTTACTGCGTCATAGTACCAGGCACTTTCCGACACGTCGGTACAGCCAGTAGTGTAGTATTCTGGAAGAACTGGTTGATTGTCCGGTGGGGAAACTGGTGGATTATCCGGTGGGGAAACAGGCGGATCGTCTGGTGGGGAAACGGGTGGATTATTCGGTGGAGAAATCAGCGGATTATCTGGTGGGGAAACGGGTGGATTATCCGGTGGGGAAATCAGCGGATTATCTGGTGGGGAAACAGGCGGATTGTCTGGTGGGGAAACAGGCGGATTGTCTGGTGGGGAAACGGGCAGATTGTCTGCTGGGGAAACAGGTGGATCATCTGATGAGGGCGGAGAAATCATTTCTGGTGTACCATTCACGATTGTGTAATAAGAGTACCAGTGTGCCTTTTCATAGTCGTTTGGCAACATCCTGATATTGCTTTTTACTTCGGAACCTCCCTTGATCGGTCTATATGTAGATTTCACCTCAAATGACCACTTTCCCCCAGTGATTTTGAGATCCCCGTTAAGAACAAAGTCCTGTTTATACTCATAGCAACCGTTGCTGGATTGAGAGATTTGGATCGAACCAGATGTTGCAGGAATATTTTCCTTTCCGCTGTCCGCATTAATTGCTTTGAGAGCTATACTGGTGATGTAAAGATCATTGCTAGTTGCGATTACTGTTAAGAACTTGTCGGCAGGAATTTGACCGTCATCGCGGACATCCTCAATATACGGGGAGGGTATCACTTCAGGAGTTGCCCACGCTGTCACAGGCAAAGCGGAAAACACTACACATAGTATCAGTATTTGCGCTAATATCCGATTCTTCATAAGCATCCTCCTTAAATCTAGTGGTCGTTCCCGGATAGCGAGGGATTGCAATCAAACTTCCTAATATACGCTTGCACATCTGCCCCTAAAAACCTTTGTAGGTATTTTCTCTACCTGCCCCGCAAGTAAGCCCAAGGCTACCCAGAAAAAGGGGGCGGCCAGCGGACAGCTGATGCCCCAAAACGCCTGCACACAGTAACCCAGCACTCCCGCCCCCAGAATTGCCGCACTCACATCCTCTGTAGAAATGCGCAGCCAGCCCACTACCAGCACTGCCAGCATTCCCAAGTAGGTAGCAAGGGTAGGAATGCCCTGATGGTAAAGGATGTTCAAATACTCGTTGTGAGCGGTGTCGATTTGAGCAACGATGGTACGGCCTAGCCCCGGGTCGTAGCGGGCGAAGGGAGTAAACTGAGCGAAAAGCATCGTGTCCGGTCCAGCCCCCAGCAAGAGATGCTCCGGGACTCGCCCTAACACTTGGCTCCAGATAAACAAACGTCCGGAACCAAAAGAAAGAGCGGCTCTGCCATGAAGCAGCATGTGAACCTGATGCGGCAACTCGCCGCCGAAGTCCACCAAAAACATCGCTGACAGGCCAAGCAAAACTGCGCTGCCTACCAGTAGTGTCAAGTTGCGGCGGTCTTTAGAGCCATAAACGCCCGCCACAGGAAGGGACAGAAAACATCCGGCCCCTGCACCTATCAGACCGGCCATCACGGACATCCGCACCAGTACCACTAGTGCCAGGACCAAAGGGATCAACAGGATCCACTTGAGCCGCCCAGGCAAGCGGACCAGGGCGTATAGCAAAATAGGGGACACCAGCGCCAGGAAAGCAGCTACCAAATCTACGTTTCCGATAGTACCCAGATAAGCGCCGCTGTATGCCATGCCGGCATCAGCATAGCCATATCCGTCGGGGTACAGGCCAAAGGGATTGAATCCAGCCATCTGTATTAGGCACAGCAAACAGAACAGCGTCACTGATACACCCAGTACTCCAAGCAGGCGGCGATCCGGCTGGCCGTAGGCCGAAACCAGAAGAAAACTCAGACAGTAGACAGTGATGGATAATGCTCCCTCAAGGCGGCTTGTGCCCAGCACGGTAGCGGGCCACCAGGGAGAACATACAGCGGACAGCCACGTGAATCCCATGTAGAGGAACACCAATCTCTGAGACCAACCTGTACGCTGCCATAGTGCCAGAGGTTTGCAACCTTTGAGCTGTCCCGTCAGAAGCTGATCCATAGCCAGCAAGGCCATGGTAACGAAATAAGTGACGCTGAGTCCTAAGAATACCTGAAACTTCACATGGGATATTCCCTGGTAACCTGACGCATCAAAACTGAACAAAAATGCAGTGAGCAGAAGTACCGTGTACCAAAAGGTGATCCGGCGGCGGTAGTCCAGGCGTTTTTGTGCCATCTTGTCCGGTTTTATCTGTACACATCTCCTTTGGGTCAGAGGGCAACCCCAACTGAATGAGCTGATGGTGGTATAACCATACTTGATTCAACCCTTTTGGAGTCCTCTTTTCACTCTATTAATCAGACAAGTAAAAACTGTTGTCAAAATCGCTACCATAAACAAGTCCGGAAATTTGTCTGTAAACAATTGCCATAAGCTCGGATAGAGGGTCTTGCCTGCTGCTTTCAGTTCCCCGGCACAACCACGTATCTTAACTGGGATAGGATACTGTCCTATGTCGCCGATTTCCAGCTCCAGCCACCGTCCTGCCTGAACAGCTCCTTCCACTTCCACGTACCCGATCTCTCTGAATTCCGTTTTGGCGGAGTAAGTAATTTCAAAAGTGCACTTCTCTGCATTCATAACGTTGAAGTGATTTAGAGACATATTTAGCTGAGAGTAATAGCCGTTTTCAGGATCCTTAGAGCCGCCAGGGACGGCAAAGAATTTGATGGATCGACATCCAACGATCCGATACAGTCCTGCTGGAATCGTCTTCATTGTGCCTTTCATATTAATATCGCAGGCGCAGTACAACTTAATGATTGGCTCCGACGAAAAGGTGTTCAGCTCAATCTGGTTTATTTCTGTTTTCCCATCCTCCTTGACCCGTGTGATCTCTATGTTGTAGGTAAGGCTTTCCCCTTCCTGTGGTTCCAGCATAAGATTCATTAGGAGTCTGGATTCGGATTCGGCTTCCGACAGAGCAGAGAGCGTCGCGCTGCCGTCGATAAAGGGAAATACCTCGCTACTGGACTCCCAATCGGGGTATCCGTTTTTCTGAATATGCCGGATTTCCTCTTCCGGCATAGACGCTTCCACCACATATATCGTCTCTGTTTCTTCGGCACTGAATACAAGCTTCCCATTGTATTGTGCATCGCTTTTTATGCCATATGCAGCCAGCTTGTCCAATGGGACAGAAAATGAAGCTTGATCTGCAGTTCCATCAAAGCAAATTGTGGATGATCTTGGAAATAGTCGCCAACAGATAAAACCAAAGATGAAAAGCAGCAGAATTGCCGCATACCATCCAAGATTTCTCTTTTTGGATGGACCGCTCTGCGGGACTTCTGGAGGTTGACTGCCCTGCAGGACTTCTGGAGGCTGACTGCCCTGCGGAACTTCTGGAGGTTGACTGCCCTGCGGGACCTCTGGAGGTTGGCTGCCCTGCGGGACTTCTGAAGGTGGGTTGCTCTGTTGGGCCTTTGGAGGCGGACTCTTCCGCTCACTTTTTTTAGAGGTACCCCTCTTTTTACTCAATGTCCTCACCATCCCAATAGCAGATTACGATGCTCTGGCTATCGCTAACCCACTCCACGTCACAGCCCAGCAACTCCAGCAAACGGATTGGCACCAGCGTGTGGCCATATTTAATCTGTGCGGGGATATTGAACTTCCTCCCCTCGCCATTGAGGTAGACTGTTTTCTTGTTAACTGGAATCTCCAGGGTATTGTACAGCAGCGTGGTATGATCCAGCAGACGAATCGTAACAACCCGATTATCGCCGTTCCAACTGGCCGATCCGCCCATTTCATCTATCAACGTGGCCACGGGGATCATTGTGCGCTCGTCTATGATAATCGGTGTTACGCTCGGGTCATTCTTGACAATTTCTTTGGTTTGCTCTAGCTCGCTCCCGTCAAGAGCCGACTGCTTGTCTTTCGCAGAATACATATAGGGATCACCGATTTTCAGCACGATCACCCTGTTATACTTGCTCCCTGCGTACTCCAGCGGAGGAAGTCCGCTCAGGTCGATCACAATTGGGTTTGAAGTCTCTCCTCCGGCTGACACCACAGTATATGTGTACACTCCGCCAGACTTCAGCCCTTTGTCAACAAAACAGTTGTCAGAGATGTCTTCAATACTGACTACTTCCTCCTGAAAATACTTTTCATCTCTCCGGGTTACTGTATAAGGGCCACCATTTGACGGCCCGTCCCACTCCAGTTTGGCACCTAACACCACTTCTGTCTCCGAGGGCATCTCTACCAATGCGCTACCTTTCAAGCACAACAAATCGGATGGCCCAGCGACGGAAAAATGTACGGAGGAGGAATTTGCCTCCCAATACGAATTCCAGTCCTCGGCCCAATTCTCATTCCAGCCCATGTTCCAGTATGTATCCCAGTACGCATCCCGGTCTGCGCTCCTACGCACACGCAACAGGTACTCCCCAGGGTGCAGGTCGATGTCAATGGTGAGAGATGCCTTTCTGGCCTCGCTATAGAATACGACATTGCCGGTGTCAAGCCAGATAATTTCAACGATATCCGGCTCTGTATCCCAAGAGTAATTGAGCAATTCGGCATTAATAACCGTATTCTCTGCGCTATACACAGTTTTGTCCAGCTTAATGCCGACCAAGTAGCCTGAGTCTGTAGGAGCTGAATCCCAGTCAGTGGTTGGCAGGGGTTGGTCCCAGGAGCTGGCCGCTAAGGCCGAGCCAAGAACACCGGTTAAGGCAAGCGCTGCGGCAAGAATACAGGCAATAAAAGTCTTCATAGTTTGATTCTCCTTTCTGACTGCTGTTTGGTGAAAGAACCGTCATCGCTTTATTTAGATCCTACAATCATATTATCGGCGAATTTGGGAAAAAGTTAAGTAAGCACTGAATATTATTGCTTTATACTATAACAACCATCAAAAATATCAACAATAACCCGCGTGAGCAAGCCAGTGACACACATCGTCTGGGTCAATCAATGCGAGAACTTGTTGAATTGCGCCCTGGAAATCTTCAGATTTGCGGATATTCCATTTTCACAGTATGCGTTTCGTTGCGCAACATTTTTATCATTTCCTATCTTTTGTTATACCACCACTCCTATATCAACTGCTGGCACCATTTTTGATGGTTGCTATAGGCCGGACAACTTCAAAATCATCTCCTCATTATCTGCCCAAATTTCATTTGGTACGGACTTGGTCTTGCGTACAGCATCGGCTTTCTGGATTGCTGCCCGTTTCATCTCGGTGTCCGCATAGGCGTAGATCATAGTTGTTTCAACCTGTGCGTGGCCAAGATATTGAGAGAGCAGCACCATGGGCATCCCAGACTGGTATAAGTGCATTGCCCGTGTGTGCCGCATCATATGAGGATGGATATGTTCTGGGACTTCCGGACAAACAGCCTTTGCCATGCTGCCATACTTCGCAAAGAATGCTGCTACCGTATCAGGCGACATCTTTTGCTGCATCCCATGGATCACGGTATAGAACAACGGAGCCTCACTGTGGTCATCCCTGTCGGGGTGGAATTTGTTCAGGTACTGTTTGCAGTGTTGGACCGTTCTGTTCAGCAACGGCACTGTCCGGGTTTTTCGTCCCTTCCCATGTAAGTACGCAATTGGATGCTTTGTGTCAAGACGCAGGTCACAGACCTTCATATCGAGAAGTTCACTGCATCGGGCAGCGGTATCATACATGAGGATCATGAATACAAGATTCCGCAGGTCTTTCTGTTTGGAAGGATTGGGTTGTTGAAGCAGAGTGGTTAACGCCGGTTCGGTCAGAAATTCAACAATCCGCCCGTGAGCCTCCTTGGAGGGAA
>OFEY01002056.1_pt1 | contig 11606 bp, 17 predicted proteins | sample 1521251 | NCBI WGS metagenome assembly OFEY01 (sample SAMEA3504100, study PRJEB24116) | mouse gut metagenome | biome: mouse gut; feature: mouse-associated habitat; material: faeces | place: Denmark | collected 2011
AATCAAGTTAAGCAGACTGAACAAAAGGCTTTGCTGCATGGTAAACCCATGAGCCAGACACTCAAAGTTTACCATGCGGCGGCTGCGGAAGGGGTTGCACCAACATTGAAAACTGTTACAGGGGGGGGATGTGAAGTGAAAATACTGGATCAGCGTTATACAGCCGCCGCACAGCGGGGCCGGTATGACGAACAGGGCAAGGTCAGGCAGCACATTGAAATATCTGACCGGGAGTATTCCAACGCACTGACCACGGTGCAGAAAGACGCTTTAGTGTCGGACGGTCAGAATGTGCGGAAGCTGACACCGAAAGAATATTTCAGACTTATGGGTTTTGACGATGCAGACATTGATCTGCTAGTCAGGAACGGCATTTCAAATTCACAACTGTATAAAATGGCTGGAAACAGTATAGCCGTGAATATGCTGGAATTTCTCTTTTGTCAGATATTTGACAACAATAATGAAATATGGGTATGAAAGGAAGGTGGAATATGAAACATATCGAAGCTGCATGGATCGAACAGATTTTGACTTTTGATGATCCGCAGGAAGTTCAGGACTATCTTGACGAACTGGACAACAAAGGCATCCAGTATTCAGTGATCAGGCGGGAAAAATTAAAGTTGCGGATCCGCAAGTAGTATAACAAGAATACGCTTTTAGAAAAGGGGTGAAAAGGAAGATGTTTGACTATTCAAAGCTAAAAGGGAAAATCAAAGAGGTTTTCGGAACACAATCCGCTTTTGCTAAAGCAATGGGGTTATCTGGTGTTTCGTTATCCTCAAAGTTAAACGGTTTGACACAATTTACACAGGCAGAGATGAACAAGGCTTGTATGTTGCTTGAAATTCCGTTGAATCAGTTACCTGTATATTTTTTTACGCCAAAAGTTAAGGAAACTTGACGGATGGAGAAAGGAAGCTAAACTATGTTTGCAGAAAATTTGAAAAAGGTCATGGATCAGAAAGGGATCACCAGTGCGGCACTTGCACGGAAATCTGGATTCAGCAAGGGAGCGGTCAGCCAGTGGAGAAACGGCATTTATACACCGTCACATGAAAATATGCTGGTACTTGCGGAAGTCCTACAATGCGGCGTTGAAGAACTTACTGGGAATGTAAAGCCCGCTGAACCTACTCCCGGAAAAACAAACAAGGTCACGCTGACAGTTGAAGAAGCGGCCAAACTGATGCACAAGCGGCAAACTTATGTTGCACAGGGATTGCAGGAAGGACGGCCGGGTTTTGAGTTCGGATCAGCGGTCAAGACTTCCGGGAAATGGTCATATTTCATAAGCGTGGCAAAGTTCACAGAGATAACCGGGATCCCGGTTCCGGCTGAAATTTAAGGGGGTAAAGAAAATGTGTGAAAAAATCAAAGGCTATAAGGTATTCAATGCAGATTGGACGTGCAGAGGTTTTCAGTATGAGGTAGGAAAGATTTTTGAAGAAGATGTTATACCTTCCTGCTGTGATTGTGGCTTTCATTTCTGCCTGAAAGCGTCAGACTGCTTCAATTATTACAAGTTCAGTTCAGATAATAAAGTGGCAGAAGTGATTGCTTTAGGTGATGTAGATTATGCAGATGACAATACAAAATGCTGTACCAACAGGATTCACATTGTCCGTGAAATACCGTGGGATGAAGTCTTGCGGATTGTGAACACAGGAAAGGATTGTACTGGACTCTGCAACACCGGGGACTGCAACACCGGGAACCGCAACACCGGGAACCGCAACACCGGGAACCGCAACACCGGGGACTGGAACACCGGGAACCGCAACACCGGGGACTGGAACCGTTCTTCTTTCAATGCGGGATGCTTCAATACAGAGGAACAGAAAATAACCATGTTCAATAAACCTTCTGACTGGTCATACAGGAATTGGCTGAATAGTGATGCCCGGTATCTTCTGAATCAGATACCAAAAAATGTTGTTGAATGGGTGTATTCAGAGGATATGACAGATGAAGAAAAGGCAGAGCATCCAACACATGAAACAACTGGCGGTTATCTTAAAGTTTTGGATGAATCAGAGTGTGTTCAATTATGGTGGGATGGATTGAGAGAACAACACCGTGAAATTATTTCCTCTTTGCCGAATTTTGATCCTGATATTTTTGAACAATGTACTGGTATCAAAGTACAGAAAGAAGGTGAAACAGGTGCCTAAAATTCAGTATAAAGAAATTGCTTTCAAGCAGAAAAGCCTTGACCTGATTGAACTGGTCAACAGCGTTATAGACGAATACCGCGCACAGGGTTATGAACTGACTTTAAGACAGGCTTATTATCAGCTTGTGGCCCGTGGCTATATAGAGAACAATGAACGCAGTTATAAGAATATCGGAAGCCTGATCAATGACGGACGGCTTGCCGGCCTGATCGACTGGAACAGTATCACAGACAGGACACGGAACTTGCGGAACCGTGCGCACTGGGATCAGCCGCAGGATGTGATCTACAGCGCAAAGTATTCCTATCTTCTGGATAAGTGGGAAGGCCAGCCGAATTATGTTGAAGTTTGGGTTGAGAAGGATGCGCTGATTGATATTGTAGGTCAGGCATGTAGGCCCCTTGATACTCCACATTTCAGCTGCCGGGGATATACTTCACAGTCGGAAATGTGGTCAGCAGCACAGCGTTTTATTCGTCAGAAGAACCGGGAAGCACGCTATATCATCCACTTGGGTGATCATGATCCGTCTGGTATTGATATGACAAGGGATATTCAGGAACGGCTTGAAATGTTCGGCGCAGACGTATATGTGAAGCGTGTAGCCCTGACCATGAATCAGGTCACTACATACAATCCCCCGCCGAATCCGGCGAAGATCACAGATTCCCGGTGCGGGAAGTACATTGACCAGTACGGTGAAGAAAGCTGGGAACTTGACGCACTGGAACCGCAGATGCTGACGAAGCTGATCACAAACGAAGTCACGGCATTGCGTGACGATGCCATATATCAGGCGATATGTGACCGTGAAGAAGCTGAAAAACGTGAACTTCAAACGGTGGCTGATGAATACCAGAAAGTGATCAGTTTCCTGTCAGTTGAAGGGGATCTGTAATGGAACTGTACCAGCACCAGAAACAGGTGCTTTCCGATACAGAGCGGTTCAACCGTGTGGGCTACTTCCTTGACATGGGGCTGGGTAAAACCTTTGTCGGATCTGAAAAAATGTGGGATCTGAATACGGCGGTGAATCTGCTGATCTGCCAGAAGTCAAAAATAGATGACTGGGTTGACCATTTCACGGAATACTACCCTGACTATAAAGTATATAACCTGACAAAGAAAACACAGTCAATCATGTTCAGGCGGTACATGGACGGGGAACACATAGCGGATGATGAATCAGTGCTTGGCGTGATCAACTATGAATTGGCTTTCAGACGCTCATATATAGCCCATATAAGCAATTTTACACTAATGCTTGATGAATCGCAGTATATCCAAAATGAAACGGCTAAACGGTCAAAATTCGTGCTTTCCTTAAAGCCAGAAAATGTGATCCTTCTTTCCGGTACACCTACATCCGGGAAGTATGAAAAGCTATGGAGTCAGTGCCGGATGCTGGGCTGGAACATAAGCAAGGAAGCGTTTTGGAATACCTACATTGAAACGGAATGGGTTGAAGATATGGACAGCGGCTACAAAAGACAAAACGTGATCGGCTATAAGAACGTGGAACGCTTGAAGCGCAAGCTGGCGCAGCACGGGGCCGTGTTCATGAAAACAGAAGAAGCCTTTGAACTGCCTGACCAGCAGGAAATAGCTGTCAGGGTTCCAATATCCAAAAATTACAGGCGGTTCATGAAAAACAGCTATTTGCAGCTGGACGAAGAAACGGAACTTGTGGGCGATACTGTTTTGACAAAATTCCTGTATGCCCGCCAGCTGTGCGGCCAGTACTGCCCGGATAAGCTGGAAGCCGTGGCTGACCTGATAGCAAGCACGGATGACCGCATTGTGATATTTTACAACTTCACGGCTGAATACCTTGCACTGGTACAGATCACTGACCAGCTGGGGCGGCCGCAGTCAGTAGTGAACGGCAAACAGAAACAGCTTTTGAACTATGAAAATTGTGGTAATTCCGTTACGTTCGTACAGTATCAGGCCGGGGCGATGGGGCTGAATCTCCAGAAAGCCCATATCACTATATATTTTACGCTGCCGTTCGGAAAGGGAAGCTGTGCCTTATGGGAACAGTCAAAGAAACGGACGCACAGGATCGGGCAAGGTCAGAAATGCCTATACTACTATCCTTTATGCAAGGGAAGCATTGAAGAAAAGAACCTGATCAACTTGCGGCTGGGAAAGGAATACAATGAAAAGTTATTTGAGAAAGAATTTGTTTAGCTTCCTGATCGGCTATATTATCGGGATCCCCTTTTCATTGTACGCCGTGAACCATAGGGAACCGGCCACAATCCCGGTGTATTATGATCCGGGGCTGTTTGAACAGTTCAGCGTGGAACCTGAACACCATGAACCAGCTGAACAGACTGAAACGGTTGAAGCCTATGAAATGGCGCCGGATGACCTTGAATCAGAATATTACTATGACAGTCTGGAACTGCTGGCGTTATGCGTGGAATCAGAAGCCGGGAATCAGGGGCTATATGGTAAAAAACTGGTGGCTGACGTGGTGCTGAACCGTGTGGACAGCCCGGACTATCCTGACAATATTACAGATGTGATCATGCAACAGAATCAATTCAGTGTAGTGCTGGACGGTAGGATCTGGACGGTGGAACCGTCAGAAGAAACCTTTGAAGCAATCCGGGAAGAACTGGAACAGCGCACGAACACGGAAATAATTTTCTTTACGTCAGAAGGATATTCGCCATATGGGGAACCGTGGGGAAAGATAGGGGATCACTATTTCAGTACAGGAAGGAAGTGAAAAAAAGTGGTTATTGATATTTTTAACACTGATAAAAAGTACAACGTAATCTATGCGGATCCGCCGTGGCGGTATGGTGATCGGAAGTGCAACGGTGCGTGTGAGTTCCACTACAACACAATGACCTTGCAGGAAATAAAAGATCTGCCTGTAGCCCGGTTATGTGAAAAAGATTGTGTCCTTTTCCTATGGGCTACATATCCAATGTTAAGCGAAGCCCTACAGGTCATTGAAGCATGGGGTTTCAAGTATAAAAGCATAGGTTTTCAGTGGCTAAAGCTGAACCGTTCCGGGAAAGGTTATTTTTTCGGTCTGGGAAGATGGACACGGGGAAATACAGAGCCTTGTCTGTTAGCCGTCAAAGGAAAACCGTCAAGGCAAGATAACAGCATTTCACAGCTGATTGAATGGCCCATTGGCGCACATTCTGAAAAGCCGCCTGTCACACGGGAAAAAATCAAGGCTTTGCTGGGGGGGGGATTGTGTCAGAGGAATAGAACTTTTTGCCCGGACTACTGCCGAAGGGTGGGATTGCTGGGGTGATGAAGTTATAGGAATGAAAGAAGAAACCGCCAGAAAAAGGCGCAGGAAAAGGAAGGTGACAAAGAAATGAAAGTTGTGTATGTGTGTTCTCCATACAGGGGAACGCCGGAAGAAGTAAAGCGTAATTTTGATTATGCGGTAGAACTGACAAAAGAAGTCCTGATGGCCGGCTACTACCCTATCACGCCGCACTTGTATATCACGGCTTGTCTGGACGATACGAAGCCGGATGAACGTATGCTTGGAACAGGCGCAGCGTTGGCATTACTGGAAAGGTGTGATGCTGTGATGATTGGCAAGCGTTACGGAATCAGTGAAGGAATGGCGGCTGAAATCACAAAGGCTACAGATATGGGGATCCCGGTATTCTCCCATTCAGAAAGGACACTGTTCAGGAAACTGACGATCCAGTGTGATATGTCAGGCAGCTTTCCAAAGACAACGGTATTTGTGGATAATGAAGCAGTTGACCGCATTGAAGAAATTTCTTTTACACATGAAGCTGGCTGGGATCCCATGCTGACTATGAAACGGACACCGAAGGAAGGGGAAGCAGATGGCACAGGAAAAGAACTTTGAAAACAAGGTCAAGGCTTATTTGAAAGAATCCGGCTGCTGGTTCCTGAAATACTGGGGCGGTGGCGGTTATACAAAATCCGGGGTTCCTGATCTGCTGGTTTGCTGCAAAGGGCGGTTCATGGGGGTGGAAACAAAGGCCCCGAACGGCACGCCCACGGATCTACAGATTTACAACTTGCGGAACATTGACAGGGCGGGCGGTCTTGCAGTCCTGCTTTATCCGAAAGATTTTGATATGTTCAAACGTTTGGTAGAGGATCCAGACAATAAGAAACTGTATGAAGTTCTGAAATCGAAGTGGAAACACTTTGAAAATATAATCAAAGAAAAGGAGAATTGAACAATGGCAAAGAAAACTGAAACAACACAGGAACAGGTGCAGGAACAGGCGGCAAAGCAGACGGAAGAAAAGCCCGCTGTAAATTATGCTGACATTATCAGAGATTCCCTTATGAAAACAAAGCGTGAGGGCATCGTTGATCTTCTGGGCTACATGAATGAAATCGGCTTTCTGGAAGCACCTTGCAGCGGTGGGAATCATCTTGCGAAGAAAGGCGGGCTTGCTGAACATTCCGTGAACGTCCTGACCATAGCGGAAAAAATCGGCGTTGCGCTGCTGGGCGGCGCAAGATACAACGAAGTTCAGGACAGCGTTGTTATTGCCGCCCTGTTTCACGATCTGGGGAAATGCGGCGATTATGAAAAGCCTATGTATGTTGAAAGCATCCTGAAATCCGGGAAGCAGTCTGACACAAAGCCCTATAAGCGGAATCCTGAACTGTCTGCTGTTCCCCACGCTGTACGGTCTATCAAGCTGGCCACGCTGTTCATTGACCTGACGGAAGCCGAAGAATGGGCGATCCTTTGCCACGATGGGCTGTACGATTTTATGAAGTATGACCTGAAAGGTAAAGAAACATGGTTACAGATGATCATTCACTGGGCTGATATGTGGGCCAGCCACATTATTGAAGGGGGTGCAGATGAATAATGGAACGTGATTATTTAGAATGGATCAACCGGGCATACAGGAAGCTGGTTGACGATCAGGAAATCCCTAAAATGGAATTGAAAACGCCGGACGGCGGCAAAATTTCCGTTTACAGGGTGGGTGATGTTATCCGCTGTGACATTAAGCGGGCAGAAACTAAAAGAAAGTGAGGTATGACAAGATGGCACAGAAAATTTTAATCATGGGGGAATCAGGAACCGGGAAAAGCACCAGTTTAAGGAACCTTGATCCCGAAATCACGGCGGTGGTCAATCCCGTGGGGAAACCGTTACCGTTCAAGTCCAGCAATGGAAAGTTCACCATGCTGAACAATGAAACAAAGTCCAGCAATATCACGGCATGGATGAAAGGTCAGGCGAAAGCCGGGAAGAAGATCCTGATCGTGGATGACTTCCAGTATTTGCTTTCCATTCCCTATATGAACCGCATACATGAAGGGGGCTGGGATAAATGGAATGATTTTGGTGACGATTATTTCAAGCTGATTGACGTTTGCGCTGACCTTCCTGCTGACGTGCGTGTGTATTATCTCTCCCATTGTGAAACGCTGGAAAATGGAATCACTACCATTAAGCTGATCGGGAAGCTGTTAAGGGAGAAGATCACCATTGAGGGGCTGTTCACTATCGTTTTAAGAACGTCCGTTATTGACCAGAAGTATTTCTTCCTGACACAGAACAGCGGCAAAGATACCGTAAAAAGCCCGATGGGTATGTTTTCAGAATATGCGGTTGAAAATGACCTTGCCTATATTGATGATAAGGTATGTAACTATTATGAGATAGGCAACTACAAGAGTGATGCAGAAATGGCGGCACGGGATCAGGAAGTGGCCGGCGGTATCGAAAAGCCGGATCCGAAAGGACGCAGGGCAAGGGGTACATCCGCAGCACAGAAGGGCGAACGTAAGACACGGGCGCAGGTGGAAGCTGAAAACAATGAAAAGATTGGTCAGTACATGGAACAGGTTGACAAGGCTGTTTCGGAAGCTGCCGGGGATCGTGAAGAAATTCCGTTTGAAGAAGCCGCTGCTGCCGCCGATACCGTACCGAAGCCGGATCTGGAAAAGCCGCCCCGCCGTACACGCCGGGAACGTCAGGAAGAAGCTGAACAGAACAAAGCTACAGAAGATATGTATTTTTATCATGCGGAATCAGATAGTTTCTGGATGCTGAAAAAGGGTGAAGTGTTCCCTAACAATATTGATGCACAGTGTTCTGTTGAGGTTACAAAAGAAGAATATGAAGCAAAACACTGTAATATCCCGGATGGACAGGACGAAGAACCGCTTCCTATGAATCCACCTGTAGAGGGTGGCAGAAAGCCCCGTGAACGTAAGACAAGGGATATTCAGCCGGAAGGTCAGGCAGAACAGCAGGAAACGCCGCAGGAAGCCGTTCAGGAGCCTGAACAGGGTGGATCTGCAAGGTCACGTCGTACAAGGCGCACAAGGGGGTAAATATGGCGCAGAAAGTAAAATGTGATAAATGCGGAATGAAGATCTTTATCAAGCTGAAAAAGCAACAGAAGGGCGATCTGGAATACCAGTATTTCACCTGTAAGCACTGTAACACTTCTTATGTGGTATCGGCAACGGATCCGCCCTTGCGCCGGGAAATGCAGAGGTATGAAGATCTTGTGAAACAGGCTAACGCACTGGCGCAACAGGCGCAGGAACTTTTACAGATAAATGTGAAGCGGTGCAGGGAAATCATGGATCAGCATCCGCTTGAACTGTAGGTAAAAAATTTTAATTTTATGGCCCCATGAAGGGCAGAAAGGATGTTATAATTATGGCAGTAGATTTTTCAGCATTAGACAAGGCAGTTGATCAGGAACAGTTAAGGAAGGACGTTGAAGAAGCGAAGAACAACAGCGGCGATATTCCCAAAGGAACCTATATTGTGGGGATCGACAAAATGGAGATCAAGGCAACGAAGGACGGCCGCCCTATGTTCTTCATTCAGGCCCGTGTGAAGGAAGGGGAACACAAAAACAAGTGTATATTCATGAACCGGGTTATTTACGGCACAAAGAACGATGGCAACATGATCCAGAGCGTCTTGACCGTACTTGACAAGTTCCAGACTGACATAATTCCTGAATTTAACGGTTATCAGGATTTTGTGGAACTGGTGGCCGACATTTACGAAGAAATTCAGGGGCGTGTTGAATGTGAAATTGACTATGACAAGGACGCTTTCAACAGTATCAGCATTAAAGAGGTTTTTGACGTATAAATTTTTTTGCTCTATGAGTTAAGGAAACTATACTCTTTCCGGCTGCTGAATAAAGGTTACTTGTCAGCAGCCGGAAGAAAGGAAAAAGCCCATGCTGTTCTATGATTTTGAAGTTTTCAAATATGACTGGCTGGTAGTGGTTATTGACAGTGATGCGCATAAAGAAAGCGTGATTATAAATGACCGTGACCAGCTTGAAGCCTTATATAAAGCAAATAAACACAATATATGGGTGGGTTTCAATTCCCGCCACTATGATCAATATATCCTGAAAGGGATTTTATGCGGTTTTGATCCGAAAGAAATAAATGATTATATCATTGTTCAGCACATGGACGGCTGGCAATTTTCAAGGGAACTGAACAAGATCACACTGAATAACTATGACGTGATGCCGAATCCACCTATAGGGCTGAAAACGCTTGAAGGGTTTCTTGGATCCGATATAAGGGAAACAGAAGTTCCTTTTGACCTTAACAGGAAACTGACACAGGAAGAACTTGATCAGACAGTGTTTTACTGCCGTCATGACGTGGAAGAAACGATCAAGGTATTTCTGGAAAAGATAGATGATTTTCATGCTATGTATGGGATTGTAAAGGCTTTCCCGGACATGGTAAACCTGTCAAATATAGGCGATACGGAAGCCCGGATCACTTCTAAAGTGCTGGGGTGTGTGAAACAGAATTTCCATGATGAATTTGACTACTTCTTTCTTCCCTGCATACAGCTGAAAAAATATAAAGCTGTTCAGGACTGGTTTGAAGAAAAGAAACGGGAAGCCTTGCGGATGGATTTACAAGGGAAAAGTGATTCCGTAAAAAAGGCATGGTATAAAACACAGTCTTTTGAAATGATCGTGGCCGGGGTTCCTCACGTTTTCGGTTTCGGCGGTCTGCATGGTGCGCCGGATAAGCCCATACACAAAAAGGGGCTGCTTCTCCACGTTGACGTAGGCAGCTACTACCCTTCCCTGCTACTTGCATGGATGCTTGTGACAAGGGCGGCCACGAATGACAATTACAAGGTGGTATATGACACCAGAATGAGCCTGAAAGCGGCCGGCAAGAAGAAAGAACAAGCCCCATATAAAAAGCTGTTAAATGCGCTTTCAGGAGCCATGAAAGACATCACGAATCCGGCATATGATCCCCGGAACAATAACTGTATGTGTATTAACGGCCAGCTGATGTTGCTTGACCTGATTGAACACCTTGAAGCTGTTCCGGGTCTTGAATTGATCCAGAGCAATACAGACGGTTTGATCATATGGATCCCTGATACTGACGAAGCCTTCAATATGGTAGATGATATTTGCTATGACTGGGAGTGCAGATGCAGCACTGAAAAATGTAATATCAGTTTAGGGCTGGATGTTGTTTCAGAGATATTCCAGAAGGACGTGAATAATTACTTGTGGATTGATTCAAAAGGCAAGATTGAAAGGAAGGGCGCATATGTCAAGGAACTCTCCCGGATAGATAACGATCTTCCTATCCTGAATAAAGCCCTGATTGATTATATGACAAGGGGAACGCCTGTAGAGCAGACCATCAATGACTGTACTGACCTGATTCAATTCCAGAAAATTGTGAAGCTGTCAGACAGTTATAAATGGGTGGAACATGAACACGGAACGCCTGAATTGGTGAATAAGGGTGTAAGGGTGGTCAAGACCTATTATAATTATAAAGACACAAAGCGGTACACCTATAAGTCATACCGTGTCTTTGCTTCCAGAGATATGACAGACGGAAGGATCCTGAAATGCGGCGGGAAACGTGGACGGCCTGAAAAGTTTGGAAATACACCTGACCATTGCTATATTTTCAATGAATCAGTGGAAGGGGTTCAGGCGCATGAAAAACTGGATCGCCAGTGGTATATAGATTTTGCCAGAAAACGCTTGAAAGATTATGGGGTGATTGTATGAAAAATATTTACATTAAAACAGAACACGGACACATGATAATATACGCTGATCAGTTCTTCCCATGCAGTCAAAAGCAGTTTAAGAAGCTGTTAAGCATTATCAAAGAGTTTAGTTATTTGAACAATGTTCAGGAAATATCTGAACAGCTGACAGAAGCCATTACTAAAGAGTTGGAATATCTGGAATGGAGATATAAGACAAAAAAAAGCCAAAAAGAAATATCGGCATTAAAGAAATTTCTTGAAATGCTGGAAAGTTTGGAGGTGTGACATTATGGGCGATCTGTATAAAGGGTACGTTGAAACCAAAAACAAAAAATGTGTGGAAAAGTTCAAGGACAGGATGGACTTCAAGACGCTGGAACAGGTGCAGTCACTCC
>OFEY01002069.1_pt1 | contig 11518 bp, 8 predicted proteins | sample 1521251 | NCBI WGS metagenome assembly OFEY01 (sample SAMEA3504100, study PRJEB24116) | mouse gut metagenome | biome: mouse gut; feature: mouse-associated habitat; material: faeces | place: Denmark | collected 2011
CAATGTAGCAGGCATCAGCGCCCAGAGCGATGGCTTTTACCACATCCGCAGCGCTGCGGACAGACCCGCCCACAATAAGGGAAACATGATTACGAATGCCTTCCTCACGAAGCCGGCTGTCTACAGCCGCCAATGCAAGTTCAACAGGAATGCCTACATTGTCTCTGATACGGGTAGGCGCGGCGCCGGTACCGCCGCGGAAACCATCGATGGCAATGATGTCCGCACCGCTTCTGGCGATGCCGCTGGCGATTGCCGCAATATTATGCACGGCGGCAACCTTTACAATGATGGGCTTTTTATATTCGGTGACCTCTTTTAATGAAAACACAAGTTGACAAAGGTCTTCAATGGAATAAATGTCGTGGTGGGGAGCCGGAGATATGGCATCCGAGCCCTGGGGAATCATGCGGGTGCGTGAAATGTCGCCGACAATCTTGTGGCCGGGCAGGTGTCCTCCGATACCGGGCTTTGCGCCCTGTCCCATTTTTATTTCGATGGCGGAGCCGGCTTTCAAATACTCTTCATGAACACCAAAACGGCCTGAGGCCACCTGGACAACGGTGTTCTTCCCATAGCAATAAAAGTCTTCATGCAGACCGCCTTCGCCTGTATTATAGAAAATACCGAGCTCCTTTGCCGCCCGGGCAAGGGAGGCGTGTGCATTGTAGCTGACAGAACCATAACTCATTGCCGAAAACAGGATTGGCATGGATAGTTCCATTTGGGGAGGCAATTCATATTTTAATTTACCGTTTTGATAACGCTGGACTTTTTCAGGCTTTTTACCCAAGAACACACGGGTTTCCATAGGCTCTCTCAGAGGATCTATGGGCGGATTGGTCACCTGGGAGGCATTGATTAAAATCTTATCCCAATAAACAGGCAGCGGTTTGGGATTGCCCATAGAGGACAGCAGTACGCCGCCTCTATTGGCCTGCCGGTAAATCTCTTTGATGGTTTCATTCTGCCAGTTTGCATTTTCCCGGAGGGTACAATCGCTTTTTACGATTTTCAATGCTCTTGTGGGACAGAAGGATACACAACGCTGGCAATTGACGCATTTGGTTTCATCTGCCTCCATTACGTCCCGCTCTTTCCGAAAGGAGTGAACTTTGTTTGCGCATTGGCGTTCGCATATACGGCAGGCAGTACATCGTTCCGTGTTTCTGATTATTTCAAATTCGGGATAGACAAATTCCACACTCATCAAAACCCACCGTCCTTTACTTTGATAATGACAGGTTCTCCGCCTGCAGGAGCCCAGATATTTTCCGCCTGCGGTTCCATAGCCCGGACAGCGGCTTCTTCGCTGGCGATAAACACCATGTCATCCTTTTCGCCCACTACCATGGAACGCAGCTTCAGGCGGTCATTGAGAGCCATGAGACCGCCGTTGAATCCAAGGACAATGGAAAAAGGCCCTGTAATCAGCAGACTGGGAAACATTGTCCGAAGATATGTATGCTTGTGCCTGTCTTCCGGATCCGTTTTCCCTTCGATGGTACTCCAGAAAGGTGCGGCAATTACACTTGCCGCTTCAGCGAGAGTGAGTTCCTGAACACGAATCAGATAATCCATTACATAGGTGATAACTTCCGTGTCTGTCTGCAGAGTGCATTTATATCCGAACATTTCTATAAAACGGCGGTTGGCATCATAGGAGGAAATCTCGCCATTGTGGACAACGGACCAGTCCAGCAGTGCAAACGGATGAGCGCCGCCCCACCATCCGGGTGTGTTGGTAGGATATCGTCCATGGGCCGTCCAGGAGTACCCTTCATATTCTTCTAATCGATAAAATGTGCCCACATCTTCCGGAAAACCCACAGCCTTAAAAGTACCCATGTTTTTGCCGCTGGAAAAAACATAGGCTCCTTTCAGTCCGGTGTTTATTTTCATCACGGTACGGGCAACAAATTCTTTTTCGTCAAGCTGCAGATCGGCAAGCACGGACTTAAGAGGCGCGGCAAAGTATCGCCATATAATAGGCTCGTCGGTGATTGCCGGAATCTTGCGCGTGGGTATCCTTTCCGATTTTACAATTTCAAACTGTTCTTTTAAGAATGCTTCACAGTCTTTTCGTGTGGCACGCTGGTCAAAAAAAAGATGTAATGCATAAAAATCCTTATACTCAGGATAAATGCCGTAACCGGCAAAACCGCCCCCAAGTCCGTTGGAACGGTCGTGCATGGGCTTCATGGCATTGGTGATCATCTCGCCGGACATTCGGTTTCCTTCACGGGAAATGACAGCGGCGATTGCACATCCGGAGGGGATTCGTACCTGGCCTTCCAGTTTCATATCAGTATCCTGCCTTTCGGGAAAATAGAATAGAGCAAAGGCATTTATTTTGGCACAGATACTTGCTTGCACCAAAATGAACGCCTTTGCTCATTTTCAGTATCATACTCCGAAACCTGCATTTTGTCAAGGTGAAACTTAAAGTTCTATTTTGTGCAGGACGTTGCGAAAAAAAGTAACAGCTCGGATAGGCCGCTGGACTGTTACAAAAAAGGCAGCCCGGAAAATGCAAAAAGGGGTTGACAAAGAAAACTTGCAGGTGTATAACTTAGGACATATAAAAAACAATCTTATATACGAAAAGGCAAAGACGTCTTTCAGGCTGCAGCATTTGTGTCTGCCATGAAAGGCGTCTTGTTTTTTGTATAAAGGGAGGAAACACATAGGCAAACAGAGGAAGCCGGAACTGCAAAGGAGAGTATATTATGGAAACAGTAAAAGATTATTTTGGAAGCCTGGTATTCGATGACAGAGTCATGAAAGCCACTTTATCGGATCAGGTCTATGCGTCCCTGAAAAAGACCATCGACCAGGGAACCGAGCTTGACATCGGCGTAGCCCATGGGGTGGCCATGGCAATGAGAGAGTGGGCGCTGTCCAAAGGCGCGACTCATTTTACACACTGGTTTCAGCCGCTGACCGGTATAACGGCAGAAAAACATGACAGTTTCATCACGCCCTCCCCTGACGGCGGTGTGATCATGGATTTTTCGGGCAAAGAGTTGATCAAGGGTGAGCCGGACGCCTCTTCCTTCCCCAGCGGCGGATTGAGGGCCACCTTTGAGGCCAGAGGCTATACGGCCTGGGATCCTACTTCATATGCGTTCATCAAGGGAAGAACGCTCTGTATCCCTACGGCATTCTGCTCCTACGGCGGGCACGCATTGGATAAAAAGACGCCGCTTCTTCGCTCTATGGAGGCGCTGAATAAACAGGCTCTCCGCATCCTGCGCCTGTTTGGCAACGACAGCGTAAAGAGGGTGACCAGTTCTGTGGGTCCCGAACAGGAATACTTTCTGATCACAAAGGAAATGTATGAAAGACGCCCTGACCTCCGCTTTACGGGGCGCACCCTGTTCGGCGCAAAGCCGCCCAAGGGACAGGAAATGGATGACCATTACTTCGGCGTCATCAAGCCCCGTGTGGCCGCTTATATGGAAGATCTCAACGATGAGCTCTGGAAACTGGGGATTCTGGCGAAAACCGAGCATAACGAGGTGGCTCCTGCCCAGCACGAGCTGGCGCCGATCCATACCACCACCAATATCGCCACAGACCACAATCAGCTCACAATGGAAATCATGCAGAAAGTAGCCGCAAAGCACGGCCTGGTCTGCCTGCTCCACGAAAAACCCTTTGCAGGCGTCAACGGCAGCGGCAAGCACAATAACTGGTCCATTGCCACAGACAGAGGACAGAACCTGCTTTCTCCCGGCGCCACGCCCTATGAGAACGCGCAGTTTTTGCTGTTCCTCTGTGCCGTAATCAAAGCGGTGGACGATTATCAGGATCTGCTCCGCATCTCCGTTGCCACGGCCGGAAACGACCACCGGCTGGGAGCAAACGAAGCGCCTCCCGCTGTTGTCTCCATATTTCTGGGCGATGAACTCAGCGCGGTTCTGGAGGCGATTGAAACCGATACGCCCTATGAGGGAACGGAAAAGACACAAATGAAACTGGGCGCGGATGTTTTGCCCAAATTCAACCGCGACACCACCGACCGCAACCGGACATCCCCTTTCGCGTTTACCGGCAACAAATTCGAGTTCCGCATGCTGGGCTCTTCCAACAGTATTGCCTGTGCCAACATTATGCTGAATACCGCGGTTGCCGAAAGCCTGAGAATCTATGCCGACCGTCTGGAAGGGGCAAAAGATTTTGAGACCGCGCTTCATGAAATGATCAGAAAAACCATCAAAGACCATAAGCGTATCATTTTCAACGGAAACGGCTATGAGGAAAACTGGATTCGGGAAGCCACGGAAAAACGCGGGCTTCTCAACTATCGCACCACTGCGGACGCCGTGCCCCATATTCTTGACAAAAAGAATGTGGATATGCTGACTTCCCACGGTGTCTTCACGGAGGCGGAAATCAGATCCAGATATGAAATAACATTGGAAAACTATTGCAAAACCATCATCATTGAAGCCAATACCATGGTGGATATGGCAAAAACCCAGATCGCGCCTGCCGTCAGCGCCTATGCATCAGAGCTTGCAGGGACATCTGCGGCAAAGAAGGCCTTGGATTCCGCTTTGGCATGCGGTTATGAAACGGAGCTTGTCCGGAAGCTTTCCGCCCTGACAGACAGGATCTATGACGGTGCGGTTGCCGTTGAAAATTCGCTTCTGTCGCTTGCCGCCGCCGAAGACATCGGTGAGGAGGCCGCCTTGATTCGGGATCAGGTACTGGCCGGGATGGGCGAATTAAGGGTGGCCTGCGATGAGGCCGAAACCCTGACCGCCAAAAGATATTGGCCTTATCCCTCCTATGGAGATCTGCTTTTCAGCGTTCAATAGAGATGAGGGATTGGGAAGGAGCGGAGGAAATGGCCAAATATATATTTGTCACGGGAGGCGTGGTATCGGGTCTGGGCAAGGGGATCACGGCCGCTTCTCTGGGAAGGCTGCTGAAGGCGCGGGGGCTGAAGGTGGCGGCGCAGAAGCTTGATCCTTATATCAATGTGGATCCCGGAACCATGAGCCCCTATCAGCACGGAGAAGTATATGTCACCGAGGACGGAGCCGAAACCGACCTTGACCTGGGACATTATGAGCGTTTTATCGACGAAGACTTGAACAGATACTCCAATCTCACCACCGGCAAGGTCTACTGGAATGTGCTGAACAAGGAACGGCGGGGCGAGTACCTCGGTTCCACCGTGCAGGTGATTCCGCATATCACAAATGAGATCAAGGAGTTCGTCTACCGTGTGGGAAAGAAGACCAATGCCCATGTGGTCATAACCGAAATCGGCGGCACCATAGGCGATATCGAGTCGCAGCCTTTTATCGAGGCGGCAAGGCAGATTTCTCTGGAGGCAGGCAGAGAGAACAGCCTGTTCATTCATGTGACATTGGTGCCCTTCCTGGGCGGCTCCGGTGAACACAAATCGAAACCCACACAGCATTCGGTGAAAGAGCTGCAGGGGATGGGCGTGAACCCGGACATTGTGGTGCTGCGCTGCGATGAGCCGCTGGAGGAGTCGATTTTCAGGAAGATATCCATGTTCTGCAATGTGAAGCCGGACTGTGTCATCGAGAATAGGACGTTGCCCAATCTGTATGAAGCGCCCCTGATGCTTGAAAAGGCGGGCTTCTCTTCCGTTGTGTGCCGTGAGCTGGGGATAGAAGCGCCCGCTCCGGAGCTTGCGGAATGGGAGGAGATGGTGGAGCGCATCAAGGCCAGGCCCCATTATGTGGACATCGGGCTTGTGGGCAAGTATGTGGGATTGCACGATGCCTATCTCTCGGTTGCGGAAGCGCTTTCCCATGCAGGTTATTTCCACAATACCCATGTCCGCATCCATTGGCTGGATTCGGAAGAAATCACGGCAGACACCGTGGAAGAAAAACTGGGGGGACTGGACGGGATTCTGGTGCCCGGGGGCTTCGGCAGCCGGGGCGTGGAAGGCATGATCCTGGCGGTGGGGTTTGCCAGGGAGAGGGAAATTCCGTATCTGGGAATCTGTCTCGGCATGCAGATCGCCGTCATCGAATACGCCAGGAACGTTCTCGGCATGAGGGACGCGAACTCCGGGGAATTCGACGAATTGTGCAGGCATAAGGTGATCGATTTTATGCCGGGACAGAGCGATGCCATTGACAAAGGCGGAACCCTCCGTCTGGGCGCGTATCCCTGCAGCATCAAGGCGGGCACCACAATGGCGCGCTGCTACGGCGCCGCGGACATCAGGGAACGGCACAGACACCGCTATGAGTTCAACAATGCGTACCGGGAAGCTTTTGAAGGGGCGGGGCTCATCGTCAGCGGAACCTCTCCTGACGGCAGGCTTGTGGAAACGGTGGAACTTGGCGAACATCCGTTCTATGTGGGCGTACAGTACCACCCGGAGTTTAAGAGCCGCCCCAACAGGCCCCATCCCCTGTTCAAGGGATTTATCGGAGCGGCATTTGAGAAAGCCATGGGAGGTAGGATATGAGTATCCGTGAAGAATGCGGCGTGTTTGGCGTGATGGCTCCCGATATCCGCGATGTGGCAGGCATATGCTATTATGGTCTGTATGCGCTTCAGCACAGGGGGCAGGAAAGCTGCGGGATCGTAGTCAATGACGACGGCCTGTTCGCCTCCCATAAGGATTTGGGGCTGGTGGGCGAAGTCTTTTCGGGAGAGGCCTTGTCCCGTCTGCCGGAAGGGCAGATGGCAGTGGCGCATGTGCGCTACGGCACCACCGGAGGGACGAACCGAAATAACTGCCAGCCCATTGAGGTCAACCATCAAAAAGGCAGGATGGCGCTGGCGCACAACGGAAACCTTTCCAATGCGGCAAAACTGCGCAGCGGGCTTGAGCTGTCCGGCGCCATTTTCCATACCACAAGCGACACCGAAACCATTGCCTATATCATTACAAAGGAACGCCTGAAAACAAGCTCCATAGAGGATGCCGTCAGCAGCGCCATGGACATACTGGACGGCGCCTATTCCCTGATCGTGATGTCGCCCCAAAAGCTGATCTGCGCCAGAGACCCGTATGGATTCCGGCCTCTCTGCTACGGAAAGACAAGCGACGGAATGTATGTGGCAGCCTCTGAGAGCTGCGCCATCCAGGCGGTGGGCGGCCGGGTGATCCGGGATGTGGAACCCGGAGAGATCCTTGTCTTCAGCAGAAACGGCGTTGTCTCCCGAAAGGAACACTGCGGCAGACAGCAGAAAAAGCTCTGCGTTTTCGAGTATATCTATTTTGCCCGTTCCGATTCGGTCATCGACGGCGTTTCGGTTCATGCAGCCAGAGTAAGGGCCGGATCCATTCTTGCAAAAACCCATCCTGTAGAAGCGGATCTTGTGATCGGGGTGCCGGATTCCGGGCTGGACGCGGCGCTGGGGTACAGCCGTTCGTCAGGTATTCCCTACGGCATGGGACTGATGAAAAACAGGTATGTGGGCAGAACCTTCATCGCGCCGGGAGACCGTCTTGATAAAGTGAGGATCAAGCTTTCCGCCATAGAAGATGCGGTGAGGGGCAAACGCCTGGTGCTGATCGACGACTCCATTGTACGGGGGACAACCAGCGGGCGTATCGTGACATTGCTGCGGGAAGCGGGCGCCAAAGAGATCCATATGAGGGTCTCTTCGCCGCCGTTTCTCCATCCCTGCTACTACGGAACGGATATTGACTCGGAAGAGCATCTGATCGCCTGCCAATATACCACTGACGAAATCGCCCGCAGGATCGGTGCGGATTCCCTGGGCTATCTTCCGGTAGAACAGCTTTCCCTGCTGACCGGCAGCTGCCATTACTGTAATGCCTGCTTCAGCGGAGCGTATCCCACGGAAATACCTGCCCACACCCGAAAGGACCGGTTCGAACGGCGATTATCAGAGAAGGAGAGGGAGACCGGTTCCTTTTCCTGACTGTGTGAATACTTGTACAGAGAGGAAGAATTTCATCGGAGCCTGGCGCTTTCAGGCGTCGCCAAAGTACAGTTTCCGTGCGTTGTCGTAGAAAATCTGTTTTTTTTCTTCTTCCCGGAGTAATGGATTTTCCGATACAAAATCAATGAAATGCCGGTAGGTATCATTTGTCATGGCGGAGGGCATGTCGCTTCCCCACATGAGTTTATGGGCGCCTACAATATCCACACCGTATTTCACATATTTCCGTGCTGCAGGATAGGGGAAGGTTTCCGGCCTGCTGTTCAGGCATAGCGCCGCCAGGTCAAACCAGACATTGGGCAGCGCAAGTTTTTCCAGGGACTGCTGCAGCAGTTCGTCGTCTCCCAGCTGGGGCGCCAGGAGATGGCAGATGACAAAATTCATCTCCGGATAACGCAGGATGGCATTCCGCAGGGCATCCACCTGCCAGCAGACATTCCGGGGCCTGCCGATGTCAATGACAAACGTGAGGCCGTGGTCCGCTGCGTGGCGGTATACCTGATGCATGACTTCCCCGTCCAGGTCAACCGGCGGGTGGTAGCTCATCAGGCCGGAGCCGTTGCTGACTTCAAACTTTATGATTTTGAACTCCAGTTCCTGGAAAAGATGTTTTTTGATCTTATCTGCCTGAAAAGAAAAAGGATCGTAAGTGGCGGCTCCGGTAAATCGGTCAGGGTATTTCCGGATGGCTTCGTGGGTGTAGAGATTCTGGAATCCGAAAAAGTTTCCCTGCAGAAGGACCGCTTTTTCCACCCCATGGGCATCCATGACTTTCAGAAGGGCTTCGGGGGTGGCGTCATATTCCCCGATTTCCGGCGGCAGCATCTGGAAAACCTGGCCGGAGGCGTAGACTGCCCTGCCTCCTCCGCAGGGGCGCAGTTCTCCCTGGGAACCGGTTCCCGCAATACATTGTACTACATGGGCGTGAGCGTCGATGATTTTCATATTCTTCCTTTCTTCCCCCAGTGCGTAATGTCATAAATCCGGCTTCTCTGACCCGCACATGGCCGGGGAATCAATGTGATGTATCCACAAATACAATGCTGGAATCTCCCTTCCGGGCCTGCTCCAGCACGGCCTGGGCCAGGATCTGGAAGGAGGAGTGGGAGGACGTGGCCCCGGTGATGGCGTCAATGCCGCCCTCGCCCTGTCCCTCCAGAAGCTGGTTCGCGTAATACCGGGTGTACTCGTTGGGATAGGTGCCGTTGGTGTGGAGCATGGTCTGCATATAGGCGTTGTCCCAGCTTTTGATGAAGCCGCTGGCGTTCTCCGCGTTGTACTCCACGGAGATGATGCTCCCGCCCTTGACCAGGATGGTGATGTACTCCTTCCAGCCGAAATTGTAGGCGGCGGCCTGGGCGGTGTAGTAGCCGTCCTGAAGCTCCGTATCGCTGCCGCAGGCCGTGAGAGAGACTGCCAGCAGCAGGGTCAGTATGAGGCTCAGAATCCGTTTCATCTGCCGTCTTCCTCCTTCACAATAAAGCGCTTTACCTGGAAGCGGAGGGCCTCCGCCTCCCGGGCCAGCAGGCCGCTGGACTGCTCGGTGCCGCCGGCGTTCTGCAGGTTCCGCTCCGCGATGGCGGCGATGGTGCCGATGCGCTCCTCCATAACCGCCAGGGCGCTCTCCTGGCCCTGGACCGCCGCCGCCAGCTGGTCGGTGATGGCGCCGATCTGGCCGGAGACGGCGGAGATGTTCCGCAGGGAACCGGCGGTATCGGCGGTCAGCTCCACGCCGGTCTGAATGATGGCGCGGGTGCTGCTGACCATGTCCGCGGCGCTCTGGGCGGCCTCGCTGCTGCGGGAGGCCAGCTGGCGGACCTCGTCGGCCACCACGGCGAAGCCCTTTCCGGCGCTGCCCGGCCGCGCCGCCTCCACGGAGGCGTTGATGGCCAAGATGCCGGTCTGGAAGGCGACGTCCTCGATGGCCTTGGCGATCTGGGTGATCCGCTGGGCGTTGTCGCTGATGCCGTCCATGGCGCGGGAGAGGGCGTCCATACGGGTGTTGGCGTCCTGGATGCACTGGGCGATCTCGGCAGTCTTCGTCCGGGTCTGGCCGCTGCTGTCCTTGACGCTGGACAGGCGGTCCTTTACCCGGGACACCTCGTCCACCAGCTCCTCCGTGGACTGGGTCTGCTCCAGGGAGGCCTGGTGCAGCTGGGTGGACTGGCCGCTCAGCTCCTCGCTCATCTCCGCCAGGCGGCCGGCGGCGTTCCGGAAGCCCAGGATGGTCTCGTTCATGGACTGGCGGATGGCGCCCAGGCTGGAGCGGATCAGGGTGAAGTCTCCTCTGTAGTCCACCTGGGGAACTGCGGTCAGATCGCCGTCCGCCATGCGGGTCAGCACCTGCTGGATGTCCGATATGTAGCGGTTGACGCTCTCTACCGTGTCGCCCAGGGTGTGGGTCAGCACCTCCAGCTCGTCTCCGGAGCGGACCTGCAGGACGGCGGTATGGAGATCGCCGCCGGACAGGGCCACCATCCGGTCCGTTACGCCCCGCACCGGCTGGGAGATGGACCGGGCCAGGCGCAGCACCAGCAGGATGGACACCGCCAGCACCGCCGCAGTGGCCAGCACTGCCACCAGCATGGCGCCGTTGATATAGGAGGCGTAATCCGCCTTGGGCACCTGGATGACCAGGGACCAGCGGGTGCCCCGGATGGGGGAGAAGGCCGCCAGCATGGTCTGGCCGTCCACGGGGAACTCTGCGGCGCCGGTTTCGTCGCTGGTCGCCCGGAGGGCGGCGTCCTGATTGCCGCCGGTGAGCTGGCTGATGGTGGCCCCGGACAGGACCAGGGACTGGTCCGGGTGGCCGGTGACGTCGCCTGAGTGGCTGACCATGTAGGCCGTGCCGTGCCGGCCCAGGTTGATGCTGCTGATGACGTCGTTGAGCGTATCGTATTTATAGACCCCCACCACGTACAGGATGGTCTCCCCGTCCGCCTTCACAGGCATGCCCATGGTGATGCCCAGCCGCCCCTGGGAGCGGGTGGAGCCGTCGGTGGTCAGGTTGTCCGTCTCCCGGAGGAGGGAGAAAAAGCCGTCCTCCAGGCGGTCCGGCGCGCCGCTGGTTCCCTGGACCAGGCGGCCGTCCAGGCCGTAGAGGGCGATGGTGTACAGCTCATAGATCTCGGCGGCCTCGGTGAGCGCCTCCTCCCGGCTCTCGCGGAGCGCGCCGGCCTCATCGCCGGAGGGCGGGTTCATGCGGGGGTCTCCGGCGATGGTCATCATCCGGTCCGCCAGCATGTGGATATTGGCCTCCACTGTTTTGGCTGACTGCCGGGCCATGGGCTGCAGGCTGTCGAGCAGGATGTTGTTTGCCAGAAACTCCATAGCGAGCGCCATGAACACACAGCAGACAACAACCAGCGCCAAAATATTGAGGGTCGTACTCCACAATATCTTTCTGTTTAGGCTCCGTCTCGGCTCCCGGCTTGGATGGGAACCCGCTCTTTTTCCGGTCACAGTTTGATCTCTCCTTTTTTTGTGTCTCCTCTCGAGACATAATAAGAGCCCGCTCGATCCTCCGGTGGCGTATCATCTGTCCGGCGGCCAATAGGGCCGCTCCATAGTTTACCACAGACTCGGAAGAAAGGGAAGA
>OFEY01002070.1_pt1 | contig 11516 bp, 8 predicted proteins | sample 1521251 | NCBI WGS metagenome assembly OFEY01 (sample SAMEA3504100, study PRJEB24116) | mouse gut metagenome | biome: mouse gut; feature: mouse-associated habitat; material: faeces | place: Denmark | collected 2011
CCGCCTCGAGGGGCGGGCCGGGAAAGGCCGTCAGGCGCGCTGCGCGCCGACCGCCGGGCTGTTTTACGGGCCAATCCGGAAAATACGGAAGGCGGGCGGAAAAAAGCGGCGTTTCCCTGAAAAAATGTTCCGGCGGTGACGGCATCCCGGCGCGCGGACCCGCCAGCGGGCCCGGACTGGGAGAAAAGGCTACAGCCTGTGGAGCGTCACCGACAGATCGTCCCCCGCAAGCCGCAGGACGGCGTAGCCGCCCGCCGCAAACGCGCCGGGGTTGACCAGCACGGTGCGTCCGAGGCGATCCACGGCGCGGGATTCATGGATGTGTCCGCACAGGCACACATCCGGTTGCGCTTCAAGAATGAAGTCGCGCACGGCGGAGGAGCCGACATGGGTTCCGCCGCTGATGACGTCGCATAGCGTGCCGAGCGGCGGGGTGTGCGCGGAAAGCACGACATGACGCCATGTTGCCGCTTCCTTCCCCATGTGCTTGAGCCACGCCGCATACTGGGCTTCGGAAAATTCGCTCGGCGTGCCGAAGGGCGTCGCCGTGGAACCGCCGAGGCCCATGAGGGCCACGCCCGGCGCAAGCTCCCTGACACGCAGATGCGTATTCCAATCCCGTTCGTCAAGCCACCCCGTGATTTCGCCGCGATCCATATTCCCGATCTGCGCGTACACGACGGGGTTGCGACGGACGAGCGCGTCCATCACCGGGCGGGCCTGCGCCACACCTCCGGCGACGGTGAGATCGCCGGTGACGATGACGCCGTCCGCCTCCGCAAGCCCGGGCACGTCTTGCAAACGCGCGGTCTCGCCGTGCAGATCGCCCATGACGATCCACATGCGGGCGGGAACCTTCGTCCCGCAGGACGAGGCCGGAGCGGAAAGGCCCGAAGGGGCGGGGGCGCTTGGCATGGGGGCAACTTCCTTGTACTGTCGGAGTGACAGAGTATGACGGCACGCGCGGAAACGCAAGCCGCCATCACCGACCGGATGTACCCTAACCTATTGTTTCAGGTTTGACAAAGGCCCGCCATGCCGCCATCACCGACCGCCTCCCCCGACTTTCAGGCCGTCCGCAACGCCGTGCGCGTCGAGCTGCTGCGCCGCCGCAAAGCGCTCGCTCCCGCCGACTGGGAACGCCGTTCCGAAGCCGTGCAGCGCCGCGTGCTTGACCTCCCGCAATGGCAGGCGGCATCCGTGGTGGCCCTCTACATGGCGGCGCGCAACGAGGTTTCCACCCGCCTCCTTCTTGAGGACGCATGGGCGCGGGGCAAGGCGGTGCTCCTGCCGCGCTGCCTGCCGCCCTCGGCGGGCGAAGGAATCATGGAATTCGCCCTGTGCCGGGGCTATGACGAACTCAGGGCCGGCGCGTTCGGGCTTCTGGAGCCTTGCGCCGCGTGCCCGGCCCTGCCTCGGGCGGGCGGAGACGGACGCACGCGCGCCGAAGGCCCCGGCCCCTCCTCCTGGCAGGACGCGCCCCCGCCCCCTCTGCAACTGCCGGAACTCATCGCGGTCCCGGCCGTAGGCATCAGCCCGGCCGGGGCGCGTCTCGGCTACGGCAAAGGCTATTACGACCGCCTCCTCGCGCTGCCCGGCTGGAACAGGGCCCTGCGCCTCGCCCTCGTGCACGGCTTCCAGATCGCCGACTTCCCCTCCGGCCCCCACGACATCCCCATGCACGGCTACGCCACCGAAAAGGAACTCGTATGGCTTTAAGCTTCATCCCCTTCGCCTTTCCGGGCGTGGGCGGGGTCCGCTGCGCCTTCCAGACCCGCAGCTGGGGGGTCTCGGAAGGCCCCTACGCGGGCGGGAACATCGCCTTCACCGTGGGCGACGATCCCCTGCGCGTCTCCGCCAACCGGCTTGATCTGGCGGCCAGCCTCGGCCTCTCCGCTTTTGCCGAGGCGCATCAGGTGCACGGCGACACGCTGATCTGCGATCCGCCCGCCGCGCCGCTCGGACGCTTCGTGGAGCCGCCCGCCTTGCCCGAAGCCGACGGCCTCGCCACGGACCGGACCGGCTTCGGCCTCGTCATCAAGACGGCGGACTGCCAGCCCGTGCTTGTGGCCGACCGCGAAGGCCGCCGCATCGCCGCCTTTCATATCGGCTGGCGCGGCAACCGGACGCGCTTCCTCCAGTCGGGCCTTGCGGCCTTCTGTGCCCGCTACGGGCTGGCCGCCCGCGATCTTTTCGCCGTGCGCGGCCCGAGCCTCGGCCCGGCGCGCTCGGAATTCGTCAACTATGCCTCGGAATGGGGGCCGGACTTCGCGGGCTGGTACGACGCCTCCGCCAGAACCATGAACCTGTGGCGTCTGACCCGCGATCAGCTCATGGAGGCGGGGCTTCCGGAGGATCAGATTTTCGGGCTCGACCTGTGCACGGCCTCCCTCCCGGACGCCTTTTTCTCCTACCGGCGGGACGGCGTCTGCGGCCGTCAGGCCGCGGTCATCTGGATCGAGGCCGATGCCCGCCTTGCGTGACATTCAGGAGACGGCCCGCGACTACGCGCGGCTCATCGCCGGGGTGACGGGCGTGGACGTGGAAATCGTCGACGCCGGGCTCGTCCGGCTGGCGGGGACCGGGCTCTACGCCGCCGAAACGGGCAAATGCCTGCGCGAGGAAGGCGAAATCTGCCGCCACGTCATGCGCATCCGGCGGACCTTCCTTTTGGAGACGCCACGCGAGCACTTCGTCTGCACCCGCTGCCCGGGCCGCGATCTCTGCCGCGAAACCCTGTCCCTGAGCACGCCCATCCTCGACGGCGAAAACGTCCTCGGCGTGATCGCGCTCATCTGCTTCACGGAGGAGGACCGCGCCCGCGTCCTTCAGGCCCGCGACGTCTACGTCCCCTTCATCGAGCAGTGCGCCGACTTCATCCTGCACAAGCTGCGCGATCACGAAAGCCTGCGCCGCGCCCGCGCCTTCATGGACATCATGCTCCGCGTGCTCGACGTCAACAGCCGGGGCATCATCCTCTTCAACGCCAAGGGCGGCATCTCCTACCTCAACGACGTGGCCCGCCGTGATCTCGGCCTTGCTCAGGAGGGGCTGCCCGCGGACGTGCGCGTCCGCCGGACCGGGGAACGCTTTTCGGATCAGGAGGAGTTCGTCGTCTCCGTACAGGGCCGCAAACAGACCCTCATGGGGCAGATGGTGCCGCTCTCGCCCCCGGACTCCCATTTCGCCACGGCCTTTACCTTCGAGTCCCTGCCGCGCATGGTCGGACGGGTGTCCTCCTTCGGGGAGGACGCGCTTTCGGGCATCGGCAGCCTTGTGGGGCGCTCCCCGGCCATGCTGAAGCTCAAGGAGGACATACGGCGCCTCGCCGGGTCCGGCTCCACTGTGCTCATCTCCGGCGAGTCCGGCACGGGCAAGGAACTGGTGGCCCGCGCCATCCACGCGGCAAGCGAGCGCCGGGATCGCCCCTTCATCGGCATCAACTGCGGGGCTATCCCCGACGCCCTGCTCGAAAGCGAGCTTTTCGGCTACGCCGGAGGCGCGTTCACCGGGGCCAGCGCCCGGGGGCGCATCGGCAAATTCGAGCTGGCGCACCGGGGCGTGCTCTTTCTGGACGAAATCGGCACCATGCCCCTGTCCCTGCAAGTCAAGCTCCTGCGCGTCCTTCAGGAACGGGCCTTCACCCGTCTGGGCTCCAACCGGCTCATCGAGGTGGACATCCGCATCATCGCCGCCGCCAACGAGGATTTGGCCGAAGCCGTGCGGCAGGGGCGCTTCCGCGAGGACCTCTTCTACCGCCTGAACGTCATCCCCCTGCACGTCCCGCCCCTGCGCGAACGCCGGGACGACATCGGCCCGCTGGCCGAGCACTTCCTCGCCCGTTACAGCGCGCGCTTCGGCAAACCCCGGCCCACGCTGAGCCCGGGCATGGAGGCGGCGCTCGGGGCCCACGTGTGGCCCGGCAACGTGCGCGAGTTCGAGAACGTCATGGAGTACCTTGTCAACATGGCCCCCGCCGACGGCGTCCTGCGCCCGGACATGCTGCCGCCCTCCGTGCGCGGCGCGTCCGCAGCCTTCGCCGAAAAAATCGTCCCGCCCCATGCCCTTGACCATGCTCTTGAAGGCGGCCCCCTTCTCCCGCTGCGGGAACTTGAGCGCCGGGCCATTCTGGAAGCCGTGCGGCGCTGCGGCGACGACACGCCGGGCAAAAAGGCGGCCGCCGCCGCGCTCGGCATCGGCGTGGCCACGCTCTACCGCAAGCTGAAGGAATACGGGGAAAAAGGGTAAGGGGGGCTTTTCAGCCTTCAGAGGCGTCCCCCGCCGAGTCCGCACCATGCCGCCCTTTCCGGCGCGGAGACGGAAGCATCGGCGGCCTCCGGCAGGCCGTGGTCGCTCCAGCCCCGCCCACAGGGAGGCGCGCCGTGGGCATCGACGACAGCGGCGGCATCTCCAGTTCCCGCCCCCGCCCGTGGGGAGACGCTCGGCGTGACCATCAGCGCCGAGGTGTCCCAGCAACCCGCCCCCACCCGTGGAGAGACATCCGGGGGGCTGGAGGACAAGCGCATTACGGATGTAACCCGCCCCCACCGATGGGGAGGCGCTCCCGGGGTGGCTGGGAGTCCGGGGAAATGTCTGGTTCCCGCCCATGTGCGGACGCCATCAGGCGGGAGCCTCCTCCGCTGCGGCGTTCGCTCCCGCGCCCGTATCGGCGGAATCCGCCATCCGGCCCGGCACGCTGGAGCGCAGAGGGGGGAAGGCCCCGGAATCCGGCGCTCCCGGCCCGAGAACGATCCCGCCGCTTTTCCGGCCCGCGCCACGTTCGTGTTTCCGGCGCTCCCGGCCCGGAGGCCCCCCTTCCCCTCCCCGCAAGCCCTTCTGCCTGAGGCGCTTCCCTCCCCTTCGCCTTGCGATTTTTCCCGATACGGGTTATGCTTCTCCCCTTGTGTGCTATCCGGGCGAGAGTGGCGGAATTGGTAGACGCACTGGACTTAGAATCCAGCGGTTTTCCGTGGGGGTTCAACTCCCCCCTCTCGCACCAGACGGCCTGACGGAGCATTCACGAACCTCGTGTTTTGATTGATACAAAGCTCGCCAAGTCCGCATCTCATCAAGCAGGCCCCAAGGAGGGTTCCCCAATGGAATTTGTCGTTGAAAACGTTTCCCCCACCCGGAAAAAGATTGCCTTTACCCTGTCTGCGGACGATGTGAACGCAGCCATCAATACCGCCGTCGCGGGCTATCAGAAGGACCTTGTCCTGCCCGGCTTCCGCAAGGGGAAAGTCCCGGCCTCCGTCGTGGAAAAGCGTTTTGCCGAAGACATCTACGTCCGCGCCACGCAGGACCGCATCAACGCCCTTCTCCAGAAGACCCTCAAGGACGCCAACCTCACGCCCGTTTCCAGCATGGAAATGGACAACCACGAAGCCTTCGCCCGCAATCAGGAATTCAAGTGCGCCATCACCTTCGACGTGCTGCCCGACATCGAATTCCCCAACTATGACGGCCTCGAAGTCGAACAGGCCAAGGCCGACGTCTCCGACGAGGACGTGAACGAAATCATCGAGCGTCTGCGCGGCAACGTGGCCGAGCTCATCGACGTCACCGAAGACCGCCTCCCGCAGGACGGCGACACCGTGGATGTGGACTATTCCGGCGTGGACGAAGAAGGCAACAAGGTCGACGACGTGCAGGGCGAACACTTCGCCGTGGCCCTCGGGCAGGGTCAGGCCCTCCCCGACTTTGAAGCCCTCGTGAAGACCGCCAAGGTCGGCGAGGAAAAGACCGGCCCCGTCAAGTTCCCCGACGACTATCCCCACAAGCCGCTGGCCGGGAAGACCATCACCTTCACCATCAAGGTGAACAAGATGCAGACCAGCCAGAAGCCCGAGGTGAACGACGACTTCGCCAAGAAGATGGGACAGGAAAGCGTCGAGAAGATGAAGGAATCCATCGTCGAGCACATTGCCTCCACCAAGGCGCAGGCCGCCCGTTCCGAAGCCATGAAGAAGCTCATCGACGGCCTCCTCGCCCAGGTGACCTTCGACATCCCCGAAGCCATGCTCAACGCCCGCGTTGAACGCGTCATGCACGAGCATTCCATGCAGCTCCAGCGCATGGGCATCGACGATCTGCGCAAGGACAAGGCCGAAGAGGAAAAGCGCGAGGAAGCCAAGAAGGAAGCGCTCGAAACCCTGCGCCCGCAGGTCTTCCTCATGGCCCTCGCCCAGAAGGAAAACATCACCGTCACCGAGCAGGAAGTGGAAATGGCCATCTACGGCATGGCCATGCGCGCCCAGCAGGATTACCAGAAGGTCAGCGAAGCCTACCACAAGAGCGGGCTCATCCACGACCTGCGCGACCGCGTCCTTGCCGACAAGGCTATGGAACTCGTCTACAGCAAGGCCAAGATCACGGAAACCGAAGCCAAAAGCCTGCATGACGCCGCCGCTCCCGAAGGCGCCATGTAATCACGGGCCCTCGGCCATACCGATTTCCAAAGGGGAGTGTGCGCACTCCCCTTTTTATTGTAGAACCAAGCAGCACTTTTTTTCCCCGCACGGCGCGAGACAAGCGCGCAATCGTGCTTATCTGTCAGGGGAAACGTTGCCACCCCTCATTGAAATGGAGTTATCATGCAAGATATTCTCGATATGACCATCCCCTACGTCGTGGAAACGTCCGGGCGCATTGAGCGGACCTACGACATCTTCTCACGCCTGCTGAAAGACCGCATCGTGCTCCTTGGCACCGAGGTCAACGATCAGGTGGCCGCCGTCGTCTGCGCACAGCTCCTCTTCCTCGAATCGCAGGACCCGGAAAAGGAAATCTACCTCTACATCAACAGCCCCGGCGGTTCCGTCACGGCGGGCATGGCCATCTACGACACCATGAACTACATCACTCCGCCCGTGGCTACCGTGTGCATGGGCCGCGCCGCCAGCATGGGGGCGTTCCTGCTCAGCGCGGGCAACAAGGGGATGCGCTATGCCCTGCCCAACAGCCAGGTGATGATCCACCAGCCCCTCGGCGGCTTTCAGGGACAGGCAACCGACATCGACATCCACGCCCGCGAAATCCTGCGGATGCGCGAAACCCTGAACGGCCTCCTGGCCAGGCACACCGGCCAGCCCGTGGAAAAAATCGCTCAGGACACCGAGCGCGACAACTTCATGACCGCCGAAATGGCCCGCGACTACGGTCTGGTGGACAAAGTGCTCACCTCCCGCCGCGACCTGCTCGCCGAACGGTCCGAATAGGAAGAACGATGCCCAACACCATACCCCCCACCGAACCGCGCTGCTCCTTCTGCGGCAAACGGCAATCGCAGGTCGCCCATCTCGTCACCGGGCCGGACGGCGTCAACATCTGCGATGAGTGCGTCGCCTCCTGCAACGAGCTTATGGCCCGCGAAGCCCTCGAAGAGGTCCGCGAAGAAGAACGCCTGCTCACCCCGCAGGAGATCAAGGCCCGCCTCGACGAATACGTCATCGGGCAGGACGAGGCCAAGAAGATTCTGGCCGTGGCCGTGCACAACCACTACAAGCGCGTCTTCTACGCCGAAGCCCTCCAGAATGCCGACGATGTGGAGCTTGAAAAGAGCAACATCCTGCTGGTCGGCCCCTCGGGAAGCGGCAAGACGCTTCTTGCCAAGACGCTGGCCCGCATCCTGCGCGTGCCCTTCGCCATCGCGGACGCCACCACCCTGACCGAGGCGGGTTATGTGGGCGAAGACGTGGAAAACATCCTCGTCCAGCTTCTTCAAAACGCCGACTACGATCTGGAATCGGCCCGCAAGGGGATCATCTACATCGACGAGATCGACAAGATTTCCCGCAAGGCCGACGGCCCCTCCATCACCCGCGACGTCTCCGGCGAGGGCGTGCAGCAGGCGCTGCTCAAGATCATCGAAGGCACGGAAGCCAACATCCCCCCCAAGGGCGGCCGCAAGCACCCGCAGCAGGAGTTCATCCGCATGGATACCTCGAACATCCTGTTCATCGTGGGTGGGGCCTTCATCGGGCTGGACAAGATCGTCGAGCAGCGGATGCGCGGCGGCGGCATGGGCTTCGGGGCCAAGGTGGAAACCAAGAAGGAACGCTCCCTCGGGGAACTTCTTGAACAGGTCCACCCCGCCGACCTCGTGCAGTTCGGGCTCATCCCCGAATTCGTAGGTCGCATCCCGGTCCTGACGCACGTGGACGATCTGGGCGAGGACGATCTCGTCCGCATCCTCACCGAACCCAAGAACGCCCTGACGCGCCAGTACCAGAAGCTCTTCGAGCTCGACAACGTGACCCTGCGCTTCACTTCCGACGCCCTGCGCGCCATCGCTCACAAGGCCATCGAGCGCAAGACCGGCGCGCGCGGCCTGCGCAACGTCATGGAAAGCGTCATGCTCGATATCATGTATCAGCTTCCCTCCATGCAGGGCGTAAAGGAATGCGTGATCAACGACGCCGTCATCGACAAGAAGGCCCCGCCGTTGTACATTTACGATACGGAAGCGCACATCGCCTCCTAGAGCAGATGAACGTTGACTTTTTAGAAAGTCAACGTTGGCATTCTGCCCCAAAACGTCGGTTTTGGCAGAATCAACGCCACCTTGTGGCAAGCCATATCTGCCTGTGGCCAGAGTCGTTTCAACATGAAACGGCTCGGGAGCCCGGGAAGTAGACAGGTCGCATTCCAGCGTTGACAGCAAGAGAAAAACACGGGGTTCCGCCTGAATCCGCGCCGTTTCGTCCCCGAAGGGCCCTTTCGATGTGAAAGGGCTCCAGGGGCTCGGCGCGTCGCAAGCCGCCCTCCCCGGGCACCCCGCAACAAGAGCGGCCTCCCTCCCGTTTCCCGCCTCCCCGCCGCGAAAAAGCGGGGAAGGCAGCCGGTCCCTGCCGACCGCAGGCGGGAGCCGGCGGGAAGGCCGCCCCCGCTTGCCGAAAACGCGGCACGTCCGCGCGACAGGCAGGCCGGGGGGGGCATCCGCCTTCCCCGTCACGCTTTTTTCCGATTCCGCACCCTCTAAAGGAGCCAGCATGAACGATACGAACGACGCCATCACCAGCAACGCCAGATTCGAGGGATTCGAGCTGCCGCTCATGCCCTTGCGGGAGGTGGTCATGTCGCCGCACTCGATCATGCCCCTCCTCGTGGGCCGCGCGGCCTCGGTCAAGGCCATCGAAGCCGCCGTGGCCGATTACGGCAAGCGCATCTGCTTCATCACGCAGCGCGAGTCGGCGCTGGAAACGCCAAGCCCGGCCGATCTCTACGAGGTCGGGGTGGTCGGGCGCGTGCTCCAGTACACCCGCCTCCCCGAAGGGCCGATCAAGGCCACCTTCGAGGGCCTCTACCGCATCCGCTGGAGACCGCTGGAACCCGGTGACGCCGAAAACCCCTTCGGCCCGGCGGCCTTCCCCCGCGTCGTGGTGGCGCCCCTGCCCGTGCTGCGCCACGAAAGCCCCGAAACCGAGGCCCTCATGCGCGCCACCCGCGAAATCCTTGCGGAATACGCCCATATCAACAAAAAAATCACCCCGGATTTCCTCTCTGCCGCAGCGGGCCTGCGCGACGCCGGGCAGTTCGCGGACACCATCCTCCCCCTGCTCAAAATCGAATACGCCAAAAAGCAGGAGGCGCTGGAACTGCTCGATCCGGCGAAGCGGCTGGAAAAAATCTATGAGTTCCTGAATACCGAAATGGAGCTGGTTTCCATGGAGCGGCGCATCAAGAGCCGCATCAAGGACCAGATGGACAAGAACCAGCGTGAATACTACCTCTCCGAGCAGATCAAGGCCATCAACAAGGAAATGGGCCGCGACGACGACCCGCAGGCCGAGATAGCCGAGCTTGAGCAACAGCTCAAGGCCAGGAACATGCCGGAGGAAGCCCGCGAAAAGGGCCTGTCCGAACTCAAGAAGCTGCGCATGATGGCCCCGGCCTCGTCGGAATACGCCATTGTCCGCAACTATCTCGACTGGATTCTGGAACTGCCGTGGAACGAGATGCGCGAAACCGCTCTCGACATCCCCGAAGCGCGGGCCATCCTCGACGATGAGCATTTCGGCCTTGAAAAGCCCAAGCAGCGCATCCTCGAATTCCTCGCCGTGCAGAAGCTGACCAACGCGCTCAAGGGCCCCATCCTCTGCCTCGTCGGGCCTCCCGGCGTGGGCAAGACCTCCCTCGCCAAGTCCGTGGCCCGCGCCACCGGACGCGAATACGTGCGCCTCTCCCTCGGCGGCGTGCGCGACGAGGCGGAAATCCGCGGGCATCGCCGCACCTACGTGGGGGCCATGCCGGGCAAAATCATCATGGCCCTGAAGCGCGCCAAATCCAGCAATCCGCTTTTCTGCCTCGACGAAATCGACAAGATGAGTTCGGACTATCGCGGCGATCCCGCCTCCGCCCTCCTTGAAGTCCTCGATCCCGAGCAGAACAAGGCGTTCAACGATCATTATCTGGATATTGATTACGATCTGTCCAAGGTCTTTTTCATCACCACGGCGAACTCCCTGCACAGCATCCCGGCCCCGCTTCAGGACCGCATGGAAATCATCGAGCTTTCCAGCTATCTGGAGATAGAGAAAAAGCACATTGCCCGTGACTTCCTGCTCCCGCGCCAGATCGCGGAGCACGGCCTCAAGCCCGGCAACGTGGAGCTGCCCGAGGAAACCCTCAACGAGGTCATCCGCTCCTATACCCGCGAGGCGGGCGTGCGCGGCCTTGAGCGGGAAATCGGCGCGCTCTGCCGCAAGACGGCCATCAAGCTGGTGGAGGAAAACGATCTCGATCAGCAGGTGATCATCGCCCCGGACGATCTGGAACGCTATCTCGGGGTGAAGAAATACCGCCTCGACGAAAACGAGAAGGCGTCCAAGGTCGGCGTGGTCAACGGGCTGGCCTATACCGGCGTCGGCGGCGTGCTCCTCACCGTGGAGACGGTAATCATGCCCGGCAAGGGCAACGTGGTCACGACCGGCAAAATCGGCGAGGTCATGAGCGAGTCGGCCAAGGCCGCGCTTTCCTACGTCCGCTCACGAGGGACGGCCCTTGGCCTGAAACCCAATTTCCACAGCGAAATCGACATCCATACGCACTTCCCCGAAGGCGCGACGCCCAAGGACGGCCCCTCGGCGGGCATCGCCATCACCACAAGCCTCGTCTCGGCCCTGCTCGGCATCCCGGTCCGCTACGACGTGGCCATGACCGGGGAAGTCACCCTGCGCGGGCGGGTGCTGCCCATCGGTGGTCTGCGTGAAAAGCTCCTCTCCGCCAGCCGCGCGGGTATGGCGACCGTGATCGTACCCCGGGACAACGCCAAGGACCTCAAGGAAGTGCCCGACGAAATTCTGGAGACGCTGCACATCGAGCTGGTGGACCATATAGACGAAGTCTTGCCCATCGCCCTCGACGCGCCCACTGACGCCATCTGGGACGACAGCGACAGCCCCTCCCTCATCGAATCCCTGCGCCGCCACCATGAGCCTGCGGTGGCGACCGCGCAGTAGGGGGAAAGATTGGGAGGGGAGAGGGAACCTTTCTCCAGAAAGGTTCCCTCTCCCCTC
>OFEY01002071.1_pt1 | contig 11507 bp, 11 predicted proteins | sample 1521251 | NCBI WGS metagenome assembly OFEY01 (sample SAMEA3504100, study PRJEB24116) | mouse gut metagenome | biome: mouse gut; feature: mouse-associated habitat; material: faeces | place: Denmark | collected 2011
ACGCCCCAGGCTCCAGCCTCCACATTTGTTCCTTTTCGGGGTTTTTTTGCTTTTTGTTGCGCATTGTTCGTTTGCTCCTGTTTCTTGCGTTCCCGACGTTCCTGACCGCGCTTGACAAGCGCGGCAATGCCGCGGAACGGCGCGGAAATAAACCACCAAATTGCTTTAAATATCCCCCGCAGGGCAGGAAAAAATATTGAAAGAATACCAACCACAATTCCAAGAATAATAGCTATCAAAATGACCCAACCCCACCAAGGCAAGTTACTTAATAACCGACTTAGCCATAAAAGAATTTTATCGAGCCAAGTTTCAGTGGTTGTATTTATGGGCGGCGTTGACGGGTTCACAATGTCTTGCGGTGAAGAAATGCAGGCAATGACCGTTTTAATGTCGCCCTTGTTGCAAGTGACGTCAATAATATCAAAGTCAAGGTTTGCCGTTTCCTGGAAGAAATACGCGTTTGTGTCAACTGTGCGTTCGTCTGTCTTGTCACCAATTAAAATAGTTGAGCGTTCGTAATACTCGCGCTCCGTAGCTTCCCAAGCTTTGTAATCGCTTACTTGATAGCGAAGCAAAAAAACCGTTTTGTCGGCAACCTTTGCTAAATCGTAAAAGGCTTTAAACTTTAAATAGTCACCGTTGTTTATGTAAAGATTGTCACAAATAAGTTCGGTATTGCCGCTTTTGAAATCTTCGTCCGTCACTTTGTGAATCGCTTCGATATTGTCAAAAGTCTTATGCGAAGAAACATACGAGCCGCCGAAAATCTTTTGCCACCAATCTTGCGAAATTTTCTCGCTTGTCAGCGAATATTTATCGTCTGCCTGGATATTCATATCCGTAAACTTTTCGTCTACATTATCAAAGAGCGCGGGGGAGTACCTATCCAGGATAAGCCCGTCCGTTGTACTTCCGAAACGTTCAGAAAAGTCTATAAACCATTCAAGCAAATCTTCGGAAGAAACGTTGTAATTATCCGCGTTGCCGCTGTCCGCGTAAAACAAGCCGTTTAACTGTGGTAACAGCCGCGCATCGTTTACTGTTTGCCAAGGGTTATAGGCAATGCTTGCGTATACATAAGTATCCCCAAGTACTGAATTGCCCTGTGTTGTATATGCCCCGTAAATTCCATAACCGACGTTTTTATTTCTTCCTGTGTTGCCTATATCGCGCCCGACATAGTTTTCCAACTGCTGATAAATTGTCTTGTTGCCTGTAACCAGGAACGGCGACGTTACCGCGTTAAGCCAGGTTGCGTGAACGGCAGACAAGCCGCCGTATTCGTTCAGAATGTCGTTAGGAATGGAAAAATAAACGCTTTGCAGGCTGTCCTGCGTGTACTGGTCTTTGCCGTTGCTCCCGTCGGGGCGGTAAAACGTCGGGTGCACGTCAAGCGTTAACGTTGCTAACCCGTCCGACGTGTAGCTTAACGTGTCGGTGTCGGTACCGTCCGCGCCATAGCCCTTTGCATAGCCCGTATAAGTGTAAATATTCGATATGTTATAGTCGGTTGCGTTTATATTGTTGCTGTCGCAAAGCTCGATGCCGCTTACTTCGTACACGCGCGCCGAGCTGTTAACTGTGCTTAAAATTGCCGTTCGCTCCGTATCAGATAAAACTATTTTAAACTTGTAAAATAAGCCCTCATAGCCCGCCGCTTCGCTTTTGTTAAGGAATTGCAAGGGGTATTTATCAAAGTTGGTAGTTGTTTTGCCTGTATATCTGAATTGTATTTTGTTTTCGGCGGGTTTCTTCGTCCAATCAAGCCCGCGGGGGTTGTATACATAGACGTACAGCCCGAAATCGTCTTGCTTAGTGGTAAATGGGGAATAGCAGAACTCAACGAACGAAATAATTTGCACGTTCTTTTTACTGTCGAAGTTGTACAGGTTTAAATCAATGCTTTCCCCGTCATAGGTTGCGCTCTGCAAGTCGTTCCAAACGTTTTGCGCTTCATACGTTGCTTGCGGGCTTGCCGAAGCGGCGGAAGCGTAACCCGCCCCGCCGCTCTCGCAGAGGATAAGAAAACACAGCACCGCAACCAATGCCGCGGCTATGGTGTATGTAAGCTTTTTAAAAGTGCCTGCCATTTGCCGTAACTCCGTTTATTTTCTTTTGCGGCGCGCGGGCTTTCTTGTTTGAACAACGGAAGCAACAACGCCGACTATTCCGACTAATACCGACAGCGCGCCGCCGCCTGCAAAGATTATCCAGGGATATTTTTGTAAGGTGTTTACGGCAAGTTCACGCGCAGAAATTGTTGATACAACGGCGTAATCTTCGGTTATTTTTATGTCGGAAAAATAATCAAGCGGTTGTTCGCCGTGCTCCGTCATTACCGACAACACGCGCAAATTTAAGTCTTTCGCTTCTTCTGCCATTTCCGCAAAAGTAGTGCCGTAATCGACTTCCTTTGTCGCGTATACCTCGCCGCCAACGTAAAACGTTACGGTAAACGTCTTAATTTCCCAATGCGCTTTTAACGTTGTATCTTGCTTTATTGCTTGCCCCGTGTATTCCGTTCCGTCCTCTAAAAACCAACCCTGAAATTCATAGCCGCGTTTTTCAGGCGTGGGCGTGGTAATTGACGAGTTCCAATCTACAACCTGATTTTCTATATTGTTGCCCCCGTCCGTATTAAACGTTACAGTAAAACGGTTTATTTCAAAATGCGCGTGTAGGTTGATATTTGACGTTACCGTTTCGCCGATATATTTCGTGCAGTTCTCGCCGTGCTCTTCGTCCGTGCCGTAATACCAACCCGTAAAGGTGTATCCCTCTTTAACGGGGTCGGGCGGTAACGGCTGCACCGCGTTCGGGTCTTGTTCCAAAATGTAGGTTATTTCTATTGCCGCGGGCAACACCATGTTAGTGTAGTAGTCCCAATGCTCAAACTTGCCTTTAAACATATTAGGCTTTTCTGTGCCGTTCACCTTGCAAACTATGTCTTTGTAAATGTAGCCCGCTTGCAAATGCTCAAACGGCACAATGCGCGGTATTAACCACGCCATTACCTTGCCCATAACGCCCGAGCCGTCTTCCATAACCTTAACGCCCGCAACCGCCGCGCTGACTGTTTGCCCGTCCACGTTGTTTTTTATGGTGAATTTCGCGAGATTTTCCGCTGTCGTCAAGTCCTTATTACGAGAATTAGACTGCAAATAAGTATTGTATTCAGCTTCGGCGCCTGCGGGAATAGCGCGGGAGCTTGCCGCAACTGTCCGCGCGGAAACGGCAAAAGCATAGCTTTGCGGCTCTTCGTCCGTAAGCTCTTCGGCGGGAGCGGCGGGGAGTTCCTCGGGTGCCGCGCTCCGCCAATTCCCGAAAGTCCAATCAGTATAACCGAATGTGCCCCAGGCTAACAGCGAAGCAACGCCCGTTACTGCCAATATTGCCGCCATTATTAAGCCCGTTTTTTTGATTATCTTTTTGCCGTTTGCTTTTGCCATTTTTATTTGCTCCTTTCGCGGGCAATGCACCCGCTTTATTTTCGTTTATTGAATAACTTGACTAACGCAGTCGTTTGCGGTTCCGAAGAAGGCGGCGGGGTTGTCTGCTCGTTTATTGCAACGTCCAAATAGCAACGCTCGTAAACGCTCGCCCCGCGGTCTTTGTAATGCCCCGAAACAGACAGCACACGCACGGCGGGCAATTCGTTACAGATAAGCTCAATAAACTTCTCTATTTCGCTGTTCTCGCCCCACAATCTGACTTTAACCACGGCGCACCTCGCAATTGCTTTCGATAAGGTCTACAATCTGTTGAGCTTCGGTAACGTGCAAAATTTTTGCGTGGAAGTATAAAAAATCAAGTATACCGTCAAGGTTCTTCCAATCAAAAATCGGATTTGAATTGAAATAATTGTAGTAATCGGGAAACTTCGCTTTTACGAGCTTCGGAATATCCGCGCCCGCTTTGGCGGTGGTCTTAATGGGGTTAAACGCTTTGACTATGTCATAAGCCCCCTTAGCTCCGCACATTGTTTCAATAGGGCAACCGTTGTTATGTAAATTGCACGATATGCAAGTTGTTTGTGTATTGATTTCACAGGGGAGCAACTCGTTTTTTTTCATTACTGCACCCCGTCCGACGGTATGTCACCGTTTGCCAACAACTCGCACAATGCACAAAGCACGGCACCACTGCAAGCAATATTGCCAAGTTTTATTTGGTCAAACTCGTTGCAAGCTTCGTTGATTGCGTCCAACGTTTCGTCCGATAACCGATTAAACATTGCGTTAAATAATGCCTTTAACCGTATTTGTCTGATAACTGCGGGGAGTTCCTGCGGCTCAACCTTTTGCAAGGTCTTTGTTACTTCTGCCTTTACTTGTTCCTTTGTCATTTTTGCAAATCTCCTAAAAAATATATTTCAACGCCCTTGCGGGCTATTGTTTCCCGTAATCTCAACCCCCGCGCCGTTTATGGCAGTGCAGGAGCCGAGATTTGCAAGCACCTTTACGGAGTTCCACCGCGCGGGTGCGTATTAGCGGGGTTTTTATTTTCGACGAACCCCGAAAACGTCAACAGGTTTGTTTTACGACGTACACCTTAAAACGTCCAAATTTCACACCCGCGGGGGCGTGTTAGCCGCGGGCAAGCCGCTTTGCCGCACAATAAAGCTTGATAGCGTTTGCCATGGGGCGCGCGCAGGCGCAAATCTGACCGTCGATAACGCCCGTATCGTTGCAAATGTCACAGTCTGATTGCTTTGTTAAAATCTTCAAGTCAACGCCCTTGTCGGTCAAAATCTTTTTAAGCTCGGCTTCAATTTTCGCAAGCTTCTTTTCAAGCTCGACAACCTTTGCCGCGTTCCCTTGCGAGCGGTAAAAGTCTAAATTGTCCAGCGCGGCGGCGCGGGCTTGCAGGTTCTTGTTCCATTCCGTGCCTTTAAGCTTCTGATTTTCCGCCTTGTTCGCCTTGCTTAATTCCTTACGTTTCTTTGTAAAAAATTCTTGTACTTCTTCCAGGAGCAGGGGGAGTTCCTGCGGTTCGCCCGCCGCGGTTATGGTGCAAGGGTATTGCGAAAGCATTAAATCGACTTGCTGAACTGAAAAGCGCGCGGGCAATTCTGCGCCTGCGCTCTGTATGCGGTAGTATTCTTTTTTCGTGGTTTCGTCAAACTCGCAAACGGCTATCCGATAAACGAGCGGCGCAATTATTGGGGGTGTTACGGTATATTCCGCTCCCTGGTTGTATGTGAAATAAAGCTTGCCGTCTTCGCCTATACGATAGGCGGGTGTATTCACTGTTGCCATTTGCCGCTCCGGACGCGCCTGCGGGCGCGCAACTCATAATTTTTGATAATAGATTATCATATAAACGGAGTAAACGCAAGTGTTTTATCAAAAAAATGGAGTAACAATGCTAAAAAAAATTTTTTGTCAAATTTAATGATAGTATTTGCGTGGAGGCTTTGTTATGAGTTTTGCATTAAAGTTGAAAGAATTACGCGAAAATAAAGGTTTATCTCAAAGAGAACTTGCGCTTATTTTAAATATCGGTGTAAGTACTGTTGGTATGTGGGAAAGTACTAAACAAATGCCCCCTGCGGCGCGGTTGATACAGCTTGCAGATTATTTCGGTGTTACTGTCGATAGTCTGTTAGGGCGTGAAAATAATCTGTTGACATACAACAACCACGAGATTACAGACAAACAAACAGTTGATTTTATGAAGTTATACAAGGTTATGTCAGAAATTCAAAAAGCGCAGGTGTTTGGTTACGTCGTCGCGCTTTTGGAGAGTGCAGGGGTTAACGTCAAGGCGGTTTTGGGCTATTAGTTGGCGGTGGTATAATCTGCTTTATTTTTAAGGAGCTTATACCAATGACCGAAACACTCAACAATTTGATACATCGTATCGAGCACGACCTAAAAAATGCCTGCTTAGGCTTTGCAATGCTGAAAGGCTATCTTGATAGGCAAAATGAAGAACCGCCGCGGCAGAACTGCGGCGGCGTTAACAACGGCGATGCTTTGACCACTCCACAGGAGGGGCAAATGCTAATAGACATTGCGGGAGTTTCTATAAACTCGAAACCGCGCAAAGACGGTCGCTTTCAAGGTTATGCAGTAACCGAAGAGGGGCGACCGAAATATTTTTACGGCAAAAGCCGTGAAGAAGTAGCGCAAAAAATCAGCGATTTTTTAAAGGGGGTGCAGAAAACCAAACGAAAGACAGGCGGCAAAACCATTGTAACTTTTGGGGAGTTTTACGAAAAATGGCTTGAACTTTATAAAAAGCCGAACCTTAAACCGACTTCGATTACAAATATCGTTGACACGTTAAAGCCCGCGCTTGCTAAGTTTGCGGACGTCCCAATTACTAAAATAATGACAGACGATGTGCAGGCGTTGTTGCTTTCAATTAAATCGCCCAACACTCGCGGGAAATGTAAAGTAAATATTAATCAGATTTTCACGAGGGCGCACAAGAGCGGGCTTATTAAAATAAACCCGTGCGACAACCTGGAAATTAAAAAGCACCAGGATAGACACGTTGACGGTCTTACACCCGACCAGCAACAAACCTTTCTTGGCGCGACATCGAAAAGCAAATACTCTTTGCTGTTCCGCTTACTGCTCGCAGCTGGTGTGCGCGTTGGTGAAGCTCTTGCGCTTTACAAGTCCGACGTTGATTTTGATAAATGCACTTTATCGATAACGAAAGACGTTATTTTTATCAAGGGCAAGCGCATAGAACAGCCGCCAAAGACAAAAGCCGCCGTGCGAGTGCTGCCATTGCCGCAGGGATTATGCGAAGAACTGAAAACAGCGGAAGAGGGCTTGCTTTTTCCGTTTACTTATAATTCTGTACGCCTAACAATGCAAAGAATTGCGGAAAAACTCGGCTTTAACGTAACGGCGCACGTTTTGCGGCATACTTTTTGTGACCGTCTTCAAGAAGCTGGCGTTCCTGACAAGGTAATGCAATACTTAATGGGGCATTCCAAACTTGACACGACAAAAAACAAGTACACGGAAGCGCAGGCGCATTATATAAACGCCTTTTCGGATAGCGTTCGCGGCTGTTTTGACACTTTTTTTGACAGTAAAAAGCCTTAAAATTGGGCGACGGTGCGGGGAAATTCGCAAAAAACGGCAACAAAAAAGCCCGTATTTCGTTAAAATACAGGCTAAAATCGCGGTTTTGGTGGGAACAAATGGGCTCGAACCATCGACCTCTTGCATGTCAAGCAAGCGCTCTGACCAACTGAGCTATGCCCCCTAAAAGCACTTTAATTATAACAACTAACCGTCCGCAATGCAAGCGTTTACCGCTTGTTTTTTCTTGCAAATTTCAGCTTTTGCGAAAGGACTTGAAAATCCTGCGCAGCTGTGCTACAATAAAAATATTATCAGAATTCACAAGGAGAAGAAAATGACCGAAATCCGCAAAAAAACACTCACGGGCGAGCGCGCGCTGTTTTTTGCCCGCGATATGAAAATAATAAATTGCACCTTCTGCGACGGCGAGTCGCCCTTAAAGGAAAGCTGTGACATACAGCTTACCTCAAGCGAGTTCGGGTGGAAGTACCCGCTCTGGTACTCAAAAAACGCCACGCTCAACAAATGCCGCTTTACTCCTACCGCCCGCGCGGGTGTGTGGTACACCCAAAACGTCCGCTTTACCGACTGCATTATAGAAGCGCCTAAAACCTTCCGCCGCACGTCGGACATAGTTCTCGAAAATGTTGAAATGCCCGACGCTGCCGAAACGCTGTGGAGCTGCACGGACGTCACCCTTAAAAACGTAACGGCAAACGGCGCATACTTCGGTATGAATTGCCAAAACGTCACCGCCGACAGCCTTATTATAAACGGCGACTATTGCTTTGACGGCGCGCGGGATATAACCGTGCGCAACTCCCGTCTTATGTCCAAGGACAGCTTCTGGAACAGCAAAAACGTCACCGTGTACAATTCCTATATCTCCGGCGAATATTTAGGCTGGAATTCTGAAAACCTCATCTTTATCGACTGCACGCTGGAAAGCTTGCAGGGCCTTTGCTACATAAAAAATTTAAAGCTTGTCAATTGCAGGCTTATAAATACAACGCTCGCCTTCGAATATTCCACCGTTGAAGCGGACATATGCGGGGGTGTAGACAGTATAAAGAACCCCCTCGGCGGCAAAATCACCGCCGACAGCATAGGCGAGCTTATCCTCGAAGCGGACAAGGTCGACGTATCTAAAACGCTGATAAGCTGTAAGGAGAGCGCGTAAAATGCAGTACTCCTTTGACGAGGCAACCACCCGCCGCGGCACAAATTCCCTTAAATGGGACGTAGGTGAAAACGAGCTGCCAATGTGGGTTGCGGATATGGACTTCAAAGCGGCTCCCGCCGTACTCCAAGCCCTGCAAAACAAGCTTAATCAAGGCATATTCGGCTACCAAACGGTGCCGCAGGAGTGGTATTCCGCTATAATAAGCTGGTGGCAGACCCGCCACGGCACTGTAATTGATAAGGAATGGCTCTGCTTCTGCACGGGCGTAATCCCCGCAATCACCAGCGCGGTCAAGCGCATAACCAACGTCGGCGACAGCGTTGTGGTGCAAACGCCGGTGTACGACATATTTTTCCATTCCATCGAAAACACGGGCAGACACGTCCTCGAAAACAAGCTCGCCTACAAAAACGGCGTTTACAGCTTCGATTTCGAGGATTTAGCGCAAAAGCTCGCTATGCCCAATACCACAATGCTCATACTCTGCAACCCCATAAACCCCGCCGGCAAAATTCCTTCCGCGGCAGAGCTTTCCAAAATCGGCGAGCTGTGCGCCCGCCACGGCGTAACCGTGCTGTCGGACGAAATTCATTGCGATATAACGGCGTTGGGGCGGGAATATGTGCCGTTTATGTCTGTTTCCAAGGCCTGCGCGGATATCTCCGTCACCTGCATGGCTGCAAGCAAGGCGTTCAACCTTGCGGGTCTGCAATCGGCGGCGGTGTGCGTGCCAAATGCCGCACTGCGCAATAAAATCTTCCGCGGGCTCAACAGCGACGAGGTTGCCGAGCCCAACGCCTTTGCCGTGGACGCAACAATCGCGGCTTTTACCGAGGGCGGCGAATGGCTTGACGCTCTGCGCGGCTATTTGTTTAAAAACCGCGCTTATGCGCAACAATTTATAGGTAACGCCCTTCCGCAAATCCAAATAGTCAGGGCGGAGGCAACCTATCTGCTCTGGCTCGACTGCTCAAAAATCACCGACGATGCGGAAAAGCTCTGCTCGTTCGTTCGCGCATATAACGGGCTCTACATAACCGCGGGCAATCAATACCGCGGCAACGGCAGCAAGTTTGTCCGCATAAATTTAGCATGCCCGCGCTCAACCCTTACAGACGGGCTCAACCGCTTTGCGGACGGCGTGCGCGCATATTTGCTAAAAGAGAGAAAATGAAAACCAAATACCCGATAATTCTTGCACACGGTATAATTTTAAAGGACTTCAAATATTTCAAGGCGTTCGGCAAAATCGAAAAAATTTTAAGGGCGGAGGGCTGCCGCGTCTACACCGCCAAAACGGACGGCTTCGGCACGGTGGAGGGCAACGCCGCCCAGCTGAAAGCGCAGATTACCGAAATTTTGCAGGCGGAGCAGACCGACAAGGTCAATATAATCGCGCACTCGAAGGGCGGGCTCGACGCAAGGTATATGATAGAGCATTTGGGAATGGAGGACGCGGTCGCCTCGCTCACAACCCTTTGCACCCCGCACAAGGGCTCGCAGATAGCCACAAAAATTTCCTCTATGCCTAAGCCCGTCAAAAAATTCATTGCCTTCTGGGTCAACACCGTCTACCGCATATTCGGCGATAGGCGTCCGGACTCGCTCGCCGTGTGCGAACAGCTTAAAAGCTCCCCTCAGGCCGTAACGGAGGTTATCGACTTTTCCGATAAGGTCTATTGCCAAAGCTATTCCGCGCAAATGCGCCGCAGCCGCGATGACTTCGTCATGGGCATTCCGCTCATATTCTCCAAGCGGTACGAAAACGGCGCAACCGACGGGCTTGTGTCCGAGGAAAGCTCCAAGTTCGGCAGCTACCGCGGAGAATGCACCTCGGGCTCCGTCTCCCACAGCGAAATTGTGGATTTCATGGTCAAAAAAAGCAAAAAGGAAAAAATCTACGCCTTCTATATGCAGCTGTGCCGCGAGCTTGCCGAAAAAGGCTTTTAACCGCCCGCACACGTTCAAACGCTTTACTAATCTTAAAAAAATAAGTATTATATAATTATGAAATATGATTATTTAATTGTCGGTGCGGGGCTTTTCGGCTCGGTTTTCGCGCATCAGGCAGTCAAAAAAGGCAAAAAATGCCTCGTCATAGACAAGCGCCCGCATATCGGCGGAAACGTTTATACGGAAGAGGTAGAGGGCATTACCGTCCATCGCTACGGCGCGCACATCTTCCACACCTCGAATAAGCGCGTCTGGGACTACGTCACAAGCCTTGCGGAGTTCAACAATTATATCAATTCCCCCGTTGCCGTGTACGGCGGCGAGGCGTACAATCTGCCCTTCAATATGAACACGTTTTCCAAAATGTGGGGCGTCACAACCCCCGCGCAGGCGCGTGCAATCATCGATAAGCAGGTGAAGGAGGCGGGCGTTTCCTCCCCGCAAAACCTCGAAGAGCAGGCGCTCAGTATGGTCGGCGCGGACATTTATCACAAGCTTATCAAGGAATATACCGAAAAGCAGTGGGGCAGGGACTGCCGCGATTTGCCCGCATTTATAATAAAGCGTCTGCCGCTGCGCTTCACCTACGACAACAATTATTTTACCGACAAATATCAGGGCATACCCGTCGGCGGCTATACGCAGCTTATCGAAAAGCTGCTCGAAGGCTGTACGGTAAAGCTTAATTGCGATTTTTGCGAAAATAAGGCGCAGCTTGCGTGGCAGGCCTCGCAAATTATTTACACGGGCGCGGCGGACAGGCTTTTCGGCTACGTCCTCGGCAAGCTGGAATACCGCACCCTGAGGTTCGAAACCGAGGTGCTTCCAACCGACAATTATCAGGGCAACGCGGTCGTCAACTATACCTCGCACGCGCAGCCGTATACAAGGATAATCGAGCACAAGCATTTCGAGTTCGGCGCCCAGCCCAAAACGGTCATCTCGCGCGAGTATCCGTCAGAGTGGAAGGACGGAAGCGAGCCGTTCTACCCCGTTAACGACCAAAAAAATAACGCCCTCGCGGCGGAATACGCGCGCATGGCGGTGGAAAAGGGGTATATCCTCGGCGGCAGACTTGCCGATTATAAGTATTACGATATGGACAAGGTCATAGCGAACGCGCTTGCGCTTGCGGATAAAATATTATAGTAACAAAATTAAAAAACCGTGAATTAATGCTTTGACAAAGCAATAAAATTATGGTATAGTGTGAAAGCTAAAATTACATATCACGGTTTGCGGAAGTACCCAAGCGGCTCAAGGGGCTCCCCTGCTAAGGGAGTAGTACGGGAAACCGTAGCGAGGGTTCAAATCCCTCC
>OFEY01002081.1_pt1 | contig 11455 bp, 5 predicted proteins | sample 1521251 | NCBI WGS metagenome assembly OFEY01 (sample SAMEA3504100, study PRJEB24116) | mouse gut metagenome | biome: mouse gut; feature: mouse-associated habitat; material: faeces | place: Denmark | collected 2011
CATCTGCATCAGAAACTTCTGCCGCCGCCCCGGCACATAACTGTAGATCAGCATAAACAGTACCGTCAGCACGATCCACGCATATAAAAACCTGATCCGCCCCAGCGCGGAATACAAAACGCCGCCTCCCGGCAGGCTGTCGATAAACATTTTCAGAATAAATTTTCCGAAACCGCTGAATAACATGGATATGATCACCGCAACAATCAAAAGGATCGTATATACGGCGGCAATCACCCGGACATACAGATAGTTTTTCTCCTCCTCCACCTCATTGACCGCGTTCAGTCCCCGCATCAGCGCCATCATCCCTTTTCCCGCGGACCACAGCATCACCAGTACCGCCAGGGAGATCCCTCCCGCCGACTGCCCGTACACATCCGCGATAATGGAATTTAAAAACATCCCGATCACGCCCGGCAGCGCCGCATTGATGGACTCCCGCAGCGTCTCCTGGGTGATATTCACATAGGGCAGAATGGAACAGACCAGATACAGGATCGGTATCAGTGAAATAAACAGAAAAAACGCCGTACTTGCCGCAAAAGAACTGATATTTTTCACAGTCATCTGTCTGCCGAACCGGTAAAAGATCTGATACAGTTTTTTTACGATAGGCTGATTTTCCTGCTCCCTCAAAATCCGCTCCTTTTATGCTCCGCACTCTCCGTTTAAAAAGTGTTTCATTTTTTATAATAGGTTTCCAAAATCTCCCGGTAGTCGTTCCCCGCAAGCGCCATATGTTTTGCCCCGTTCTGGGACAGTCCCACACCGTGCCCGAAACCGCCTCCGACTACTATATATCCTACCATATTTCCCTTTTTGTTACAAACACTTTGAAGAGAAATAAAGGCGCTTGGCAAAAGCTCTTTTACCTGAAAAGTTGTACCGTCCCGGAGTTTTACCGCGCCTCCCTGACATAACACATGCCGGATATTATACTCCCCCCAGACATACACTTCTCCGTTTTCACAGGAAATCTTTATACAGTCCCCCACGCCGCCTTCCTGCCTCTCCACAATGCTCATATCCATAATATTCCCGAGTTTTTCTTTTGTTATCTCACAGGGCGAACCATCTTTCCTGCTCTCCGCCCAGATAAGCTTCTCATTCACTCCCTGGCGGTTTCTGCATCTTTCGAATATTTCCTTCTGGTCCGCCTCCTTAACCGAATAATCCCACCTGTAAAAAGCATCCTCCGCCTCCAGATGCCCCTTATATATTTGACTGATATAGTCAAAAAATTCCTGGTTCATCAGATCAATCTCTTCCTGACTCTTAATCAGCGCAGGCCGCTGCGTCTCTCCGCCGTGCCAGACGGACACTTCCGCTCCCCGCCCGCAGGAGGTGGAATAATAATAGCATTCCATGTAGCTGCCATCCTCCCTCCGCAGCACTTCCCCTGCCGTCTCATCCACCGCCAGATCTCCCTGTGCCGCAGTCTCCAGATTGCGGTAGACCTGACAGGCGGGGGTATCGTCCACCGCCGCGTCATACTGCGGATAGACTTTGTTTTCCATCTTCATCTTCGCGTAGGTGCGGGCGCAGACCGCCTGGGCTTTCAGCGCTTCCAACGGATAGGATGAGGGCATCTCGCTTGGCAACACTCCCTTCACATACTCTTCCAGCGATACCTCATTGATCAGCACAAGCCCGGCTTCCTCCCGTCTTATCTCCAGAACGCCCTGATAGGAGGGATGTCCACAGGATTTGTTCAGGCTCATCACCCGCAGCGCTTCTCCCTCCGAACTGCCGGCGCGAATCCTGATCACATTTGTCTTTTCAAAATAGGGGCTCTTTGCCGTGATTTCCAGCGACTCATCTCCTGCCTCCAGTAAAATTTCTTCATGGTAAAGCCCTCCGGTTCCGGTCAGAACCACTCTGATTTTTTCCGTCTCTTCCCTCTCCCCGTTATTCTCACGATCCTCCTCCCCATCCTCCTCCTGATGCCTGTTATCATGTTCCTCCTCTGAGGAATCTCCATCTTCCTCTCCTTTTTCACTTTCCTGTGTGGGTGCTTCCTTATCTTCCGCCGCCGTTTCCTCTTTTGTATTACTTTTTTCGCTCTCTTCCTCCTCCCTTTCTTTGCTGTCCTCCCCGATAGGATAGCTGGTCTCCTCCCTGTCATCAAACCCCTCCTCCTGCCAGGGAATCACTTCCAGTATCCCGTTTTCATTTTGGGCAGTATGTCCCGCCTCCACGCAGGCTTTCTGCACTTGCCTGTAGCAATACCACAGCCATAAAAAGATCATCAGAAAATATGCGGCTAAAAAAATGTATGGTTTACGATTTCTCATATTCCATCTTATTCCGAACTCTGCCATTTCATGCAGTAAAAAAGACGAGTAAAACTTTTGCTTACTCGTCTTTTTTCTCTTATTATCATAAATAAGATGAACCCCCAAAATGCGAATCCTGCAAGTTGACTCCTAGCAAGCGCCAGGTGGGTTACCGCAAACATACTTCTGCCTTCCACTGCTTAAGCTTTCGCCCGGAGGCCTGACATCCATATGATAATATAGGAATCCCGTTTAAAGTAAATGTAGGTTCAAAATAGCAGGAATTCTTATGCATTTCAGGTTAATACTTATTATAGCCTTTTCCTTTTCATTTTACAACAGGAATTATAAAAATTCCTCAGAAAAAATTACCAGATTATCTCTTTTTCAACTGGAACCTGCTGGTCTTTTCTTCCAGTCTGTGAACCTGTTCAAACAGCTCCGAGCTGACAGCGGCAGATTCCTCACTGCTTGCGGAATTTGTCTGTACCACGGAAGAAATCTGTCCGATACCAATGGATACCTGTGAGAGCGCATCCGCTTCCTGACCGATCGCTTCGGAGATAGACTGTATGGCCTCATCGGACTGCATCACCAGATCCTGCACCTGTTTCAGAGATGCAAATACCTCATCCACAATCTGACTGCCCCGATCGGTAGCATGAGCGGAATTTTCGATCAGGCTCTTGGTCGCCTTCACCGCCTCGTCCGATTTGGATGCCAGAACACGCACCTCACTTGCCACCACCGCAAAGCCCTTGCCTGCCTCTCCGACACGGGCAGCCTCTACCGCCGCATTCAGCGCAAGAAGGTTGGTCTGAGAAGCGATATCTTCAATCGTTGCAATAATCTTGCCGATTTCCTGGGAAGCTTCCGCAATATCTTCCATAGCCGCCACCATTTTTTCCATCTGCCGGCTGCTCAATGTTACCTGCTCGCTGGTAAGCTGTGCACTGCGCCGTGCCTCGGCAACCGATTCCACGTTCTTGGAAGCGCTTCTGGATATCTCGTCTACGGTAGCATACAACTCTTCCACCGCACTCGCCTGGTCCGTTGCTCCCTGTGCCAGAGCCTGCGCCCCGCTGGAAAGCTGCTCTGCGTAAGACGCCACATGTCCCTCAGCCTGTACAATACCGCCCATGGCTTCTGAAATGGAAGCCGTGAAACGGCCCAGAGCCTCCTCGATAGGCTGGAAATCGCCGATATAGCGGGCGGAAGTGGTCACGTTGAAATTCCCCTTTGCCAGCTCTCCCATCACCCGGTCGATATCCGTCACATATTCCTGAATACGCCCTACGGATTCTTCCAGTGTATGAACCAGATCACCCAGTTCATTATCGGAATGGTAACTCATACTCAGCGCAAGATTTCCCTGCTGAAGAGGACGTGCCTGTTCCGTAATGGTAACAAGCGGCCTTACCACATGTTTAAACACAAACAATATCAGGCTGATCAGCCCGCTCAAAGCCAACACCAGACATACACAGGTGGAAAAATGCATGAATACAATTGTATTATTCATGCGAGCCGTATATTCATCATTGAGTGCTTCACTCCGCTCCACAACATTTTCCAGCAGATTCACCAGATTGGTCAGATTCGGCAGAATAGTCTCCTGATAATACTGCTGTGCCTGCACTTTATCGTTTGCGTACAATTCCAGCGCAGTTCCCGCGGAGGCATGCAGTTCCTTATGTAACGGCTCAATCTGGCTGCGCAGGCTGCTGATCTCGGTATCCTCAAAACTCATATCCGAATACAGCCATTCTCCCAATACACACGCCGTATGATCCATACTGCCTGTAAACTCCGTATCGGAATACAGCGCATTGCTCAGATTGGATGACCACTTATAATGAGCGGTCTCAGCTCTCTGAATCTGGCTCAGCGTAGCGGCAGCACGGACGCTGTCGTCCTGAGTCCCCTCGATGCGCAGAATATTAAATGTTGTGATAAAACTGAACAATAAAACCATACAGACGGCACAGGCAACACGAATGCCTACCGATCGTTTAATACTGGTCCCCATAGTTTTCGGGCCTCCTCTTTCCTAATTTTTTATGAGCACTTTTTGTGCTGGTTATTCTTATTGTATTATATTATAAAAGATGAATGATTGCAACCACGGAACAGAAACACTCTGACATTCCGCTTTGGAAAATATTATTACTTCTTATCATCCTTTTTGGCGTTTATCGCCAGAGCCGCCAGGACCGTTCCGAGGAAACTGGCTGCGGTGCCGCAGGCCAGCATCATCTTCGGCCCCGCCATATCCAGTATTCTGCCGCAGATCAGTCCGCTGAACACGCCGCTTAACGTGATGGCGCAGTTCACATACGCCTGTCCCTTTACCTGATCGAGCCGCTCCATTACCTTGCTCGCATAATAAGCCGAGGCGGGTATAAACAGCGCGTAAGCGGCAATCTGACAAAACTGACTGACAAACACGCCCCCAATCCCGTCTGCCAGAAACAGCAGCAGCACCTTCACCGTAAAAAACACGGTGGAAAGCAAAAGCAGCCTTTCGCTGGGGATCTTTTTTGTCATCCTCAGGAAAAATGCCATGGTTGGCAGTTCAATCAACGCCGCCATGGATGTGGCATAGCCGATATGTTTTTCCGTACCGCCAAGCGGCGTTATGATCTGAATCAGATAATCATTGATCATATTGTGGGCAAAAAACACTAAAATAGTCGCCAGCAGAAACAGCATAAATCTAGGGTAATATTTCGCAAAAGCAAAGAAATTGTTATGAGCGACAGATCCCTCTTCCGGAGCTGTCCCCTTTTTTTCTCCGCCGCTTTCATACTCTCCCTTTGCGCCCCCGCTCTCCGGCTCTTTTTCTCCTTCCGGCAGCCGAAAGGTCAAAAGAAACAAAAGCCCTACCGTCAGAACAAGGGCATCCCCGATATGTATCACGCTTACATCCCGCTGCTCCAGCAGATTGCCAAGAATCGGCGAATATGCTGCAAACCCCACCGAACCAAGCCCTCTTGCCAGACCGAAATTGATAGGGCAGCCTCTCTCCGCATACTCAAAATTCATGGCGATAATGATCGGCTGATATGCCATCTGGATCATATAGATCAGCGTAAAAATAAGGAATATCGCGATCTTTTCCTGCCGTACAAATGCCAGCGCCAGAGACAAGGCTATGATCAGCGCCGTACAAAAAGACGCCGCCCTGCGGTTTGTCAGTCTTCCCGGCTTATCGATCAACCCGGCAAGCACCGGCTGGATCACCACCGATAATACATTGGCAAGGGCAAGCAGAATGCCGATCTGGGAATTGGTAAATCCCCTTTCCAGCATAAAGATCGACGCATAGGCATGAACGCCGCAGAATCCCATAAAATAGGTTGCATTGATCACAGCATAACGCGCCGTCCAATATTTTCCTTTCTTTATTATATGTTCCATATCCTCTCCCGTTATATCAGTAACAAAATTTATTCCCTGACCATACTGTCACAGATACCCTTACTTCTTTCTGTGACAGGTACTGCGGTTTCCACAGGCGGCGCAGCCTCCACCGCAGCCGCGTTTTGAGCTGCTTCCCGTAAAATTCGCGATGGCAGCCGAAATGCAGATAATCAGGGCAAAGCACAAGAACTCTACCACATACAACCTCCATTACTGTAAAAAGGACTGCTGTCCTGGAAATATCAAACTCCCGGCACAACAGTCCTGTTATTATTTTATTTCTTCAATCAAGCATCTGTGTGTCTGTTTTAGCACTCGGAAACCAGCTTTTTCAATGCATCCAGCGCTTCATCGGGAAGCTTGTCGTAGCCTTCCTTCTTGGTTGCGAAACCTTCCACCGCATCCACACGGTTCTGCATTGCGTTCTTCAATGCCGTCATGTAGGAAGCATCATTTAAATCAGGTGTAAAGTCGCCTGTCTTACCGGACCAGTCATACATGATCTCGATATCTTCAAAGTTGCCCCACTTCTCAAAGTTAGCCTTTCCTTCCACGATTGTTTCCAGAATGCCCAGAGTATCAGCGGGTTTTACTTTCTTGCCCATGAAGTCGCCCGTATTTACGATATAGCAGTCAACGTTCTTCTCTTCCACCAGCTTTTTGAACTTCTCATAGTCGTTCACGAGAGGATAGGTTCTGAACGGATTAGCGTAAGGAACGATCCTCAGCGCGTTCAGATCCGTACCTGCAGCCACACGTTCTGCGGTGGATGTCTTTGTAGCCAGTGTTGCGCCCATAACGGAAGCCAGTGCCGCACCTTTTAATTTTACTACGGGCGGGATGGTAGGATCTTTCATAATCCAGAAAATAGCGTTTACCGGAGCGTCAATCTTATCCACACGGTTCGGAGACCAGAGTTTGGACTTAATCGCACGGCCGTTGCCGTTTCTGATATCTTCCGTTACAAGCTGGATCTTGCCGTCCTCATCCATCGTAGCGGAACAGTTCTGAGCGGCTAACAGATACTCGTTATCAGGACAGCCTGTCGGATAGTCAGCGGTCTTATCAAAGTAAGTAGGCTCAAGCGCTACGGAAGAACAGGTATCCGTGTTGATGATGAAAGCGTCATCATGCAGAACGGTAATAGGATACTTGCCGCCGTGTTTCGCGTGAGTCAGTGTGGACTTACCGGAACCGGAGAGACCATATACGGAAGCAACAAACTTGGAACCGTCAGCCAGTGTGTATTCTTTCTGTCCGCCGTGGCATGCCGCATAGCCGTTTCTGTTAGCCAGAGCCCATGCCATGGTCAGTGTACCTTTCTTATGCTCACCAAAGTATTTCATACCAAGGATCGCCGCACAGTTCTGGTTGGTATCAAAGTAGCACAGTGTCAGAGGATCGCTCAGGCAGCTGTAATCCACATCGGGAGCTTCCACCGGTGCCCACTGGGGATCGGAAAAGATATAGATATCCGGCTCATTGCCGCCTCCGATAGGCTGGGATTTTCCGTACATCTTCACATATTCATCAGACATATACTGGAAGTTGATCATCCAGTTATACAGCAGGTTCTCTTCTCCTTCCGGAATCAGAAGGTGAGCCTTTGCCATAAATTCAGGATCAAGGCCTACGAAGCAGGTTGCGTGATACATCTTTTTCCAGCGAGTCTTATAGATCGCATCCATCACTACCTTATCCAGTTTTGCTTCATCTACGCCGGGCTCGCCTTTGATGCGGCGCGCTGCTGCGTAACGGCCGGTTACCGCGCCGTCATTGAACAGAAGAACCTTTGCGTCCTTGGGAAGGCCGAAAGTCTCGCCGTCCTTTACAGGCATATCCGTTACGATTGTTCCCGGAGAATTTTTAGCTAAATTATAAGCTTCCTTCAGTGTCTCCACTTTCACTACGTTGTTCCCGTAAAAAGCGGCTTCGATAATGGAACGGGTTTTGGAAAAGCCCACCTTATCTTTGCCGATCTCGGAAATGGGGTAAAACGCTTTTGTTGACATATTTTTTCCTCCTCTTGGATGATAAATATAATTTATCGTAATACAGTCAGAACTTATATTACGATCATCTTTGATACCCGCGGCGATACCGCCGCCGTGCGACGCCCATTTTCTGCAATTGCCATCACACATCGCCTTTTATTATGGCAAATCGCGTTCCAAAAGTCAAGATGGGTTTTGCACAAAAGAGGGCGGCATTCCTAAAAAAAGTGTAAACTATTCACCATGATCATAAATCCTCAGTCGCCTCGATGAGCCAGTCCTGTTCTTCCTTATTTAATAACGGAAGAATCTTCTCTCTTACATTTTTATGATAGGCATTGATCCTTTCCGCATCCTCCCCGTTCAGGAAACGTTTATCCAGGGCTTCTCTGTCGATGGGCACAAAGGTCAGATGGCGGAAACCGAGGAACGTGCCGTACCCGTTTTCCTCCTCTTTCACGACCTCCAGAATATTTTCGGTGCGGACGCCGAAGGCGCCGGCAAAGTACATGCCGGGTTCATCGCTGATCAGCATGCCTGGGCGCAGCGCGTATTCTTTTACCTCTTTTCGGTACTGCCAGCTGATGCGCTGGGGGCCTTCATGGACATTCAGCATATAACCGATGCCGTGCCCGGTACCGTGTTTGTAATCCAGATGTGCTCTCCACAGATCCTGTCTTGCCAGGATATCCAGATTCCGCCCGGTGGCTCCTTCCAAAAATCCCGCTTCGGAGAGCCGCAGCATGGCCGCCGCCACAAGGGAAAATATCTTTTTCTCCTCTTCCGTTACTTCTCCCAGCACAATCGTCCTTGTCACATCCGTTGTGCCTCCCATATACTGACCGCCGGAGTCAACTAGAACCATTCCTTTATCTTCCAGCCTGCGGTTTGTTTTTTCATCCGCCGCATAGTGGACGATGGCGCCGTTGTCCCCATAGCCGCAGATCGTAGTAAAGGAAAGGTCCAGAAAACCCGGGATCTGCCTGCGGAACTCCGCTAGCTTATCCGCGGCGGATATCTCGGTGATCTCCTCTTTTCCCACATGCTGTTTTAACCAGTAAATAAATTTGCAGAGGGCTGCGCTGTCCCTCAGATAGGTTTCCCTGCTCCTTGATAATTCCACCTCATTTTTGATCGCTTTCAGCAGTTCCGTAGGGGACTCTCCAAGGATCAGCTCCCCCTTTTCCGAAAGAATCCGCATCAGCCGATAACTGAGGGACTCACCGGATGCCAGTATTTTAACGGCGGTTTTTCCGCCTTTTTTGTCCGCTGCCTCCTCATCTCCCTCTTCCCGGCGGTTTTCTTCTTTCGGAAATTCGGTTTCCAGCCAGTCAAATAACGTGCCGTACTCCCTTATTTCCACATCGCAGCCTGCAAATAAGGTCCCTGATACCGCTTTTTTCTGCAGAAACAGTCCGCAGTCCTTTTTTCCGACTACCGCATAGGAGAGCGCCACAGGATTGCAGGTAACATCCGCCCCCCGCAGGTTAAAGAGCCACATGATATCGTCCAGAGAGCTTAAAAACAGATAGTCCGCGCCCTCCTTCTCCATCACCCGGCGTACCTCTTCCAGCTTGTCCATAACGGATTCCCCGGCATATTCTTCGGTCAGTTCCCGAACGGGTTCGGCGGGAAGGGCGGGGCGCTCTTCCCAGGCAATATCCCCAAGGTCCTTATCATAACTGATCCGCGCCTTCTTCCCGCGGCACACCTTATCCAGCTTTTTCCCCAGCTTCGCACTGACACAGTTTCCGTCAAATCCAAGCACATCCCCCGCCTTAAGCACATCGCCCAGATACTCTTCCGGATCGGGAACCCCCTTTTCCTGCATCCGCATCAGTTCGATTCCCGTGCCCGCAAGTTCCTCTTCCGCCTGCAGAAAATACCGCCCGTCGGTCCAGAGGGCCGCATCTTCCTCCCCCACAAGCAGCGTTCCGTTGGAGCCCGTAAAACCGCTGAAATACGCCCTTGTCCGAAAATGCTCATGGACATACTCGGAACCGTGGCAGTCCGCCGATGTAATCATATAATAATGAATACCGTTTTTTTTCATCGCGCACCGAAGCGCGGAAAGCCTTTGAGAAACTATTTGATTTTCCATATTTAACCTCCCTGTCCTTAAAATTACAACATGCCTCTTTCATACAGAAAACCTGCATTGCAGGATTCCTGCCATCTCTCAATCATCTGCTATTATACATAAAAATAAAGCTTTTGGGATCAAAAATTTATTAATTTTTTCTGAATTGACTAAATAAACTTGTAATCTCCATTTTTTTCATGTTATGATAGAAATACATTTCAACATGTTAATCATTCCGACTTTTCATGAAGAACACAAACCGTGTTCTTTCACATTGTTATCGTTGTCCTATTGTCATTTTACATTTTCAGTGAATTTGATTGATTTTGGCAACATATTACGATTTGATGCTGCTGTTTTACATAAAGCCAGAATTTTGCTTTCGTACATTACTCAAAGAAAGGAGTTACTATATATGGATCATCAGAAATTTTCAGAAATCACCCCGGAGCTGATTCGCCTTGCAACGCTGAGTGAAGACGCGGATATCATCGATACCGCCCTCTTTACCCAATATGATGTCAAGCGGGGGCTTCGCGACTTAAACGGCAAGGGCGTCCTCGCAGGCCTGACCACCATCTCCGATGTCAGAGCCACCGAAATGATCAACGGCGAGTCCCATCCTGCCCACGGCCGCCTGTTCTACAGAGGCTATGATGTAAAAGATCTGGTACACGGCTTCACTTCCGAAAACCGTTTCGGCTTTGAGGAGGTGACTTACCTTCTGCTCTTTAATAAGCTGCCGAACGAACAGGAACTCAAAACATTTCAGGAACTGCTCTCAGGCTACAGGAGCCTTCCCACCAGCTTTGTGCGGGATATTATTATGAAAGCTCCCAGCAAGGATATGATGAATACGCTGGCAAGAAGCGTCCTGACCATGTATTCCTATGATGACCGCGCCGATGATACATCGCTGCCCAACGTACTGCGGCAGTGCCTGCAGCTCATCAGCATTTTCCCGCTGCTTACGATCTACGGCTATCAGGCTTACAGCCATTATCATGACGGCAACAGCCTCTATATCCATCAGCCCCAGCCTCATCTTTCCGCGGCGGAAAATATTTTACATATCCTGCGGCCTGACAGCCAGTATACCCAGCTCGAAGCAAGGATTCTGGATGTGGCTCTGGTACTGCATATGGAACACGGCGGCGGTAACAACTCCTCCTTCACTACCCATGTGGTGACTTCTTCCTTAGCGGACACCTACTCTGTGATTGCGGCAGCCATCGGTTCCTTAAAAGGTCCCCGTCACGGCGGCGCCAATATCAAAGTGGTCCGGATGTTTGATGAGATGATGTCCCTTTTAAAAGACTGGGAAGACGAAGAAGAAGTGGCGGCTTACCTGAAAAAACTGCTGCATAAAGAAGCCTTCGACCACGCGGGACTGATTTACGGTGTGGGACATGCCGTCTACTCAAAGTCCGATCCGAGGGCCGTTATTTTCAAGAATTTCGTGGAAAAACTTTCTGTGGAAAAGGGACTTGAGAAAGAATTTAATCTGTACTCTCTTGTGGAAAAACTTGCGCCCCAGGTCATCGCAGAGGAGCGCCAGATCTACAAGGGCGTCAGCGTCAACGTAGACTTCTACTCCGGCTTCGTGTATAAAATGCTTGGCCTTCCCCAGGAGTTGTTCACCCCTATCTTCGCGATCGCACGTATCGTCGGATGGA
>OFEY01002095.1_pt1 | contig 11390 bp, 10 predicted proteins | sample 1521251 | NCBI WGS metagenome assembly OFEY01 (sample SAMEA3504100, study PRJEB24116) | mouse gut metagenome | biome: mouse gut; feature: mouse-associated habitat; material: faeces | place: Denmark | collected 2011
GGTTGCTATGGAAGTCTGTACGGACGTGAACGGGAATTTCAATCAGGCCGCTTACGATCTGGCGCAGACGATGTACCAAAACCTGACCAATGTAAAAACCGATCTTGCGTCTGTGGCTACGCAGGCTCATGAGACTGCTAAGGCAATCGCTGGTGTTGCAAATGGATCTGTTGCGGGTTCGTCTACTATGCAGGGTGGTTCTGGTGGAGGTACTGGTAGTAGCGGAATCAAACTCAACCTAACAAGTGGTAGCTTTGAGGGTACAGAATATACCTATACTGCTAAGGAAAGTGGTCTGGAAGATTTTATTTCTCAGATCGAGTTGGATATCTCGAATTACCAAAATGCAATTAGCCAGATTGACGGCCAAATCGCCGCTTTGCAAGCGTTGAAAAATGCGCCGCTGAAGAGCTTCAAAGGTTCTGGTACTGGTTCCAGTGGCAGTGGTTCTTCTGGTGGTACAAAGGACGTTGAGGAGTACATTGCTTCTATCGACGAGTACCGTGAAGCGGTAGAGCGGCTGCGTAAAGCTCAGGAGGAAGCCGACAAGCTGGAGACAGCAATCGACAATGCCGGAAGTTTTGAGAAGAAAATCGAGCTACAGGAAAAGTTGATTGCCGCGTATCGTGAGGAGCAAGCTGCGCTTCACAATTTGAACGATATGCGCGATTCTACGATTACCCAAGGAGTGGAGTCACTACGCGAGCTTGGTTTTGCTGTTCAATACAACGCCGATACCAATGAGCTTTGGATTGAAAACCTGGATCACCTAAATGAGCTAACTGCTGACAGTGCCGGAAGCTATGATAGCCTGCAAGAGGCCACCAATGCTTTGCGTGAGGGTACTGAGGATCTGATCAATACCATCACTGATTTGAATGACGCCAACCGCGAAGGGTCTGAATCTTGGTGGGAGCTGAACAGAAGCATCATTGAAACCACTATCTCAATGTATGAGAATATGATGCAGGCTCGAAAGAACGCTGCTATGCTTGCTGAGAATGGAATGGACAACGCCATTGATACCAAGAATTTGGATGATGTCAAGAAATTCTCAGCCGCTATGATTGCTGAGTATCAGGGTATGCAGAAGATTCTGCACGAGGAGGCGGAATATTATCGTTCTCTGGGATATTCGGATACCAGCGATGAAGTCAGTAAGCTCAGTGATCTGTGGTGGGATTATGCTGACAACATCAAGAGTGTCAAAGAGCAGGTAGTTGATTATCTGATCGACATTGTAGATGCCGCGCATGATGCTGTAGACGAAATCCAGAATGTGTCTGATACGCTTTATGAAGCCGCTGACGAATTTGCAGCAAATGATGGTTTTATCACCGTTGATACATACCAGGCTCTGCTTCAGCTCGGCCCTCAGTATATGCAAATGCTGAAAGACGAGAATGGGCTATGGGAGATCAACGAGGAGCGAATCAATGATGTGATTGCTGCTCGGACTCGACAGCTGGCCGTTGAGAACGCTATGTCTTATGTGGAGCGCTTGAAGCTGGCAGCACAGGAAGGGTCTATTGAGGATCTGAATAATCTATGCTTTGCTACTACTGATGCCACCAATTCTACTTGGGGGCTTGTATATGCGGAGCTAGAGCTGATGCACACTATGGGCGAGCTGAATGATTCTCAGTATCAGGCTGCTTTGCATAACATTGAGGCTATGCAGGATTTAGCGAATAATGTAGTGGCGAACATTGGCAAAACCACTGATGCAGTAGCGAAGAATCTGGAAGAGGCACGTAAGCAGTTAGAAGACACCAAGAAGGGGTTGCAAGATCTTCTTGATGAGCTTGAAGATATGGAAGACGGTGCGAACGATCTCGTCAAGTACGTGATGGATATGCTCAAGCACCGGATTCAAGAGCAAATTGACCTTCTGGAAGAAATGAAGGACAAGTACAGCGAGATTATCGACCTAAAGAAGGACTCGCTGGATGCTACCAAGGACGAGCAGGACTATCAAAAGTCGATTGCTAAGAAGCTCAGGGAAATGGCAAAGTTGCAAGAGCGTATTAACGCTTTGTCCTTGGATGATAGTCGGAGCGCTCAGGCTGAACGCGCTAAGTTGTTGGAGGAGATGGCCGAACTCCAAGAAGATTTGGCTGATTCTCAGGCGGACAAATCTATCGAAGCCCAGAAGGAAGCTCTGGATCAGATGGAGAAAGATTATCACGAGGAGAAGGATCAAGAAATCAAAATCCTCGAAGATTCGATCTCTTCTTACCAGAAGCTCTACGATATGGCGATTGCCTATATTCGTGATAACTGGGACACGCTCTACCAAGAATTGATTGCATGGAATACTGAGTATGGCTCTGTTTTGAACTCTGAGATCACAGCGGCATGGGAGGCGGCGCAGGCCGCAGCTCAGCGCTATGGTGATTTTGTTTCTGCGATTATGGGCGGTATTTCTGCTGAAATTGACAGTATCACCAAGCAAATCGAAGCTCTTGACGAACAGATGTCCAATCTAAGTACCGGCCCTGGCAGTTCTGGTACAGGCGGAACTGGTACCGGCGATAGGAACACAACGGTAGGTAACAAGGCTCCACATACTTCTCCGACCAGTGAAGATATGGTGAAAACCATTGTCGGTCGTATGAAGGAATATGGTGCAGCATGGAGTACCAGGAATGACAAAGCGACCAATGACGCCCTTCACCAAAAGGCTGTTAATTTGGCTCGCCAGTTGGATCAGTATGGGATTCATGCTGATTTCCGTGATTCAGACGGAACATGGTGGATTACCCGAGACGAATTGCATCCCAACAATGTTGGAAAAATGCTCCACAGCTGTTATCATACAGGTGGCTTTGTTGGGGACGAACCGCTGAAGCCTAACGAGCAGTATATTAAGGCTGAGAATGGTGAACTGATGATGACGAGCAGTCAGCAAGATAGTCTTGCGGCTCAACTTGATCGGATCAGTGCTATGGCCGATGTGCTTGCAGACAGAGCGGGCTTTGGCCCAACTCCTACTGTTGGAGGTGGATTGTCTCACGCTGAAAGGGGCACAATCAACAACATCACAAACAACTCTCGACCAATCGAGATTCATGTCGGAGATACCATTATTCAGGGCAATGCCAGCGCGGAGACAGTTGCTGCACACAGCAAAATGACCGAACAGATGGTGAACGAACTGGCTCGAAGGGTTGGTGTGAAGTGGTGACACAATGGGTGGGGAGTGAGAAACTTCCCGCCCTCTTCATAATCAATCAAAGGAGGTGCGGCGGTGTATAAAAGTTATGAGTTTACGTTTGCGGACACGCCAGCGTCAATTTACGGGATGTTCGTGTGCGACATTGGAAACAAAAGCCATAGTGACAATGAGTTTGGCAATAAAGCTAACATTGTGGAGAAACGGATTGCTAACCGTATTACCCCGCTGCATTATGGTGTGCGTTATCACGACACCCCTTTGACTTTTACTCTAATCTTTGGAAGTGAAGAGTATATGGATCGCTATCAGATCCAAGAGGTATCAAACTGGCTGACTGGTTATCAGGATTATCAATGGTTATCTATTGATCAACCGGATATGGAGCATATTCAATTCCGATGCCTTATTCAATCTTTGACACCTATTAGTATTCGATGGCTCCCTATTGCATTTGAAGCAAAGGTGATTTGCGACTGTCCTTATGGGTACAGCTATCCTTTTGAGGAGAGAATCCCGGTCAACGGAACAATCAACCATCGTTTCTACAATGATAGCACTATCAAAGAAAATCTACGGCCTGAAGTACAGATCATATTGGCGTCTGGCTGCAAAAACTTCTCCATTACAAACCTAACCACAGGAACATTTATGGAGTTTTCCGCATTGCCCAATGGTGGAATCACCATTATCGTAGATAACGAAAATGAGATTGTTCGAGATTCTTACGGCCAGTATGATTTGTATGAGCATTTCAATTTTCAGTTTCTTGAATTTGCTTCTGGTGATAACCAACTGGTGATTACAGGATCTGGAACAGTCGTCATCAATGGACGATATCTGTACAACGTGGGTGCATAAAAAAAGAGAAGGGAGGCCAGAGATGTATCTGGATTACACGAAAATTAAGAGTGGGCAGAAAAAGCAACCCATGCTCAGGTTGCGCACTCTGGCCGGGAAAGAATTGGGAGTTATCCCATTTGTGCATAATCTCGAATTTGAGATCAATTACTCTGATATCAGCACAATTCAGTTTACCACACCCTACAAGGTAAACGGTATGCTGAATCCATTGTATGCTGCACTAACCAGCTTCAAAGTGATTTACACTGAAGAATTTGGAATTTATGTGCTGGCTTCACCTCGAAAAAGCGGTGACGGAGTAGAGGAAAGCAAGACGGTCATGGGGTATTCTTTGGAGCAGATGTTCAAAAAGAAGGATCTGTTTCTGGAAGAGGGTACTTATAATTTCTGGAACCCATCAAATAGCAAGGATACTATTCTTGGTCGGATTATTGAGCTTGACCCAAGTTGGAGTGTGGGATATGTTGCTCCGCGTCTGATTAGTTGCTATCGGACATTTGACCAATATGATAATGACGCATTGAGCTTCTGCTATGGCGATGCAATGGAGAAATATAGCTGTGCTTTTGTATTTGACGTATATCAGAAGCGCATCAATGTGTACGATGCAACAAAGGACGCTGAGACTTTGCCAATCTATTTGAGCTATCACAATTTGGTAGACTCGGTAGATGTGGAAGAGCTTTCCGATGAGATTGCCACCAAAGTTCATTTGAGTGGTTCTGATGGATTGACCATTCGTGATGTGAACCCTATGGGTACTGATTATATTGTCAATCTTGATTACTTCCTTTATAACGGTGATCTGGATGTTAAAGTTGGCGACAGTAATATGACGCTGGCGGACAAGGTAAGAGAGTGGCAAGCCGCAATTACAGCGAATCAGACCTATTACACTGGACTTGCCTCAGCTCGTGCTTCTTTGACGGCACAGAAGCTAACGGCGCAAGTGGATTTGACGACGATGAAGGGTGAGCTGGATACATTAACTGCACAGCAGAGCGTGATCATCCAAGCTATGGCAATGGAGACAACGGATGCTGGAAAAAACAAGCAGCAGACTCAGCTGAATAATGTTAATGCCCAGATTTCTGCTAAAAATGCTGAAATCAAATCCCAAGAGACGAAGATCGCAACCATTGGTACAGACATTGATCGGTATATGAGTGCCATGACTGCCATCAACAAGCAACTTTCTTTTGAGGGATACTTCACAGCTGCAGAACGTGAGGTTCTTAGCCCCTTTATGATTGAGGCCAGCTTGAGTGATGAAACCTTTGTGGTGACTGATATTGACACTACTGCTAGTGGTGCGGTATCTACCGTGTCTGGTAGCGTCAGTGTAGCTAAATCGAATATCACAAAAGTGGAATTGATGAGCTTTGGCAAGACTATGTATGCGATTGCCGGAGGTACTTTGTCGGTGCCAGGTGCAAATCTTACTGCTGAAATCATGAGAGGTACTTTGGAAGTGTCTGGCAGTGGGTATGTTATGACGGCATATCTTGGCACAACAAATTACAAGGATCATGATTTTTCAACTGGACTCATTACAATCTCTGGTATCTTGTCACAGCTGAGCAGCGATGTGAGCGCTTATACTCAGGATGAGATCACAGAGTATAAAGGAACACGATTCAGTTTCCAGACAACGAACGCAGACTCTTACTTTACGGTTAGTGCCAATGACTATCAAAAATATTCAGTTGCTATGGAGTTGTATAGTTTTGGCGAGGAAGTATTGGATGACTATGCGTGGCCTGTCTATGAGTTTAATGTGGATAGTGCCAACTTCCTATACCACAATAAATTTGAACCGTTCAAAAATAAACTGGAGCTTGGCAAAGCGGTTCATTTGGAGTTGGGTAGTGAAGGATTGATTAACGCTAAGATTATCGGGTTCAGACTGAACTTCGAGGATATCAGCAATTTTGAACTGATTTTCTCTAACCGTTATCAAAAGAAAAACGGTCAGAAGTTTTTGAAGGATTTGTTTAACAGCACTTCACAGTCGAAAAAGACAATCAATGCCAACAAGTATACTTATAACCGTACTGCTGATAAAGTAACAGAGGTTTCAGAAATCATACAGCAACAGTTGGTAGCGGCGGTCAATAATATTGTCAACAAAGAAGATCAAACCGTTTTGATTAACAGTGCAGGTATTAACATTGGAGGAAGCTCTAACTACCAAATGCGACTGGTTGATAATATGATTGCTATGACCGATGACAACTGGAAAACAGCAAAGTTGGCAATCGGACTTTTTGCGACAAAGGATGTGGGCACCCAATGGGGTGTCAATGCGGAAATGTTGGCGGGTAACATCCTAATCGGTAACAAATTGATTTTGCAGAACCCTAACGATGAAGGGTACATGATGTTCCAAATCGACGAGACAGGTGCATGGCTGTATAATGCTCAGTTCGTACTCCAAGAGGGGAAGACGGGTGGGTTGATTATTATTGACCCCAAGTATGGTATTGTGGCTGGTACCAAATTGCTGTTTGATACAAATGGGACGACCGTAACGCCGGAGTTTATGGATGAGGCAGGAGAAATCACATTTGACTCTGAGGGTATGCCTAAGAACGCAAACTTTTTCCTGGATATCAACACAGGCAATGCTTATTTTCGTGGCAAACTTAGGGCGAAGTCTGGGTTGATTGGTGGATATACTATCGAGGATAGCTACCTACACGCCGGCAGTGGAGGAACGTATGTCGGGCTGAATGGTGGCACAAGCGTTTATGCAGACTATGCAATGTGGGCAGGAGCTGCTAACCCAAGTAAAGCTCCTTTCTATGTCAAGAAGGATGGCACTCTTTATGCTAAGAACGGAACCTTCGCAGGTAAGCTGGAGGCGGCAACAGGCACATTTAAGGGTGCATTGAGTGCAGCTACTGGCACTTTCTCAGGTGCATTGAGTGCAGCTACTGGCACTTTTGCCGGTTCATTGAGCGCTGCAACAGGTACATTTTCAGGAAGCCTTAGCGCTGTTAATGGTACGTTTACGGGTACGCTGAGTGCTGCCAATATCAGTGGCAACCTAACAGCGAACTCTGGAGCAGCTTTGGTCGGCTGTGCGATCTATGTGCCCAACAGGAGCAACCCTAAGTTCAGTGTGGATTCAGCGGGCAACGTGTCAATGCTTGGAAATCTGACTTTGAGTAACGGCGCAATCTCGTGGAGCAATCTAGGAAGCGGTGTGCAAAATCGGATTACCAATGTTGAGCAAGACATCTACAGCCTGTCCAGAGATATTTCAGACGTTGAGAATTATGTTGACAACCGGCTTTACAATTTCAATATTCGTATGGACGGTGTGCAGCAAGATATCAACTGGCTATCCAATAATATATGGACTGAACGCGAAATCATGAATATCGCCAGTACACAGATCACAAACGAGTTAATTTCTTCCCCGCGTATTTATGGTGCCTACATTCAAGGCGGTACCATTAACGGTGCCAATTTCATGTTCGGTAGTTTTGGATCTATCTATGATGGATATGGTTCTGATGGCGTCAACCGCACTGATTTGGCGTGTATCAATTCAAACAGAGGTATGTCTATCTCTGCTTCGCAAGGCATGGCGCTCAGCGCTGGTCATGGAATTTGGATTACGGGTGATGTGCATATCAGAGTAGGCGGTAGATGGGTAAACCTAAATGAAGTCGTTACGGCATAGTGCCAAAGAAGGAGAACAACATGACAAAAATGGAAATTGCTCAGCATATTGCTGATGATCACAACCGACTGGCGAACATTTTGGCTTCTGGCGGTATGAAGCTATTGAACGCCGATAGCGCTATTTTGTTGGGCGATACGCTCAAAGACCTTCGTGCTCTGGCACAACAGATTTCTCAGGATATCGAGCAGGAGGCAGAGGCAGAAGCCCAGGAGAAAGAGAAGAAGTAAGGAGGAGGTAGTATGAACATCCCCAATCCGTATACTTTGCCGTCAATGGATTTTGTCGGTGGGTCTACACAAGATCTGGTTTTTCACTGCTATCACTATCTGAATAAGAAAGCACAGGATCTCTCCTCATGTACGGCAAACTTCTCCATTATCAACTTTGTCAACAAGAATGGAGATCCGTTGGTTTCTAAACAGATGGACATTGGAGCCGCCCCAGATGTGGATGGAGAGGTCAGTAATGTACTGAGGGTTGCGCTTGCTCCGCTGGATACGGTGAATTTGCCAGCCGGGAAGTATATTTACCAAATCACCATTAAGGATATCTCAGGTGACGTTGAAATTCCAAACCAAGGAATTATTCACATCATCAACAACATCAATAAAGCGTTCGTGAGATAAGCGCCTATAATGGCGCTTTTTTTATGCGAAAAGAAGGAGGATTGCACAATGAACACCACATATTTTCTGAATCTTGCCGCTGGCAACCTGTTTCAGACAAAGGTGAACCCGCCTATTCCTACTGAACTGTGGATTGGCCTGAGCACGACCGCTCCCAACATTAACGGCACCAACGTCACTGAGCCTGCGGCCAGTGCGGGCTATGCTCGTATGAAGTTGGATATGCTTGGAGAGCCTGCAGTTGGCGTTGTCACTAATGAGGCCAATATCGACTTTAACGAGAGTACGGCGTCATGGGGTACTGTAACCCACTTTGTTATTTTTGACGCACAGAACGGCGGAAATTTGTTGCAGTACGGCGCATTGTCTACGCCAAGAAGCGTCGAAGCGGCAACAATCATGACCATCAAGTCCGGCTACCTTAACCTATCTGTCCAGAACCAATCCTAACAGGGGGGTGATGGAGTATGGCGAAGGAATTTGACATCTATCTGCGGAAGCATTTGGTGGAGTGTGATTTGCTTGTCTATTCCATCCCATACCACGACGGTATTTCTGTAACCAATCGTTTGATCTTGGAGACAGCTTTGAATGGTTATCTCCTTTGCAGCTGCGCAAATGGGGTCTGAGGTTGAGGCGCACATTGACCAGATGATCAAGCTGTGTCTGGAGAAATTGAGCATGGGGATGGATCTGGGTGCCGTGGTTGATTTTGAGGCACACGCAAAGCTCTACATAGAAAACGATCCGATTATTATTGACACACCAGCTATCAATATGCTGGGGCAGGTGTTCAATGAGGTGGAAAGCGGATTGATTTTGGCGGTAGATTCATTGGTTACACAGGTGGCTTCATCTACTGGTAGAGGGGATTTTCCTCTGCTGGTAGACGCTGGTGTAACTGACACACTTAAATACAGCTTACTCAATTTAAGAAGCGCTCTTACACCAGATGTTGCTGTAAGACAGATTAACCAAGTAGACTATATCAGGGCGGATACATCAACTGTTATTGATTCCACATTGCAAAGTCTGTGTTACAATCTGGTTTTTGATGCCAGCGCTGCTACAGAGATTATGGCTTTGGTGCTGGGTACAGAAATCCGTCACTCTTTGGGTGTTTGGTATAACGGACTAACCTTCGCTTCTAAGGTAACAGGCACCTGGACACAGAAATTTATTGTTGCAGAAACTGTCACAGCCATCATGCAGGAGGCGATGGGGAAACTCATTAAGGTACTGTACCCAGACGATGGCAGTACGGTTGTCAAAGCCGCTGATTTGAATATCAGTATGAAGCGATACCGTCTATTGCATGAGTTAGACGATTTGTGTTTGGCGGACATTGATAATATGACACTTGAAGAGCTGGATTATGTTTGGCTCACATGAGTTGAAGGAAAGGGGAGATATTATGTCTCAGGCACATCTGGGAAGTTTTAGTGGAACTGTGACACCTGGAGTCAATATGCTGGATGTTTTTAAGGCAAACGAACAAGCTGAGAATCCCAATAGCATTTTGAACTTTGGCCCTATGTCTTTGAAAAAGTTCAGTTTGTCCTGCCCTGCTGGGACAAAGGTAAAAATCAATGGGAAAGAGATCCCTCTGTTTACTGGCTTTTTCGAGATGGGTATGAATCAGGTTAATGTCACATCTTTGGAATTTGATGAAGCTGTGGATATGAGTATTTACTATATGTTCTAAGGGTGGAGGATGTAGCGATGGCAGATTTGAGTTTGAAAGACGCGCTGCTCCTGGCAGGTGGAGGAACCGATAGTTCTGGTGGCTCCGGTGGTAAGGATGGTGTCGGAATCGCCTCATTGGAAATTAACGATGATGGAGAGCTGGTTGTTACATTGGATAACGGGCGAGTAAAAAATCTCGGTAGAATCGTTGGTGCAGATGGTGCTGTATATGTGCCTCATATCGACGACAAAAAGGTTCTTTCATTCACGATTGAGAAAGCGCCCGACAAGGTTCCAGATCCTGTTGATCTAAATGGGGACGGTGTTAAACCCTCTGATGTAACAACGGACGAGGAAGTCAATGAAATGCTTGGAGAAGTCTTTGGTGAACAAAGTGGAGATGGCACCATAGACGAAAACCAGGTTGTCACCGATGCGGAGGTGGCAGAAATGTTGAAAGAAGTTTTCGGTCGTTGACCGTCAACTGATAGAAAATACAAACCTATGACAAAACAAGGAGGAAAAGACAATGAGTTACGATGTGAAGAAACTGACCAGACTACAGGATTTGAAGACCTTGGCGACCACTATCAATGAAAACTTTGCTACTAAGGAAGAGATTGCCAGCCTTGCAACGTCGTTTAAGTCTGGTGAGGTGGCGGGTAATACCGTCAAGCTGTACACCACCGAGGATAAGAGCGGCACCCCTGCGTTCAGCTTTGATTTCCCTACTGAGCTGTTCCTGGATCAGACTAAGACCCAGTTTGTGAGCGAGTTTGCTTTTGATGCAGATACTTATGCTGGGGCGACCGACCCTAATCTGGAGGGCAAGCCTGTTATGGTTTTGGCCGTCAAGGGCGGGAGCGATACGATTACCTACTCTTTCCTAAATATGGCCGCTCTGGTGGACACCTATAAGGCCAAGGCTGGTGATGGCACTGCTACCGTGACTGTGAGCGGCTATGAGATCAGCGTGGATGTGAATATCTCCGCTGAGGCAAACAACGCCCTGGTGAAGAAAGGCGATGGCCTGTATGTGCCTAAGTCCGATGTGGTTGATATCACTGGCAAGGCTGATAAGGTCGGCAGCGCTATCGCTGGCAACTTTGCCGGCCTGGATGCTAATGGCAATTTGACCGACAGCGGCAAGTCTGCTACTGATTTTTCTAAGGTTGAAGCAAGCACTACCGCTGGTGCAATCAGCGTTGACGGTGCCGATGTGACCGTGGTGGAGATCGCCACTGATGCTGAGGTCAAGGAAATGCTGGATGAAATCTTCGGTGTTCCTGATACTCCGGAGGTTAGCGCCTAATTTCAGATAATGGCTGTATAAAGAGGAACGGCA
>OFEY01002107.1_pt1 | contig 11350 bp, 9 predicted proteins | sample 1521251 | NCBI WGS metagenome assembly OFEY01 (sample SAMEA3504100, study PRJEB24116) | mouse gut metagenome | biome: mouse gut; feature: mouse-associated habitat; material: faeces | place: Denmark | collected 2011
AGGTTATTGAAAGAATTTGATACAGAATCGATGCCTGTACATAGGGCGGCAAAGTTAATAATATTCTTCTTTAGCCCAATAGATATATCAACGGTCTCTTTCATGACTTTGCGTAGTGCTTCTGCATCAACGGTCAGCTTTTTTAAACCATCGGCCCCATCGGCAATTTTAAAGGATATGGATATAATGCTATTTGAAGCCATATTATTTGGGGGTATTAAATAATATTCGTATATTGCGCAACTGAATAATTAAAGCCCTTTTCGTATGAGTAGTGATGCTTTTGAACTCCTTGTTTTCTTCTTTATGTGTATCTGGATGATCAGCACGATTTATGAGCAGATAAAAACGGGCATTAACGATTACCATAAATCAAAAGAAAAGATAGAAAAACGGAATAATGAGCTTGCCAGACAACGAGAGATGGAGAAAAGAAAGATTTTAGAGGAGCTCCGTGCTAAGGATTTGTATCGAAAGTTATATCGTCAAATCGGCATTGACCCTGATACAGACAGCAGTCCCAATAAATGATTGTTTTATTGACCGCTTTTTAGTCTCTTATCAAGACTCTCAAATCTCTCTTCTTTCCTGTGCGGTGAGTTGTGGGGCATTATTTCGGATCACAGGCTTTTTATTATCCCACGGCAACGGCAACAATGGGCTCAGTAGAAGAGTGCATTAAAATAAATGGGTTTAATATAAGCAAAGAGGGATTAAATAGGATCCTAACTAAATAACAACTACGACGTTTCATATGGGAAAGAAAATTATTTTTACAGCACTGTTTGCTTTAACTACAATCTTAGCACAAGCACAACAAATCAAAGTTGAGTATGAAAATAAAATCAGTTCATTACCCGAACTTATACAACAATACTTTGAAATGCAAAAGGTACAACATTCACGTTTAATGATAAAAGGGAATTTCAATGGAAAGAGAGCAAAAATAGGGAAAGTCATTTGTGACAAGGGGTCTTTTATAGAACGTGAAATGCTTGCAGACTATGTTCATTTTATACTTGTCGACAGTATTGAAACTTTAGATTTTATGGCAATCCCTTACGGAAAGGACAGCATACGTATTTCTTGTTTCTATCCATCCAATTACAACCGTGTCATTTTCAATGATACAGTACGCATAGATAACATGAAAATTCTATTGGAAACATTTACTTCAGGTGATGGTCCTGATATTCCTATAATCGCTTACTCTATGGGTATCCCAATCAAAGATGGCACTTGGTATTGCGGTCTGCGTGATTCGGGTGTGGAACCTCGGAAATGGCATGAAAAATATGGCATAGACGGATATATTTTTTATACAATAAGACTTGAAGAAGACACACCTCCTGACAATAAAATGCCTATTTACATCAAAATAGCAAAGCAAGACGCTCATGCGATACATCAACAATAATGCATGATCACAAACAGTGTTCTAATCCATATTTTTAATATCCTCCATGTTTACAATCCTGTGCAATATGGCATATATCACCAAAGCAGCCGTAGAATGTATGTTCAATTTGTAACTGAGGTTCTTCCTGTAAGTAGTAATGGTGTGAAACGACAGGCATAATCTATCGGCAATCTCCTTATTAGATAATCCGTATGCCACAAGGCGTATTATGTCTTTTTCCCGCTCGCTCAAGGACTCCTCCCTATGATCAGTTGAAGATATCTCCGCATGAGAGGTGTCGCCACCGCAATTAATTTTCGAAGAGCGGACCCTTCGTTCAAGATCCTCTACTGCCGGCACCAAAAGTCGATTCTCTATCTCACAATGCGATATAAGGTCCTCTCCACAGGATATGATATTGAACAGTGCCTGATTAAGATCACGTGTATTGGGCAAACAATAATGCTGTAGAAATATATCCTTGAGTTCGTTCAGCTTTGATGCCATGCTATTATGCTTGGTCGCAAAATCACTGATTCTGAATTAAGGATTTAACTCTCCCTTCAACAATCCGTCAATATAAGTAAACACAAATTCATCCTCAAACTGCATATGGTTCCTTACCTCTACCATATAGCTGTCAAAAAACTTTAATACAAGCAGTGCTACATCATTTGAATTATGTGAATGAACACCCTTTATCAGAATGTCCTTTATTGCAGGCAACATATAATCCAGAATATAGGAATGTGCCTCCTTAAGATAGCTCACCAATGTCGGCAAATGAATTGAGAAACCATTGTACTTACGATTGCTTATGATATTTGACACAGCAAGAAATGTAGAGCAATCCACATTGTTGTCCGAACATATGTCATCTATGGTTTTGCAGCCAAATCCGAAAGGGATTTTAAAACGGTTCAAAACCAATAGCAATTGGGGATTGTCCTCTACAATGTCGCTAACACGGTCCGTTGCACTGTATCTTATAGGCAAAACAGTATATGCAAAAAATGGGAATGTATATATACCTATAAACATCACTGACGGAACACTGGCAATATACAAAATAAACACTGCTACAGCACAAGCAGTAAAAGGGCTCACCATCGATGCTACCGACATAACCGGATTCGGCTACATGCAACCGACAAAATAGACCAGCCATGAAATTATTTCACAATATACACCTTTGGCTTTCGGTCCCATTTGGATTAATAATCACTCTGATATGTTTCTCAGGAGCAATGCTCATATTCGAACCTGAGATTACGCGTAACATTAAAAGCGACATCTACTATGTCAGTTCATCCAAAGGAGACCCAGTCCCTATGGAGAAACTTATGGAAACTGTAAAAGCGACATTGCCTGATTCGGTTTCAATAAGGTATGTGGCGTTGAATATACTCCACGCAACTCAGCAGGCAAAGCAAAAGAGGCTCATGCAGAGCAGCGTAATAAAGACCAGCATACAACTAAAAAGAATTCCGGCGAAAATCGCGAATACAGTCCCTCGGAATTCGGCTGTTGGCAGCAGGTGTATAATGATTTGAAGGCACAAAACCCTTCTTCTCTACAAATAACCGTAGGCCAGGGAACAGCAAGTGTCACACTTTGTACCAACGGAAATATCAGGGCAACCGACAGTTATGATTTCAACCGTAATTCCGGAGAAATAACTCCGGGGAAAAAGTATGCCGACTCAGCCCAGGCAGACAAGCTACGCGGCTGGATATACTCAATCCATACCGGTAGTCTCGGAGGCACCATCACACGTGTGTTATGGCTCCTTGGAGCATTGCTTGGCGCAAGCCTACCCCTGACAGGTTACTATATCTGGATAAGACGTCTATACAAGAGAAAAATGCATATGAGCAATATATGACCATATAAAAACACCAATGGCTGGCTGCAATCACAGCCCTGCCATTGGTGTTTCTTCACAAGGTTAGAATTCTATTTCACCTCAATGCTATCCCCGGATGAATGAGCTGAGTACTGCGGTGCATATTCACTCTGTACCGTCGCAATACCAGAAATATATGTCCCGGCATTATTGACCCACATATCATAAGAGAGCAGATACGTTCCCTTCGGCAGATGATCTATGAATATTCTTGTCGAAGCATCACGATTCTCTCGATAAAAGCGTATGCCATCTGAATACATCGGGGCCGGGAGCTGTTCTACAGGCTCGAAACATGCCGGGCGGTCATCAACAATAGCTACATAATCCATATCACGATCCGCTTTCAGCAGCAATCTCACTGTGACACGGTCTCCGATAGTGAATGAATCGGCATTCTTTACGGCCTGTCTGCCGAAATTACCGTCTCCTGACTGATCGACAGCCACCAACAACTCTTTGGCAACACTCAGTTCAGGGCAATCCTGAGCCTTGACAGATGTCATATCATCAACATATTGACAGAACACGGCTCCCCACGATGGAGTATCGCCCTTTTTAGTTATAGAAAGGCTCTTCCCTGATGACTTATCGACTCGAAGATCCATCTCATACTCACCGGTCAAACGCTCCACCCTGTCAGGACGCAGCTCACTGCCACCAACTCTTACAACAGAGCCCGATGCAGGAACAATCCATTTGCTGGATGTAGTGAGTATGGCGGAGACTGCCTCCGTTGCTGCAACAGATGAACCCCAGTTCTGAGCACCTTTCTGAAGAATTAGCCACTGACGCAACAAGTCGATATCATCACATCCGGGCTCTATCATCGCGAAAGTCTCCAGGATGAGGGATGTAATCCCGATATTGTTCATCGAACCGTACCAAACATTATCATCAAGCGACGGGAACCACATGCCATTTTCCGGTGTAGTTTTTGCAAACTGACGCATAGATGCAATCAACTCCTTTGACACACTTCTATAGTCATGGCTGTAAAGGACTTGGGCCTCAATAGCTTTACATGCCAACGGCTCATCCTTCCAGGAATTAAGTATACGCTGTGTGACAGAATCGACTATCCGTCCGTCAGCTGCTCCGATATTCATCTTTGCAAACATATCATGAAGATGCACGTAGCGAGTGTAAACACCATCGGGATATTTACGGAATTCCTTCAATGTCTCGGATGTGTCCCAATCCAATGCTGCGGAAATCATTTTTCTAAGCCCGCTGTCCTCCGGAAGGAATCCGAGACGCACAAGGCGACCCATCATCCACAGCACTTCATTGGTGGCCCATCTGGACGGCTCACTATACTGTGCACACCAACTCCATCCGCCACTTTTGTGTGACAGTTTGGCAAGCAGAGATATATTTGCATCAATAGTCTTTTCAACAGTCTTTTTATCGAAAAGCAATGCCAGGCGAGACATACGCTCAGTGTCATTACGCGCATCAAGCATCCATGGCGACGCATTCAGAAGTACTATTTTCAACTTCTCATTGCGCTCAAGCATCGAAGTGAGAATCTCTGCCGACTTGTCACTCTCGTTCCATTCCTTCAATGCGGCAGCTATCTCAGGATTGTCGCGCAACAATCCTGAAGCGACCGCTGCTGAAAAAATGCTGCGTGCGGCATCAGGTGCCGACGTTGCATCTTTCTGCAACAATCCAGGAAGAGCTGTCACAACATACCATACAGGATTCTCACAGAACTTTAATGTCACACGGCTGTCAGCCGGAATTTTCGGCAACTTCATCGAGAACTCGCTCTGCTCAGGAGCCACATAGAATGGATAAGTCTCGATCACAGGTGTCACGGACGGGAGCACCGGTATAAGCACCTGCTCACCGTCAGCGCGAGTCTCGGTTGACGACTTGATCCTGTAACCCCAAAGGGGCATATCCGACGGAACTGACAGCATCCCAGTCTCCACCACCTTACTTCCATTGGGAGCGATAGTATCCAACTGATTAAAACTATACATGACCTCGCCGTCGGATGGGTTAAATATTTCAACTACAGTCTCAACTCTCTGCTCCTCATCGGTCGCATTCATTACCGAAGCCTTTACAGCCACACGGTCGCCAGTACGCAGGAATCGTGGAAGATTGGGCTGTACCATGATCTCCTTGGACGCTAAAATATCCCTTGAGAATGTAGCCGAAAGAAGTGAATCTGTGAATGCAACAGCACGGAACCCCCATGTTGTGTTTGCATTGGGAACTGTAAATTTCAATGCAAGTTTTCCGTCTTTGCCAGTGACAAGCGATGGTCTGAAAAATGCAAGTGACACATCTGATTCCCTATATGAGAATGACTCCTTCTCGCTTACAGTCACTTCTTCACTATGCTCTCTTACGGCACCGACCTCATCATAACCCATTCCGCTGTCAGCTTTCTTCTGTGCTATTGACGGAGCGGCATAATCGTAATCCTTCGCGGACTCGACACTCTGCTCATCAATAACATTCAGTTCTCTTACGACAACACCACTTAACGATCCGGTCAATGCTCGTGACATTTTCATTCCACGCAAACGGATGTTACGGAAAGAAACTCCATAAGTATTAAATTCCGGATCTACAAAGTCAGGGCATTTCAGATTGACCTGAGATGTGGGTAATGAATAATAGAAATCAGATGTGCCACGCAATGACGATACGTTCCAATCAAATGATTTCTGCCATCCCTTATTGGCATTGAAACTCCAGTCAGATTTAGAAAGTGCATCAAGAGCTGTGTTATACATATCGACAATTACCGCAGCCTCCCTACCGTTGCCATTGAGATCGGTAACACTGAATGTCCATGTCTCCTCCCCACCTGGCACAGTACGGTCACGGAAAGTCTCGGCAACAATCTTCAAACCTTTCATGCTGCCGGTACGTTTCACTTCTACATTCCTGTTCTCCTGGTGGTAATCTCCAGTAGCCATAACTGTCAAAGTAGCCTCATCAATATCGGCAGGCAGGTCCACAGATATACGATTGAAACCTTTATGGGCCTTTTCCCATCGCTGAGATATCACACGACCGGAAGACCACAACGTGGCAAGCACATGAGTGTCACAATTCACAGCATACAGCCAATAGGAATCAGCCGTACCATTGACACTAATTTCTTCATCAGGAGACCATATCAAAGCATCGGGATAAGGGGTGCCAGCTGAATCAGAGTCATAAAGCACCACTTCATTGACCACAGAATCAGCATTCTCATGGGTGAACACCACCTTATACACACCCTGATCACATCCTTTGACACTCAATAATCCTTTACCTTTTATCGAAGATGAGGCAACAACCGTGGAATCACTTCCTACGAGCTTCACATTTACGGATTCCATAACCACAGAGTCCTCATAATTCACAAGTCGGACATCCACAGGCAACGTGTCTGTTTCAGACATATCAATGTCAGCAGGCATTGCAACCTTAATGAGATAACGCTCTCCTCGTGAAAAAGACACGCTTCCAGTCTGTGATTCCCCAGTCGACGACAATGCTGTCACAGAAACTGTGTAATATCCGTTTTCAAGAGGGGATGTAGCAAAAATATCATCGGTGAACACTACCTCATAACTGCCATTGGCATCCGTTCTGACAGTTGTGGAATAAACATCATATTCCCTTGACATGTACCACCATCGCGGACGCTGAGCAACCTTCAATGCCACTGTCACTTCCGCATCAGCAAGTGGAAATCCGGAATAGGTCTCCACATTGCCTCGTATCGTCACATCTCCTGATTCCGGAACACCGCGTTCAATCTTTGGTGCAACAACACGGAACGTAGGCAACTTATAGTCAGAGACCTCAAAATTAACGGTATTGAACTGGTCGTCAATTGCAATACGGTATCTTCCTGTGAGCCCGGATGTCGGTAGAGTGAATTTCCCACAAGCTCGTCCGAACCTGTCGGTATCACACTTTAAAGTATCCACCGCCACAGAGTTTGCATCATAGAGCACAGCTGACACGCTCTTGCCGGAGTATGGACGGTTAAGCCCACCTTTGTACTCATAACATATTGCAACCCATTCCACTGTATCACCTTGATGATAAAGCGGCAAGGAAGAATACCCTCTTGACGCCATCACCCATTTGTCAGGCCTGTCATAATTAAAATTATATATATACAATGGGAGCGCATATCTGTCAGCTCCATTTATAGCTGTCAGAACTCCGGAAACATCCTTGACACTGAGAGCTCCATCGGCTCCGGTAGCACCCAGCCGTTCTGTATTTCCGTTTTTACCATATCGGGATTTATTTATATTGATTATGACATCACCCAACGGAGCTCCATCACCTGCATTTACTGCCCATACCGTCCGATCGAGAAACGTCGATGAGCTGAGTGCGACATTGGTAACATGAATCTTTTGGAAATTACTGTTTTTAGGAGTGATGCCATTAACTACCGGCACTGCAATATAATTTCCAGGCCGCGAGAAAGTATATCTGACTTTCCTGTCATCACGGAACGGTACGCGATTGCCTGTAGCATCCACCGGAATAGATGCTATCTTTCTGCCGGTACCCAGCTTATAGTCATCACGCCACACAGGAGCAGAAGAGACATCGTAAATATCCACCGTCATCTTTTCCACGTTGAACAGACTTACCCCTATCTCCATATCTTTTCCTGGGGCAGCAACCTGTGGAGAATGTATCTCCACACGCTTCTGAGTCATTTGATTGAGCTTTTGCCTAAGACAGTTCTTACGCCAATATCCAGGACATGCCTTAATAAACGATCTAATGACATCATACATCTCACGATCGTTATTGTCACCATAACCTGGCACTGCCAACAATATATCACCAGCATATTCTGTTGTCGGCTTTCCGTCGGCATTCAGATACGAATCATAAAGCTCCATATAGAGCGATTGGCTCAATCTGTCGTAAGGATTGTTGTTCTCGTCCACAATGTTGGACCGCAGAAACTGAAGACGCTCAAGCCTTGTGTTTACATCGGTGGCAGACCCGCGCTTTGTATCGCTTAGTACTGACGCATATATCGCAAGAATCTTTTCGCCACGCGGATCTCGCTTAAGTGAAGGCAGAGTCAACTTATTCAATGAATTTGCCGAAGCTCGTGCCATCCAAAGAGGGAAAAAGTGTTGGTTGGCACTCCAGCTCTTAAAAATAGAAACAGCTTGACAAGCTATAAAATCATACAATGTCGGATAATATATCTCAGTCTGGCGGTCCTGTGTTATCACAGTCCTATATTCACGCAAGGGCACAGCGCGCAATGACGTACTGTCAGAAAGAGCAACATCGATCAAGGACTCGATCTTATGACGGAACTGTTCACCGCTCCATTCGTTATAGTCGGCAGGAAGAGACTCCATCGGTGAATTTCGACGATCATACCTCCAGCTATCCATCGTATACACATTATTGTAAATGTAAGCCTCAATCATCGAAAGCATACCTGTGAGCACCGGATCATTGCTGACTGTCATAACAGAATCGATCTTTTTGATTCCGTCAGGAAGACTCCCGCTACCTATCGCATTTTCGGCGAGGGCATAATCAAGCAGAGATCTAATTATAGCCTCATTGTCTCCGTCACGCATAGCGACAGAGAGAGAGTTACTCGACTGCTGTATCACAGTCTTTGGAAACGCAAAGTCAGGAGTCTTGACTTTGCTTGAAGAAGCCTGTCCCATCATATTCTGAGCTGTCAAAAGCACAACAATCGATAAAAATACACGAATCAGCCTTAGCATATGATTATAATTACATTACGTGAAACTACTATTACAACAAACGGAAATAAAAAAAGGCGACAAAAGATATAATATTAATTGGTAATCTTTTGTCGCTTTCTATATTCTTCGAATCTTTTATGATGATTATTATTTACGGCATTTCCGATTTTTTTGCCGCTCTTGATGTTTTTTCATCAGTTCCTTGGAGAAATCCCTCTCCGCTTTCTTAAGCTTTATCAATTGTTTGGATGTGAGAATGCTTTTGAAGTCCTTGAAATATTTCATTTCAATGGCACCTTCCTTGCCTTTTAACTCAAACTGGGCCTCTGCCGCCTTCTCACGTTCCAGATCAGAGGCCTTTTCACCTTTTCTTCTAACCTGTCGTTCCAATTGCATAGCCTGTTCAGCCGCAACCCTCACCTCTGCTTCCATACGATTATACACCGGCAAGAATTTCGCTTTCTGCTCATCGGTCAGCTGAAGCTTACGAGCGATATATTCATTCTTGACCTGCTGCATCTCTTTCATCCATGAATCACGTTCACGTTGAGTGGGCTTCTGCGCCAAAAGGGCTATGGGCAAAAGCAGGAATGCGATAATAATCAGAATATATTTTTTCATAGCTGTTGTATGTGTGGATATTATATTTCGGTCAATGAGCTATCCCCGTCAACGTATTCACTACTTTCATGATACTCATAAGCAGCAGGGATATAACCGGTCTCATAGAGATCCTCCATGAGCTGATACTCGCTCATATCGCCATGGGTGATCACATAATCATTAAAGAAATAGTCATTCCCGACGGCAGCAGTTATGACAGGATTATTGTCAAGGTTGAGACCTCGGGTATCAGGGCGCATCATGTCAAACATCTTCATCATGCACCATACCCCCATAAACATAGCCGCAAGATAAACATACGGACGCACCTTTTGCCAGATGCTCCTGGACATAACACGAGTCTCGAGTATCCTTCTCCCAATCCATAGGAGGAAGCGAAGCTGCCATACGCGTCGCGAAATCGTCGAAATACCCGTCAGGAACGGTCATGCCGTCATTGCGGTTCACTTTTTCGAGTATATCTTTCATTGTCGGTTCACTTTTATTTATATGTTTGACTGATGGGACGCTTAAAGGTTTAGTCCAAGTCTGAGAAAAATTGTTCTATTTTTTTAACGGCAAGATGATAGGACGCTTTCAAGGCTCCTACCGAGGTGCCGAGAATCTCGGACATCTGTTCATATTTCATGTCGTCATAATAACGCATATTGAATACCAGACGTTGCTTTTCAGGTAATGCAGCAATAGCTTCACGAAGCTGCCGTGCCAATTCATCACCATCGATATCCGTATCAGCTTCAATAAGATGCACTATATGCGACTCCTCGTCGTCCAGTGTCAATCCGAGACGCTTACGCTCCTTTTCCAGATAGGTTATGCTCTCATTTATGGCTATCTTGTAAAGCCATGTCGACAGTTTGGCATCTCCACGGAAATTCTCAATGTTCTGCCACGCCTTAAGGAAGGTGTTCTGCAACAAGTCATTGGCATCATCATGGCTCTGCACCATGCGACGTATCTGACGGTAGAGGGGTTCGGTGTAGAGCTTAATCATGTCGCCAAAGGCGGCACGACAGCTCTTATTGTCCCTAAGCCGCGCCACAAGTGATGTATCGTCAAGTTGATTTTCCTTTGCCATATTGAGTTAATCGGATTAACAATGACAAATTTAGACATTATCTTTCTGAAACACTTAAAATTCCTGCAAAATAAATGTTAATTCAATAAACAATCGGAAGATGCATCTTTCAAAAAATATCCGATCAAAATAGATATAAAAAAGAAAGCCCGACTCTCCATAGAGTCAGGCTTTCAGGCATGTAGCGAATCCGGGATTCGAACCCGAGTTTCCGCCGTGAGAGGGCGGCGTGCTAGGCCTCTACACTAAATCGCCATTCAGTGGCATCCCTTTCAGAACTTCGTTTCGACCATCGTTCCTTGGTTTTGCGATGCAAAGTTATAACGTTTTTTTCAACCCTGCAAGAGAATGAACCATATTTAACATATTTTTAACACTTATCTACCTTAAAACATATTCCCACATATATTATAAGCAGCAAACATGCTAGACAATACAATATATTCAACCAATTATATATACTTCACTAATATCACATATAACAATAATTATATTTAAGCCACAAATAAAATTTCTTCTTTAACGCATTTTTCCGTAATTTTGCGTCCGAATTAAGATTAAACGTTCGCACAAACCATCCGTCTAAACGTTATACTCTTAAAAATATCTCA
>OFEY01002115.1_pt1 | contig 11297 bp, 9 predicted proteins | sample 1521251 | NCBI WGS metagenome assembly OFEY01 (sample SAMEA3504100, study PRJEB24116) | mouse gut metagenome | biome: mouse gut; feature: mouse-associated habitat; material: faeces | place: Denmark | collected 2011
CTTGATATTAAAAATGTGAAGATATCACAGCCGGATATCAACAGACCGGCGTTACAGCTGGCCGGCTATCTGGAGCATTTTGCAACGACCAGGCTGCAGGTGATGGGGTTTGTGGAATACAGCTATATGATGGGCATGAGTGAGGAAAAAAGAAGAGAGATCTATGACGGGCTTATCCAGGACGACTGTCCGGGGTTTGTATTTTGCAGAGAACTGGTGCCCGATGAGATCTTTCTGGAAATTGCGAATAAGAAGGGCGTGCCTGTTTTAAATACAAAAAAGGCGACTTCGGCGTTTATGGCGGAGATTATCCGCTGGCTGAACGTAAAACTGGCTCCCTGTATTTCCGTACATGGTGTGCTGGTGGATGTATATGGGGAAGGCGTGCTGATTACGGGAGAGAGCGGTATCGGTAAATCCGAGGCGGCGTTGGAGCTGATCAAGAGAGGACACCGCCTTGTGACGGATGATGTAGTGGAACTGCGTAAAGTGAGTGAAGAGACGCTGATCGGTTCGGCGCCGGATATCACAAAGCATTTTATCGAACTGCGCGGTATCGGCATTGTAGATGTGAAAACGCTGTTTGGTGTGTCCTGCGTCAGGGAGACGCAGAATATTGATCTTGTGATCAAACTGGAAGACTGGGATAAAGATAAAGAGTATGACAGACTTGGGCTGCAGGAGGAATATACGGAATATCTGGGGAATAAGATAGTATGTCACAACATTCCGATCAGGCCCGGGCGGAATCTGGCGATTATCTGTGAGGCGGCAGCGGTAAATCATCGTCAGAAGAAGATGGGCTATAACGCGGCGCAGGAGTTGTATAATCGTGTACAGAGGAATCTGGCGCAGAAGAGGGAAGAAAACTAAGCGTAAAGGAGAAGGACAGAAGATGGGCAATTATGTATTCGGGGTGGACGTTGGGGGAACGTCCGTAAAGATGGGGCTTTTCAATATGGAAGGCATGGCGGTTGACAAGTGGGAGATTCCTACCAGAACGGAGGGGAACGGCGAACATATTCTGCCTGATATTGCAGAGAGCATTCATAAAAAAATAGCGGAAAAACAGTATGGAAAAGAGGAGATTGCGGGCATTGGCATAGCGGTACCAGGACCGGTAAATGGGGTGGGCGTTGTCAATAAAGCCGTAAATCTGGGCTGGAATGTAACACCTGTCAAGGAGATTATGGAAAAACTCAGCGGCATTTCGACCGAGGTTGGAAATGACGCAAACGTGGCGGCGCTCGGCGAGATGTGGAAGGGCGGCGGCCAGGGACATACTTCACTTGTTATGGTGACGCTGGGAACCGGGATCGGCGGCGGCGTGATCGTGGATGGCAGGCTTGTGACAGGTACGGACGGAGCAGGCGGTGAGATTGGGCATATGCACATTATGGACGATGAGGAAGAGGCGTGTAACTGCGGCTGTAAAGGATGCCTGGAACAGTACGGCTCCGCAACCGGTATTGTGCGGTTGGCAAAGAAGGTGCTGGCGGAAACCGATGAACCCAGTGTGCTGCGGGATACGGAGATAACGGCAAAAGCAGTATTTGATGCCGTAAAGGAAGGCGATAAGGCGGCCCGGGAAGCTGCGGAAAGATTTGGCGGGATACTGGGTAAGGGGCTTGCGGTGATAGCCAGTGTACTGAATCCTGCCGCTTTTGTGATCGGCGGCGGCGGTTCCAAAGCGGGAGAAATTCTGTTTGACTTTATTCGCCCGCCTTTTGAAAAATATGTGTTCCCTGGCAGCAGGGACGCGAAATTCGTGCTTGCAACACTTGGAAATGATGCGGGAATATATGGGGCCGCAAAACTGGTACTGGATGCGGAACAGGAATAAGGGGCTGGATATTGAGAGCGGAAATCATAGCGGAAATAGAACGGATACTGCCTGAAAAACAGATCCTCAGGCAGGAACCGATGAAACTGCATACAACTTTTCGGGCAGGCGGCAGAGCGGAATTGTTTCTGGAAATAAAGACAGATTATGAGCTGCAAAAATTGCTTACATTTTTTGAGGAAAGTGGTACAAAATACTTTGTAGTAGGGAATGGAAGCAACCTTCTGGTCAGCGATAACGGCTATGACGGCGCGATCCTTCATATTGCGGAAGGATTTGACAATATCGCTGTGGCTGATGAAAAAATAATAGTCGGAGCCGGCGCTCTGCTTAGCAGGACGGCGTCTGCGGCGCTCGAGCATTCCCTTACGGGGCTTGAGTTTGCCTCCGGGATTCCGGGTTCCGTCGGAGGCGGTGCGGTGATGAATGCAGGCGCCTACGAGGGGGAGATGAGCCAGGTGATAAGCAGGGTGAAGGGCATCACGCCGGACGGCGGCAGGGTGGAATATAGTAATCAGGAGTTGGATTTTGGGTATCGCAAGAGCCTGTTAAAGCGGGAAAAGATTGTGGTGACGGAAGTGGAATTTCAGCTTGCCGGAGGCATAAGAAAAGAAATTTCAGCGAAAATGGCGGACTTTGCGGAACGAAGGCGGGTGAAGCAGCCGCTGGAATATCCCAGTGCGGGAAGCACATTTAAGAGGCCGGAAGGATACTTTGCCGGAAAGCTGATCATGGATGCCGGAATGCGGGGGTATTGTGTAGGCGGCGCGCAGGTTTCAGAGAAGCATTGCGGTTTTATTATCAATAAGGGCGGCGCAACTGCCGCGGATATCCGGCAGCTTATGAAAGAAGTACAAAACAGGGTGAAAGAACAGTTCGGTGTGGAACTGGAGCCCGAAGTGATATATCTGGGAGAGGAATGACCAGACAGCGGAAGTAGAGAGATACAAAAGGAGCCGATATGAGATTTGTGGTTGTGACGGGTATGAGCGGCGGCGGAAAAAGTACGGCATTGAGGATGTTGGAGGATGCGGGCTTTTATTGTGTGGATAATCTGCCGGTCTCTTTGGTGGAGATGTTTGTGGATATGGTTTCTCTGCCGGGAACGGAGGCTTCCAAGGTAGCACTCGGTCTGGATGTACGGAGCGGACAGTCCTTTCAGGAAGCGGAAAGTATTCTGGACAAGCTGAGAGAGAAAGGGTTTGTCTATGAGATATTGTTTCTGGATGCGGGAGAGAGGGTGCTTTTAAAGCGCTATAAGGAGACAAGAAGGCGGCATCCGCTCTCTCTTTCCGGTGAGAGGATCGAGGGGGGAATACAAAGAGAGAGGGAGATTCTGCGCAAGATCCGGGAGAAGGCGGATTATGTCATTGACACGTCCAATTTGCTGACCAGGGAATTAAAAGAAGAACTGGACCGCATTTTTATCCGAAATGAGGAATATAACAGCCTTATGATAAATGTTGTGTCCTTTGGATTTAAGCATGGCATCCCTGCGGATGCGGACCTTGTGTTTGATGTACGTTTTTTGCCCAATCCTTTTTATATAGAAGAGCTGAAACAGCACACGGGAAATGAAAAGGAAGTGCAGGATTTTGTGATGGGACATCCGGAGAGCCATGAATTTCTGGATAAGCTGGCGGATATGCTCACATTTTTGATTCCCAACTATATCAAGGAAGGGAAATATCAGCTTGTGATAGGAATAGGCTGTACCGGCGGAAAACACAGGAGTGTGACGTTGGCTAACATGCTCTATGGGAGGCTGAAGGATAAGGGCAGTTATGGGCTGAAACTCAGCCACAGAGATATCGGAATCTGAGTTTATCAGGGAAAGTGAGTGCGCATTGTGGGCGTACTGATACGAAGCGGCATGTTATGATGATAGAAGGGGAGGCACTGCCTTGTCTTTTTCGGGAGAAGTAAAAGAAGAATTATTAAAGCAGTATGCATCATCCGTGCATTGTATTTATGCGGAACTGTCTGCGATCGTTCTCTTTGGGGACAGGCAGCGGGTAAAAGCGGATTATTTGAAGTTTTTGCCGGAAAATGGGGAAATAACGGTTTTTTTAAACACAGAGAATGATTTTGTGCGACGAAAAGCCTTTACATTGTGCAAAAAAAACATTAATATAAAGATTGATGCAGAAAAAGGGCAGCTGATATTTCCGGCGGAATTTATAAGGGAACATCTGATGCCCGGGCTGAGCGGCAGGCTTGAGCGGCAGTGCTGCAGAAGGGCTTTTCTGCGGGGGGCTTTTCTCAGTATAGGTTCTATGAGCGATCCGGGAAAGAGCTACCATCTGGAATTTGATTGTGTCCGGGAGGAGAGGGCAAAGCTTCTGCGGGATTTGATTGTGGGATTTGATATTCCGGCAAAGATCGCTCTGCGGAAGAAATATTATGTGGTTTATATAAAAGAGGGTTCTGCCATATGCGACATGCTGAATATTATAGGGGCGCATGTGTCGCTGATGGATTTTGAAAATTACAGGATTGTAAAAGAAGTAAGAAATTCCGTCAACAGAAAGGTAAATTGCGAGACGGCAAATATTGCGAAGACGGTAAATGCGGCAGCGGGACAGGTGCGGGATATCATGCTGATACAGCAAACCCGGGGGCTTGGGAATCTGCCGAAGAATTTGCGGGAGATGGCAGAGCTTCGTCTGGAGCATCAGGAAGCCACACTGCAGGAATTGGGGGAATTGTTGAAACCTCCGGTAGGAAAGTCCGGGGTAAACCATAGATTAAGGAAGCTTAGTGAGATTGCGGAAAGCATGAGAAAGTAGTGAGAGGAGAAAAGTTATGTTGGAAAAATCTATGAAGATTCAGTTGAAAAATGGGCTTGAAGCGCGGCCTGTTGCAGTTCTTGTACAGGTGGCGAGCCAGCATGAGAGTTCGGTTTATATTGAATCTGCCGGGAAAAAAGTAAATGCCAAGAGTATTATGGGCATGATGAGCCTGGGGCTTGACAGCGGCGCGGAGATCAATGTGGTCGCAGACGGAAAGGATGAGGCAGAGGCAATCTCAAGTATCGAAAAGTTCTTAAGTGATAAGGACTGAGATGGAAAAATAGCCGGAGTTCCCGGTAATTTTCGGGGCGGTTTCCGGTTATCATAATAAAATACAAAAATATTAAATGGAGGTACAAGGATATGCCATTAGTAACAACAAAGGAAATGTTTGAGAAAGCATATAAGGGCGGTTATGCCATTGGTGCTTTCAACGTAAACAACATGGAGATCGTTCAGGGTATCACAGAGGCTTGTGCTGAGGAGAAAGCTCCGGTTATTCTGCAGGTTTCCAAAGGGGCTCGTGCTTATGCAAACCATAATTATCTGGTGAAGCTGGTTGAGGCTGCTATTGCCTGCAATCCTGATCTGCCCATCGCACTGCACTTAGATCACGGTCCGGATTTTGAGACATGTAAGTCCTGTATCGACGGCGGATTTACTTCCGTTATGATTGATGCTTCTTCCAAACCCTTTGAAGAGAATATCGAGATCACAAAGAGGGTGGTAGAGTATGCGCATGAACACGGTGTAGTAGTGGAAGCTGAACTTGGCACACTGGCAGGCGTGGAAGACGATGTAAAGGTATCTGCTGAAGATTCCTCTTATACCCGTCCTGAGGAAGTAGCGGAGTTTGTTGAAAAGACAGGCTGTGACTCCCTGGCTATCGCAATCGGCACAAGCCATGGCGCATACAAATTCAAACCCGGCACAAACCCTCAGCTTCGCTTTGACGTGCTGCATGAGTGCGAAAAGATGATTCCGGGATTCCCGATCGTACTGCACGGTTCTTCTTCCGTTCCGCAGGAATATGTTGAGATGATCAACAAGTTCGGCGGCGCAATGCCCGGTGCTATCGGCGTTCCTGAAGATCAGCTCCGTGAAGCGGCTCGCTCTGCGGTATGTAAGATCAACATTGATTCCGATCTGCGTCTTGCTATGACAGGCACAATCCGTCAGTTCTTCGCAGAGCATCCGGACAAGTTTGATCCCCGTGAGTATCTGAAACCCGCTCGTGCTAACATTAAGGAAATGGTTCGCCATAAACTGGTTAACGTTCTGGGATGTAACGGAAAAGCTTAAGAAGTATCGGAAAGAATACGAAATAAAATAAGAAAAAGCGGCTGCTTCATGCCGCTTTTTCTTATTTTTGTTTATCTGCTCAGGAGCTGTTCTTTCTGAATATCCTCGAAGGCGGAGTACATGGGTTCCTCTTTGGAACCGTGGAAGGTTCTGCGGATATAGTTGTTTGTTATTTTTTTCACGGTATCGGAGAGGGCCAGAACGCCTATCAGGTTCGGGATCATCATCAGTCCGTTAAAGGTGTCGGACAGATCCCATGCAAGCCCCAGGCTGGCGGTACAGCCGAAGTAAGTCATCAGCACAAAGAGGGCTTTGTAAATGACGGTTGCTTTTTCACCAAAGAGAAATTCAAAAGCTTTTGCGCCGTAATGGCTCCAGCCAAGTACTGTGGAATAGGCGAACAGCAAAATGGCAATGGCGATGAATTTGGGGCCGATGGAGCCAAAGACGCCGGCAAATGCCTGCCCTACCAGACCGGAGCCTTCTATGTCAGTCAGCATCTGCCCTGTCTCAAGGTCCACAAGACCGGAGGAGAGGATACAGAAAGCGGTTAAAGTACAGACAACAATCGTATCCGCAAACACTTCAAAGATACTCCACATACCCTGGCGAACCGGTTCCTTTATATTGGAACTGGAATGTACCATAACGGAGGAGCCAAGGCCGGCTTCATTGGAGAAGGCGCCTCTTTTAAAGCCCCATGTGATGGCGCGGCTCACACCATAGCCGATCACGCCGCCGCCTGCCGCTTTCATGGCGAAGGCGCCTTTGAAGATGGCCTGAAAGACGGTACCGAACTGATCGATATTTGAGATACAGATAATAAGGGCACCAATGATATAGAGAATTGCCATAAATGGAACCAGTTTTTCGGTGACAGCGGCAACTCTCTTTAAACCGCCTAAAATAACAAAGGCAGAGATGATTACGATAGCAACGCCGGTAACCTGAGTGGGAACCTGAAAGGCAGATTTCATATTTCCGGCAATGGAGTTTACCTGACTCATGTTGCCGATACCGAAACTTGCCAGCAGGCAGAAACAACTGAACAATACGGCCAGAATAATACCGATCTGTCTGCAGCCCTTTTTGGAGCCAAGCCCATCTCTTAAGTAATACATTGCGCCGCCGGACCATTCGCCGTTCGTGTTTTTACGGCGATAGTAAATGCCGAGGACATTTTCGGAATAATTTGTCATCATGCCGAAGATTGCCATAACCCACATCCAGAAAATAGCGCCGGGACCGCCGGAGATAATGGCGGTGGCAATGCCTACGATATTGCCGGTGCCGATTGTCGCGGCAAGGGCCGTGCAGAGGCTCTGGAACTGGGAAATAGATTTGTCGTCTTTTCCGGTATGCTTTGTGACATGTTTGTCTGCGAAGATGGCACCGATCGTATTTTTAAACCAGTGCCCGATATGGGTAAACTGAAAGCCTTTGTTGATAAAGGTCATCAGAATACCGGCCGCAAGTAAAAGCCCGATGCCGAAAGAGCCCCAGACAAAGCCGTTGACGATACCGTTAATATCGGTGACCGCATCCAGTACGGGCTGCAGGGGCTTGCTGATCTCGGTCAGTGTTTTTGCCATGAACATAGATAATCCCTCCTCAATATACAATTGTCATAACATAAAAATAGATAATCCGAAGATTATCCTGATGCGGAAATGTATAAAAAACAGATGTCATTTCTTCGGGTTCACGTCTTTGTGAACGGGTGACAAATATGAGTTTAGCAATAAAATGAGGAAAAAGCAAGCTTTTTGCAGAAAAATGGGGAAATTGGAAGGTTTCCGCTGCGTGAATTATACTTAATACATATATATGAGAAATATGAAAAAATATGTCCTGAAAAGGGAGGATGCCAGGTAAGGCTTCCCTTACCTGGCACTTATTATGAAAAAGTTATTTAAATTATTACGATAATGTCTTTGTTATGAATTTAGTATACCCTGCAGATTTGTCTAAAGAATGATTTTCAAATTAAGTTTCTTTGAATGAAATATGAACAATTTATGAACGCCCCATCCGGCTTTTTCTGACCGGATTTTTGCCCTGAAAAGGGAGGATGCCAGGTAAAGTTCCCTCTACCTGGCAATTATTATGAAAAAGTTATTAAAATTATTACGATAATGTCATTTGCGGAAGATCACCTCGGAACTGATTTTTTGTTCCGGTTGTTATCTTATGTACTTAGTATAACCCGAAGATTTGTCTAAAAAATGATGTTCGGATTAAGTTTTTAAAAATGAAATATGAACAATATGTGAACGGGTATCTTCCGGCGCGGACAGTATTTCGGAGAATAAAAATTGTCCCTACTCCACAATGTTATGCAGCCATACGCCTTTTTTCACTAATATAAGTCCGATTACCGCCTTGATACCGTCTGCCAGCTGAATAAGGAAATAAATCCATAAGATGGGCAGTGCGGTAAGCTTTGCCAGAGCAAAAGCCAGTACGACACTGACGCACCAGATAAATACACTGTCGAAGAAGAAAGCCAGCATGGTCTTTCCGCCGGAGCGGAGCGTAAAATAGAGACTGTTTAACAGAGCGTGCTGCGGTACAAAAATGGCAGAGATCATGATCAGTTTTGCGGCAAGCTGTTTGATATCCTCCGTGGTATTATAAAAATCAGGAAAGAGAGGCGCCGTAAAAAACATGACGACAGCCACACAGGTACACAGGAGAACGGCAAAAACGATGATCTTTGTGTCGGTCTCCCTGGCGCGTTTCATATCACCTGTGCCGAGGATCTGTCCGATAATGATCGCAACGGCTTCCCCCATGGCGATAAAGGAAATGTGAAACAGGTTACATATCGTATTAGATATATTGAGCGCGGCCACCACATGAAGTCCTTTCAGGGAATAGCAGGCGGCAAGAGTAGCCATACCGGCGGACCAAAGCGTCTCGTTCAGTAAAAGCGGGGTTCCCTTTATGGTGATTCTTTTTACAATATCGGAAGGGATGGCAAAACTCCGGTACAGCCCAACGACAAAAGCATTTTTTTCCGTATTTTTATGGGTGGCGATGACAATAATCATCATTTCGATTACCCTCGAGAGAACCGTGGCAACTGCCGCTCCCTTTACGCCAAGCATCGGAAAGCCGAGCTTTCCGTAGATCAGCAGGTAGTTGAACAGCAGGTTGATGCAGATCGCCACAACGCCGGCTTTCATGGGCAGGAGTGTCTGACCGCACTCTTTTAAAGTACTGCCGTAAACCTGAGTGATCATGAAAAAGGGAAGTCCCGTCAGCATCAGAAACATATATTCCCTGCCGCTCAAAAGAGAGGCTCTTATGCTTTCCGCACTGCCCTCGCCGGTCAGGTAAAAACTGATCAGGTTCTGTCCCATACATACACACAGAAGTACGGTCAACGCGGTGATTGCGGTGACGGTCAGCAGTTTAAAACGAACCGTGTGCCGTATGCCGTCGGTATTTTTCTGTCCGTAGTATTGCGCGGTAAAGATCCCCGCACCGGAGACGGCTCCGAAAATGCAGAGGTTATAGACAAACAGAATCTGATTGACAATAGAAACGCCGGTCATGGATTCGGTTCCGATCTGGCCGATCATAATATTATCCAGCATATTCACAAAGTTTGTGATACCGTTCTGGATCATGATCGGGATGGCTACGGCAAATACCATCTTGTAAAAATCCGCATCTCCAAAGTATTTTTCCCTGAATTTTCTCATAAATATACTCTCCTGTACAGTGCAAACTGCGAAAAAATCCCCCGCCGCTAGCGGCAGGGAATTCAGACTTTCAGAACAGTATATAAAGTTTACGAAGGAAAGTCAAGAGGATTATAGAATTTGGCTTGCCGGAAATTTTAACAGATTTAGCATATACAAATCAGCCCTGTTTTTCGGAATCCTCCTGATTTTTTCGATAGAGCCGGGAAGGACGATGCCCCTCGTTTTCCGTGTAGTTTTCCGTTTCGGTTACCAGGGGGGCGGCTTTTCGCCGGAAGGCGGCAGCGGGCAGTTCTTTATCCAGCACTACTTCATAGACCTGCTGGAGCTGAGTCAGGGTAAAGTATTCCGGCATCAGATGGAGCGCCAGATCCGTGTAATTGAGTTTTCCGCGCAGGCGTTCAAAAGCGTAAGCCAGAATGCGGGCGTGATCGAAAGCAAGGGAACCGGAGTCTGAAATGGTGCTCTCCGTAAAAGGTGCGCCGGTTTCCTTTTCCAGAAGTGCCTGCATAAAAATATCTTCATGAGATAAAGTAAGCGCCCATATCTCATGTCTGCCGTTTTGCTCTTTCAGTCGGAAGGATGCCTGAAACCATGCAGCTTCATCGGCATCATCCCCGGCTTTTACCTGTACCCGGCTGCTGTCGATCAGAGCCATGTAGGAACAGCTCATAACCCAGGTTCTGGGATCTCTGTCCGGCTGGCTGAAGGTGTAGAGCTGTTCCAGATAAACTTCGGAAACGCCGGTTTCCTCCCGCAGCTCCCGGGCGGCCGCCTGTTCCGTTGTCTCGGTAGGGCGTACAAAGCCGCCGGGCAGCGCCCAGCACCCGAGATAGGGGTGGCCGCCTCTTCGGATCAGCAGGATACGAAGTTCTTTTTCGGCAAGTTTCCGATAATTTTCTTCCTCCGCATCGGTGACAGTGAAGATCACCATATCTGCGGCGACGGAAGGGCGCTCGTAATTTCCCGGTTTGTAGGAGGCGAGAAACTGTTCTTCGGTCAGTCCGTTTTTATCTTTCAGGGGCTTTAGTGTGTTATGCGGTGTGTGGTCCATGGTTTTATCTGTCCTTTCCTGCAGTGATATCTGTTAGAATTATTAGTTTTCGGACGACGCCTTTTCCGCCAGAAGATCCCGTACTTCTGTCAGCGCAAAGCCAAGCAGGTTAGTTCCCCGCCAGTTGGAAGGGCACTGGGCGTTTGGGTTGGCTTTTCCCATGCCGATACCCCAGATCCGGTCTCTGGGACTTGCCTCCACTAGAATCCGGTTTTTTGTGCCAAGGAGAAATGTCAGAAGGTCCGGGTTCTGGGTAAACTTTGCAAAGTTTCCTTTTTTGACAATCTCATAGCAGGTGCTGTCCCATGTCTCTTTATCAAAACCGGAAACCGCTCTGCCGTAGGCTTTCATTTCCTTCGGATAAGTGGTCTCCATAATTTTCGCAAGCATTTCCTCATCGTGAAACATTCTTGCTTTTTCCGCCATCATAAACTGTTCGGCGCAATTGTATTCCACGCCGTCTACCTGAAAACGGGATGGCCACCATTGGCTTAAGCAGGTTTCGCTGATCTCTCCGTCTTCGGACGGAGTGTGCCCCCAGAAAAACAGAAATTTAAATTTTTCTCCGGCGTCCCAGGCTTTTTTTAAATCGGATA
>OFEY01002118.1_pt1 | contig 11290 bp, 10 predicted proteins | sample 1521251 | NCBI WGS metagenome assembly OFEY01 (sample SAMEA3504100, study PRJEB24116) | mouse gut metagenome | biome: mouse gut; feature: mouse-associated habitat; material: faeces | place: Denmark | collected 2011
AAAAAGGAATCCCAAAAGCCGCATAAAATAAGGCTTAGAGATTCCGAGAGTCTATCATATTATAAAGGAGTCCGACAAGCCGGACTCCTTTATGATCCCCTGTACTCCTCCCTCAATGTCTCATTCACCATCTCATAAGGAATATCAAACTTAAAATTTCCTGCCGCATAGGGCGCGATCTCATAAATATTGGAAATAAAACAAATGCCTTCCTCCGTGAAATACCACTCCTCACCTTCCATTTTATTCTCCAGTATTCCCTGCAGTCCGCCCGCGTAGTCCAGCATCTCCTCCTCAAATAGAAGCCCCTGAGCCCTCAAATCTTCACACTGCCGCAGCATCTCCTGCACGCAGATCTCCTGAAACGCCGCCTCATCCCGCGCAATATCCGCCACGGACAAAACCGCTCCTGTTTGCGCGTCAAAATTTAAGCCATACTCCATATAGTAACCGTGGACGCCTCCCTCAAAGCCGCTGGAAAGAACGGAAAAAGACAGAATCCGCCCATCATTTCTCTTTATCGCATATCCATGCTCTTCACTGCAGGCCATGCCGCTCTCCGCAAGAAGTTCATCCTGCTTTACCCATTCCAAAGTCTCCGCCATGCTTTCCCGGTATGCCTGCTCGTTCTTTTCCAGTTTTTCCATGATTGCCTGCGCAGCGGGTTCATTTCCCTCCACGGTGACCGTCACATGATCCAGGCTTGCCGTCATGATCACAGCTTCACCTTCCGTATATTCCTGCGTCTCGGTTTCCATAGTGACAACAGCCGGTTTCCCGACGCCTTCCGTGCTGCCGCCCCCCGGAACGGTATCCTCTCCTCCGACACTGTCCTCCTCCACGCCTGCCTCTTTTGGCATCTCCGGTGCCTCTTCCTCTGCCGCCCCGGTCTCCTCCTCTTTTGCCGGAGGCTGCTTTGCGATAGCTTCCTCTTCCACAAACCGTATCGTATTATCTTCCGTACTGCCGCAACCTGTGAGCATCAAAGCCATACAGGCGCCGCATAAAACTTTCCGCCAAATTTCTATCATATTTTCTTTCTTCCTGTCCGTGCGAAACATCTGCTGCCCGTATACTTTCCTCTCCTTCACCTTCCGGCTCTGATTCTGAAAGTTCCCACTGCATGCGTCTTTTGCCGCTTCCCAGCTCCGATCCGCCTCTCAGCCCTTTTTCACATCCCTCTTCTTTGTCAGATAATACATGGGCATTGCCACAAATACCATACCGCCCACGATATTCCCGATTGTAACCGGCAGAAGATTTACCGCAAACATGCTCCCAAAATTCAGGCTTGCAAGTTCCTGCTCCGTATAACCGTACAATTCCATCGCTTTTGCCGCATATTCCGGTTTGGAAGCCGCAATAATGCCCGCCACAATATAATACATATTTGCCACACAGTGCTCATAACCCGCCAGCACAAATGCCAGAATCGGGAAAAAACAACCCCAGATCTTTCCCGTCACATCCTTGGCTGCTCCCGCTGTCAGCACCGCAAAACACACCAGGATATTACATAAAATACCGGAGATCAATGCGCTCCCGAAAGAAAGATGCACCTTCCCATACGCGATCTTTATCGTATAAGCCGCAAGCGCCCCCGATCCGTAATTCCACTGCCCCGAACAGGCGATCAGCCATGCCAGCACCGCCGAACCGAGCAGATTTCCAAGATAAACAAAGATCAGCACCCGTGCCATCTGTCTTGCTTTGTACCTTCTGTCCAAAAATCCCGCAAACATCAGACAGTCACCGGTAAACAACTCTCCGCCCACCAGAACGATCAGCATAAGCCCCACCGGAAAAACGCACCCTGTCAGCGTTCTCGCCATCCCCACATCTTCAATACCAAAAGCCGCCACATTGCTGCTGCTTGCACCAAAGGCGATAAACATTCCTGCCAGAACAGCCGCCACCATAATCTCAAAAGGCGATTTTACCATCTTGTTGTAGGAACTGTTCTCATAGTTCTCCATAATTTTATCCGCCGTGTTTAAAAATGATACCGGCATCACCTGTACTGCTTTTTCTTCCGCTGCCATATCTTCTCCTCTTTTCCTCATATGCATCTGTCTTTATGACAAGATTTTATTAAATCAGCCTTTTTTTGTCAAGACTTCCCGAATGTTATACTTTTGTCTCCTCCTGCCAGTATAACTCCATTTTTTCCTCTGCCTCATCAATGCTTAACCGATATCCTTTCGCAAGCTGTACCATTGCATTTTCCCTTGCAATTCCACAACTTTTCACAGCATTTAGAAATGTACGGATTGCCTCTTCTCTGACCTCTTTCCTTGCCTCTTCCCTGACCTCTTTCCTTGCCTCTTCTCTAACCTCTTCCCTAACCTCTTCCCTAACCTCTTTCCTTGCCTCTTTCCTTGCTTCTTCTCTTGCCTCTTTCCTGATAGCCTGCACATCCCAGCCTTCAAAATGTTTAAACAATTCTCCCATTTTTCTCTCCTTTATCTGTTCCGTAAACATATCCGCCTCTTCCTGCGGCACATTCAGTTTTGATAAAAACACCCCTATGATCCGCACCATCAAATCCAGCAGATACTCCGGTGAGTTTTCTGTTGCCTCTTTTAAAAAGGTTTCATCCATCTCTTCACTTAGCCTCTCATAATCTGCCATATTCTTCAGCCTGTCTATCATCATAAGGATGGAAATCTCATCTTTCTTTTCCATTAATTCCATATTGCTGTAATCTTTCAGTTGAACAAGAATACAATTGTAGTCCGGTATGTACTTTCCCAGTATATCGCTGAGCAGTACCCTTTCATGAAGGCTTGTCGCCACCGTCCAGTTATCAGCTCCATCATAAAATACAACCGGGAGCACAGGAGGATATCTGAATCCCTTTGTTTTACTGATTCCCGCATGCATCCTCTCCTGCTCTTTTTCATAGTCCTCCCAGATAAATGTAATATACCGGAACATCTGCATAATAGTATTATAATCAACATCCGATTTATGTTCAATAAGTGAAACCAAATAAAACGAATTATTTTTCAGATTTATTTTCTTTACTATATCAGAATTCCGTTCCTCGGTAAACAAATGTACATACCTCTCCGTCACATCCTCTATATCTTCCGGTCTGACGTCCTTTAATAACGCTATTCCTGCATAATTTCTCAGAAACTGTGAACACAATATCGGATCTTCAAAGATAATCTTTCCCGAACTGTCACGGTATTTCAGATTGCTTCCTCTTTTTCTGCCTCCCTTTTTCTTTCTCTCTTTTTCCGCCGCTTTGTTTCCTCCTGCTGCCATGCTTTCTTTTGCTCTCACATTGTCTTTTGTCATCTGAACAACCATCCCTCCCGGCATGACATAAAAGCCAATTTCAAACTTTCCGGAAATACCAAAAAAGATAACCTTCCGCCGATCCGCACTTTATCCCACGCCTCATTTATAAAATTTTTACTGTTGGAATATCTGCCCGAAAAAACGGGGCAAGATTTGTTACTATAGAAATTTATATCCAAAGAACGGATATGATCGTACAGATACTTTATCAGAAGATTGCTGCATTTACAATAGTCATTTTAAATTTTCTCACAAATTGCCGTCTGCCGTCTTATCCCGCCGTTTCCATCTCCCCAAAAGTGTGATACAATTTAAAATATATTATCTTAAATCCAACAATACAAAGCGAAAGGAGTTTTCCCATGAAATTATCAGATTCCGTCAACGGCCTTCAGCACATCGGCATCCCCTCGGAGGATATCCAAAAATCCATAGCCTTTTACGAGGCGCTGGGCTTTACCAAAATTTACGAAACAATGAACGGAGAAGAAAAAGCAGCCTTTATGGAACTGGGCAATCTTGTTCTTGAACTCTATGGCAACCGCCCGATCAAAGGAGAGAGAGGCGCCATCGACCATATAGCCTTAAACAGCACGGATATCGAAGCTTCCTATGCTGCCTGCCGGGAACTGGGACTTACTTTTTTTGACGATTTAAGTTCCCTCCCCTTCTGGGAAAACGGCATTAGATACTTCTCCGTCATCGGACCAAGCAAAGAGATTCTGGAAATCTGCCAGAAACTGTAAAACTGTTTTATTGGACAGCAACACATTACGGGAATGTTTCATTCCTCCCGAAAATATTTGTGCCGCCTCTATTTAAGCAAAATAAAATGATCCCTGTACCCGCATTACGCAGTCCTACAGGGATCGTTTCATTTTATTCTTTATTTTAAAGCGTCACAGCTCCCTTAACAATCGCTCATGGTCTTACCCGTCCCGGCCAGTTCCCCGAAATCCTTCACAAAATCATCCACAGCCGCCGTAATCGCCTGGTTCTTCACAAAACTTTCTATCACATCCGGCGCCACCGTAGCCGCCCCGATACCATACCGGCAAAGTTCCAGCACCTGCTGGGAATTTTTGAAGCTTGCCGCCAGCATACTGGTCCGAAAACCATGGTTCTCAAAAATATCCTGAATCTCCTTCGTCACCTGAATCCCGTTAAATCCCATATTATCGATCCGGTTGATATAGGGCGCCGTATACTCCGCTCCGCTTTTTGCCGCCAGATACGCCTGCATCGCCGTATAAATCGCCGTCCCTGTGGTGCGGATTCCCTCCTTTGCAAGCGCTTTCATCGCCTTAAACCCTTCCGGAATACAGGGAATCTTAACCAGGGTTGCATCCCCCAGTTCCGCCACGATCCTGTGGGCGTCTTTCACCATCCCCTCCGCATCCATTGCCAGCACCTGCACATGAAGATCCGCATCCTTCCCAATAAACGCCCTGATCTCTTTCAGCGCCTCATAGGGCGGCCTCCCGCTCTTTGCCAGAATGGACGGATTTGTGGTCACGCCGTCAATGGGATAAAATTCATACAGCCTCCTGATGACTTCCATATGTGCATCATCGATTAAAAGTTTCATTTGTTCTCCTTTCGCCGCCCTCCAGTACCTTTATGATATCTTTTGCAGTAGCCATGCTCAGGTTATGGTAGGCCTCTCTCGTTTCGCCTCCCGTATGGGGTGTCAGAATCACATTTTTACATTTCAGGATCTCCGCGTTCTTCGGCAAAGGCTCAACCTCAAACACATCCAGCGCCGCCCCTGAGAGTTTTCCGCTCTGCAAAGCCTCAGCCAGTGCATCGAGATCCACCAGCGCCCCTCTTGCCGGATTGATCAAAACGGCCCCGTCCTTCATTTCCGCAATTTTATTCCTGTCAAACAGGTGATACGTCTCCGGTGTCGCAGGAATATGGATACTCACAATATCACTGTTTTGTATCACCTCTTCCTGAGTCGTCATTTTAACCCCCAGCGCCTTGCCCCTTTCCTCATTCGGATACAGATCATACGCCAACATCTTCACGCCAAAACACCGCAGCTTCTTAGCCACCAGATTCGCTATTGCGCCAAACCCAAGGAGTCCCACCGTCTTTCCCCTCAGCTCATTTCCCATAAACCGCGGCCAGAGCCCCTTTCCCACCTCTTCATGAAGGGACACGATATGGCGCATCAGCATGATCATAAACCCGACTGTCAGCTCCGCCACCGCGTTTGCATTTTGTCCCGGCGCATTCAGCACTTTCACACCATATCTTTCTGCCAGCCTGCGGTCAATATTATCCACTCCCACACCGAACTTCACAACGGCTTTCAGGTTCGGGAGCGCCCGATACTTTCGCTCATCCCGGAAATCATCCATTCCGATCAGAACCGCCGCAATATCCTCTCTCTCTGGCAGTGCCTCGATTTCTTCCGTTGTATAAGCCGGAAATTTCCTGGCCGGATCAAAAATGATCTGATAACCGTGTTCTTCCATATAATTCCAGGCTTCTCTGCATAACGTATCATAATGTGATACGGATACCAACACCTTCCGCACGATTCATCCCTCCCTGCCTGTCAGATACGTTTTCCCGGATGAATCACTATCTATCTTATTCTCTTCCGCAAACGGTGTCAACATCCCGGGGTAAACTCCCTCTAAAAATTCTCTCATTTCTCTCCTCATTTCTGTCCCCCTGCTGTTGAAGGATATCCTTCTATCCAGTAATACGGCGCCGTCAGGATTCCCATCGTCTCAAGCTGATACTCATACGCCCACCTGTTCCCCGTTGTCCTCCAGAGATTCGGACCGTACCAGGATTCCGTATGATCGGCATGGTGCACCGCGCCGAACGCATTTACCCGGTTTCCGAACACTTTCAGTGTGATCTCATGACTTCCCGCCGCAACCTTTCCGCAGCAGATCCTGTAGGGCGCCGTAAAAACATTCCCCATCTTACTTCCATCCAGAAATACCTGTACCAGCGCTCCGCGATATTGCGGGATCTCAAGATACAAAATGCCTTCATCCATATCTTCCCTTATGTTGTACTCCATATTTCCGGCATAGAACGGAAATCCCTGATTCACATAATCCCCATAGTATAATCTCTTTGGCTTCTCCGTAATCTCCGCATGGCTTCCATAAACTCTTACGCCGAAATCCCCCAGCAGATAACACCATTCCACATTTGTCTTTCTTCCGAACGGTATCCAAATTTCCAGCAGATTTTCCCCTGTGCAAAGTTCCTTAAGGGGCAGGACCTTAATTGCCTTATCCACATACCACCCCTCTATCTGCCCGTCAATCTCCGCTCCGTTCCAGAATATCTTTGCCTGTTCCGGATTTTCCATCGCAAGCCTGATACGGTCCGCCCGCGTCCCGGAACTGATCCTGAACCGGAGTTTCAGCATATGCTCCGGCTTCTCCTCCTCGGCATGTACCCAGGGTTGCGAAAGCGCCTCCATTCTTTGCGGAAGCCCCAGCTTTTCCCTGAACAGATTATCAATCCTCAGTATCTCCTCCCGCGGCTGCCACGCTCCCTCATCGAAGGCATATTCCGCCATATCCAACAGCACCACATTCTCCTCGCTGAGCCCATAGGTACAAGGCTCCTGAAAATAGCGGATATTTCCCGGCAGTATCGGTCCCTTTCTCTTTGTCATTTCAGCGTTGATCCCCCGTGCCATCCGCCGGTTTTCCGCTCCGCACCCGCCCGCTTTGTTTACGGGAAGCAGGTGCAGAAGCAGGCTATCATGGGGCGCTTCATAGTCAGTAAGCACCGTATTACCGTTCTCATAACAGGCATCAACAGGATAGATATCCCCCGTCATCGTATCGTAGACTACCGGTTCATACTCCCCTTTTATCCTGATGCGCAGTTTTTCGGTAAAGGTGACAAACTCATTTTTCGGTTTATTGACATGACAGATAAAAAGCCACTTTGTATCGCCGTCATTTCTCATCTGATAAAACATATTGGACGTTCTGCTGCCATTTTCCTTATGCTTCATTCTTGTGGGATCATCTCCTTCCACCGGAGTACATTCCATATCCACTTCTCTGTATTTTTCCAGTCTCTCAAGGAGAGAAGCCTTATTGAAATCGATCCATGTGCAGCTTTGCGCAAAGGTTTTCGGCTCACTGCTCTCCGCCGCATCCAGATATCCCGGCGCCTCCCCCATAAAAATCACTTCTCCGCCTCTCTCCCGGAAACTTCTCAACTTAGAAAGCGTGGAACTTCTCAGCGTGCGGCACCCCGGCACAACCACCACATCATAAGACATTGCCCCCATGCGCAATACGGGCCCTGTGGTCTCCACATAATCCTCCTCCAGCAGCGCTTCCGAGATAAAGTCAAAATCGATCAGATTAAACAGGAGCCATTTGATGATATGTTCAAAGTTTTCTTCCAGTCCCTGCCTTTTTGTCGCTGTCTGCACTTTATTTCCCCAGTAAAGCCAATAACTCTCAACCGGATGGAGCACCCCTACCTTTACGGAAGCCTCCCCCCTTGTCAGCGCCGTATTTAATCTCGCAAAATGATCCTCCACCGAGGCATATTCCTCAAACCAGGGGGACTGATATCCGATGCTTGCGGGGTAATCCCTCTTTGCTTCTCCCTCCATGGACACCCATGTCAGATGCGGGACTCTGAGCGTAACCCCCAGCGCCGCCTGCCAGTCCCCCGCCAGTTTATGATTTCTGAAATCAAAGCCCCAGCCGGTCACGCCGTATATCTCGCTCATAACCCCTTCCCTGCCATACTGATGTGCTACGCTCTGCGCCTGCTTTGCCGTTGAAAGTTCTCGCCTGTCACAGAGCATATCCACCCCCGGTATCCCGAAACTTTTAAGCGGCCGCATCACCTCTCCCAGCGCCATCGTCTGAGAGTGCAGCGTCCATTCATTCATCATATGTCCCGTAAGCTCGATCCCGTGTTCCCTGCACCAGTCTCCCACATTGTCTCCGAAAGCTTCCGAAAACCGCTGACAGACATGCCTGTGATAAAAATACCGCGCCTGTGAAACCTTCCCGCCCTCCGCTTCCCAGAACAGCTCCGGCAACCGCTCCAGAATCGAAAATCCGAAAGCCTTTGTAAAGGTCTCATCAAAGTCGTCCGTATACGCCGTGATCACCTGCTCCTTATCAAAGGGAGAAAACAGCACACCTTTTAACGTGGTCTGAGGTTCGTCGGTAAAAATAGACGGTATGGATTTTCCAAACTCTTCTTTCAGCTCCGCGTAATATTTTTCATGGGTTACACGGATAAACTCATCCAGCGCCTTTTTATCCAGTGTGTTCACATATGCCTGATCATTGAACCAGGGCGTATCGCCGGATATTTCCAGAAATGCCCTCCACAGCCCTTCCTCCTTTGCATCATCTGCCACTCTCTCATATCCCGTCATATAGCCTTCATCATTCAGCATGACTCTGTATGTACCAAGCAGCTTCCTGTCTTTGCTGCGGACCGCCTTTGCCGCCGACATAAAAGCTTCCTCTTCACTCTCAACGTAGTCCGCCGGCGACATCACCATAAAGCGTGTTCTGTACTTCTTTTCCTTCGTCACAATACCTCCCGCGCTGCCGGAAGGCCAGCGGTCCTCATCATAAAGATAGCAGAGCATATCTTCCTCTCTGCCTTTTTCTTCGCAGGCGTGCACGCATTCAAAAAATTCCTCCCCCAGATATTCCGTATCCAGTCCTACCCTGCAGTGAATGTGAAATCCTCCCATCCCCATTTTCTTCATCTGGGGAATCTCCTCCGTCAGCTTATCTTTATCCAGTTTACAGTTCCACGCCCAAAATGGCGCCGCCCTGTATTCCGAGGTCGGATTCTGAAACAGTTCCTCCTCCAGCACTTCTTTTTTTGATTTTTGATACAGCATGGCAAACTCCTTTTTTATCTTATTTTTTACGGTTTCTGTATTCCGAGGGCGTACTGCCCGTCTCTTTCTTGAAAATTTTGAAAAAATACTTTGCGTTGGCATAGCCGATCTCTTCCGATATCTTCTCCGCGCTGAGCTCCGTCGTATCAAGCAGTTCCTTCGCCTTTCCAATCCTTATCTCTTTCAGAAAGTCATTAAAGCTTATATTCATCTTCTGTTTCAGAATTTCGCTGCAGGCATTCGGAGACATATAAAAGTGATCCGCCAGAACCTGAAGCGTCAGCTTCTTGTCAAAATTTTCAACGATGTAACGCTTCATCCGGTCAAACATATATTCCTCATCATTACTCTTCATCCGAATGGAATCCATCACCAGCTTCACATACCCCGTGATCTCCCGTTCCATTTTCTCCGTATCGTCACAATAAATATATCTTTTGACAAATATTTCCATTACATTATCCGTCTCAACGCCCTTTTGGTCCGCATACTGGTTCACACACTCGATCAGCACATCACAGTATCTCCTGATATCGCCGATCAGATGGCTCTCCGGATCGATCTTTTCAAAAAATACCCTGCACAGGTTATCCACCTCCGCATAACTATGTTTGATCATACGGAACATATCCTTCACTTCATTTGCCGGCGCGATCTCCTTCGGTTCATAAACCTCCTGCGCCGCCCTGAAAATTCCTACGGTATCTCTCAGGGATATACGTCCAAGCAGTTCTTCGTTTTTCTGATAGTTCCTGTTCAGCTGGGAAAACCCCTGAAACACATTGCTGATACATACAAAGGCCTTCCTGCCCTGTACACATCTTTTTACTTCCATTGCCATTCTGGATGCCTGGACAGACAGTTTCTCTCTGTTTCCCTCCCCCTCAGCCGTCAGTATTACAAAAAACTGAAACTTATTGGATGGATTGTTCAATACGACACCCTGAATACCTTTCAAAAGCGTCAGACATCTCTCCCTTACATGAGGCTCCACAGTTTCATCATTTGTGCTGATGCTGATCAGAAGATGAAAATAATCCATCACATAATTTTTGTCTGCCAGTTCTCTCTCCACATCGCCGCTCCAGGGCTCCATCATAATCTCCAACAGCTTAAACTGTTCAAATTTTTCTTCAAAGGAGACCACCCTGCGCTTTAATTCCTGCAGGCTCTTTCTCTGCTCAATGCTCTGCACCGCCTTTTTTAGCTGTTCTTCGATTTCCGCTGCCGAAAAAGGTTTCAGCAGATATCCGATCACCCTCTTTTCAAGCGCTTTGCTGACATAGGCAAAATCCGTATAGCCGGAGGCGACGATCACCGCACTGTCCGGGGCGTTTTTTTCCAGATAGTTTAAAAGTTCAACGCCGTCCACCTTTGCCATTTTCATATCCGTGATAATAATATCCGGCTTTTTGTCCGCAATGATCTCTTTTGCCTTCTCCCCGTTGGATGCCTCACCGACACATACGAGAGAAAGGGACTTTATGCTGTCAATCCGATTTCTGATTCCTCTCCGGATCAACACCTCATCGTCTACGATCAGGTAACGATATTCCATCTTTATACCCCATGTCCGCTTAAAGGGACTTCCAATCAACAGTTGGAACTGTTTTCCGGATTTATTGTTACAGTAACGGAATCTTTACTGTCACAGTTGTCCCGGCTTCTGTCCCACTGTCTATTTTAAGGCCGAATTTCTTTGAACTCAAAAGCTGTATTCTGCGATTGATATTAAAAAGCCCTATATTGTAAATATGCGACTGTTCATCCGCCTCTCCCGGGCGGACAATTCCTTCCCGCACCCGGCTAAGCTCCTGCTCATTCATTCCGCATCCGTTATCCGCCACTTCTATCAGCAGCATATTTTCCTCCTGCCGGCCGTATATTCCTATCACCCACGGAGCGTCCCTGCCGGATAATCCATGTTCAATCGCATTCTCCACAATTGGCTGAAGCATAAACCTCATCACTTTTCTTTTCAGCATATCCGGCTCTACATCCACTTTCAGGTCAATATGGTTCGCAAACCGTATTTCCTGAATCTTAGGAACTGTCGCAAAATAAAATGTACTATTTGAACCCATGTATTACATAGTTCCA
>OFEY01002150.1_pt1 | contig 11118 bp, 8 predicted proteins | sample 1521251 | NCBI WGS metagenome assembly OFEY01 (sample SAMEA3504100, study PRJEB24116) | mouse gut metagenome | biome: mouse gut; feature: mouse-associated habitat; material: faeces | place: Denmark | collected 2011
TGTCCACTGCCAACTGTGCTGACTATAATCACTCAGGATTCCGAGAGATTATTAAAGTAAGCCTCAAAGTCTCCTTTGGTCAGTGGATTCCATTTTGTATATATTTTTGTATGTTTTGCATCATTAAGTAACAAATCCTTTTCTTCTATTTCTTTTACCATTTTACGGCCTCTGCTTACTGTTTCTGCTTTTTCAAATGCTTCTCCACCTAATAAATCACTGGAAAAATATACCGTTGATTCTGCAAATTCATTACAGAAACCGTCACGTGAATATTGCATTTTAAACTCTGGAATATTATGCTCTATACAAAAATTGTGAAGTACCGATTCTTCTTTTGAAAAAGCATCTAATCTCTCTATTTTTTTTACGTAACTTATTATTTCATTAATTAACTTTGTAAAGAAATCCTTTGTAAAAACGTCAAAGGACATCTTCAATATTTTTTCTACTGCTTCAATTGGATTAGTACCATTCAGCGCTGTTTGGGCATACTCCAAATTATTTCTGTTTTCCACAATTTTCTTTTCAATTGTACTTATAAGTTCTTGTACCAGCCTTTGCTTCGTTTCCCCGGTATATGGAATTATTTGAATAACATCGTTTACCACTTCATTTAAAACATCCAAATATTCCAATGTAAAATTTGAATCACTTATCCGATCTATAAATTCCTGTTGTTTGTTCCCACCCTTAAATACTTTTTTATATTCGTTCGTTCTTTCTTCAATTTTATTTACAGAAAAGAAATTGTCATCATAACATTTTCTTTCAAATGGTGTCGGCACCGATTTGTTAAATTTAATATAACAAATATAATAATAAGCCTTAATCACATAAGCATATTCATGTAAAAGTTTATCCTGCTGCTTGTCTATGAACATTTTTTCCAACTCGGCCATACCTTTTCCATCTTCAGGCAGAGGAAATAATAATTCCTCAGGTATTTTTTTGCTCAGTAATTTATATTCTGTTATATAATTATTATTTTCATTTATAATGTTCTTCACTAATATAATACTTAGTAATTGCGCATTCGATATATCATTGTATTGTTCATTTACTAAATACTTTAATAACGAAACAGCCCGTTCTGTTTCTCCTAATTTCAAATATCCAATTGCACATAACTGTAAAATATCACATTTCCTTCCCGAAAATTTCTGTGCAGTTTCAATTAGTTTTATCTTTCTGGCCTTATCCACAGACTCATCCAGCAGCTCAACACATTCAAGCGCACAGGAAGATGTAATATAATCTTCCCGTAACAATGAGAATTTATTTACTTCCATGTAATACTCGAAATGTATTAACGCTTGCTTTCTATATGTATCACCAATTTCGGTTTCACCATTTAAAAAAGCTTTTTGGGCAATTTCATTTGCCGCATGACCATAGTAATACCAAAATGGCGGATACGCCGCAAAACAGTTTTTAATCGCATCCAGGCGGTCATATTTTCTTAAAACATTGGCATCCATTAATATTTGGTTATATTGAGAAATCTGTCTTTCTGTCAGCCTATATTCATCCGGAAAATTATACCGATCTGCAAGTCTCCAGGCTGTATCAAACAATTCTCTCCTTAAGCCATTAAATTGTTCTATTGCAGTTCTTTTTAATTGCCATTCCTGCCTTTCTCGTTCTAATTTGTTTTCTGCCTTGCTTTTCCTATAGTTCATATAGCCGATGCCTATTTGTGACGCTAATGCTACAGCCATGGAAATCGGATTTCCTCCAGCAACAATAAGCCCCAAATTAGGCACTGCCGCCCAGATTGCATTCTTCATTTTTTGCTGATACTCTTTCTCAATAAATTTCTTTTCTTCTTCCTGTATTCTGAAAAAAGTTATTGTATCTAATAATTGCCTGAGAATACTCAGCAAAGCCTCATCTTTCGGCATGTGCTCCAAGTTTAAATTATTTAAAATTGTCTCATATTCCTGTTCCAATATATGAACATCTTTATAATCCACTATTTGAGACACCGAAACAGTGCATAGATTTAAAGCATACGCAGCTCTGATCTTTTCATATTTTTCTTCTTCTTCGCTTTCGAACTCACCAAGTCCATTTTCTGTCTGCTTATTATTTGTCAGCATCTGGCATAGAGACTGAACCAGCAATTCAGTATTTTTTTGAGATTCTCCCATTGTTTCGCACATTTTCTTCATACATTCAATTTCATCTTTTCTTTTTGTAAATAATGCCATCTTAAGTTCCCCCAATTATATATTTCTTTTTGCTATGTTAAATACTTATATTTCTATCTCCATCATTATCGGAACATGGTCTGACACAGTTCTTTTATACTTATCAAAATCATCATTACAATACTTGCGGACAGCATCAATTTTTCTCGCCCGCATCATTATGCCTTCAAATCTGCTTTCCTCAAATGAAAAGTGATCATAGTCGTGGGCATATCCACCATTCCTTTCTTCGTTTCCGCTTTGAAAAACATTATTTTTCAGCGTTGTAAATTGATCCTGAACAGTCTTTATTTTTCCCCAATTAGTTACTTCAATCAAATCCCTCATATCAGTTTTTAAATATAGTGGATCCGGTCTTTTTAAACTTTCTTTCCAGTCTCTACGCAACTCAGCATTATAATCACCCAAAAGTATTGTATATGAAGGCATATTGTTGCCGTAAATTCTGTCAGATATTCTTGGATAAACTTCTTTCATTAAAATATCCAACTCCCTCTCTCTGGTTTTTCTATCCTCTGCACTATCATTCCCATAATATGTGTGGACACAAATCAAACGTATTTCCATAAAACATCCACCAGGTAAACCTTCTGGAGTAAACCTTGCATAAAAAGGCTTTCGCATCATTTCCTCTTTAATATTATTTTGTTTCACCATCGCCGGATTATAAGTTCTGATTGTTCCATCAGGTAATTTTGTCGTTGACAGCCGCAGCCTTCTTTTATTCCACAGAAAACCATAGCCTTCATGTCTTGATGTATTATTTGTTTTTGCTTCAGCCCAGCTAAAATCCCACTCTGGTCCTGCTTCCATCAAAATTGATTTCTTAACAAAATCAGAATTGTGAGAAAAAAAAGCCTTTCCCTCACTCAAAACCTCCTGCAATGCAACAACATCAAACTTCTCTTTTCCTATAATCTCTGCAATTTTTTGTAAATCCCTTGCATTATTCTTTCCAAGTGATGTCATTCCCAAATTCCGTACATTAAATGAGCCGATTTTATAACCCATATCATCACCACCTAACATAAGATTATATTATTTATTCTAAAATTCCCAAATGATTTTGTCACCTTTATATCTTCAACCATGCTTTTTTCTGAAAGATGAAAGTATTATATCATATTAAGATTGCAACGTCACATAAGTACTGTCTTCAAATGTCTTCAATATCTGAAATGCAAAAAAATAACGGAAACGCTGTATTTATCAACGTTTCCGTACTCTTTCAAAGAGCGCGAGACGGGACTCGAACCCGCGGCCCCGACCTTGGCAAGGTCGTGCTCCACCAACTGAGCCACTCGCGCATTTATTCATCCGTACCCGACGGACAAATAATACTATACATGATTTTTTTTACTTTGTCAACAAATTTATTTGAATTTTTTACAACAGTTTATTTTTTACTCTTCTACCCTGTCCCTGCGCTTTACTCTGAAAATTCTTTTAAGAGATTCGTTAATGCGCTCTTCTGTCAGCGTGCCATTCTGAACCGCCTCCAATACACCGTTATAAGCAGTTTCAAAATCCTCCGGCATCAAGATCATATCGGCCCCCGCCTGTAAAGCCATAACCGCCGCCTGATCAGCAGTATAATATTCTGTAATTGCTGACATGTTCATAGCATCTGTAATAACAATTCCCTGATATCCTAATTGTCCCCTAAGTATTTCAGTAATCATTTTTCCTGACAGAGAAGCCGGTGTATTATCTCCCGTTACATTCGGCGTTGAAAGATGTCCAACCATGACAAAATCCACTCCTGCGGCAATACCTGCCTGATAAACAGGGAAATCAACCGCCGCAAAGTCTTCCAGCGTTTTATCCGTAACTGCCATCCCTTCATGAGTGTCCTCTGTAGTATCTCCAATTCCCGGAAAATGCTTTAAGCAGGCACTTACCCCCGCCCCCTGCATTCCCTGTACCATAGCTGTCGCCATAGTCGCTGCCAGGTTTGTGTCAGAACCAAAAGAACGATCTCCTATAATTGTATTGCCTTCTGCTGCAACATCCGCCACTGGTGCAAAATTTAAATTAAAACCAAATCCGGACAAATAACTTCCAATTGCAGTTCCCGCTTCCTGTGCTTTTGTGGTATCACCAGCTGCTCCTATATCGGACATGCTTCCAACATTCTCAGCCAGACCACTTTCTGCCACCCTGCTCACCTGACCGCCTTCTTCGTCTACCGCAAGGAAAATAGGATATTTGCTCCAGCTTCTTGTATTGGAAAGCATTTCCGTAAGCTGTTCAGCGCTTTTAATATTCTGTGAAAAATATACCAGACCGCCTACTGCATGCTGGCCTAATTTTTCTTTTGTCGTATCACCCGCTTTAATCACCACATCCGTATCCGTAAGGGCCTCCGGCGTAATAATAAACAATCCTGCCACTTTATCTTCCAAGGGCATTTCCGCAATACTTGCGTTTACAATCTCGTCCAGATAATCAACCTCTTCATAATTCTCTGTGGATTCTTCCGGCGCCTCCACTACCTGTGGTTCCTGTTCCGCCTGGGAAAGTTCTTCCAATTGTTTCTGCAGTTCTTCCGCCTGTTTTCTATCCTTCATTCCTGCAATAAGCTTATTTACTCCAAGAACCCCTCCAAAAACCAGACTGACAAGGAAAACACCTAAAACCACATAGGAAATAATCTGATTTCTCACCCTGCGCCTTCGTCTATATTCCCTTCTGTCTATTTCATCATTCAACTCTTCCATTTTTGCCATAGCATACCATGCCTTTCTTCCAATCCACTCTAACCATACACCAATACATCATACCTTATTTGTCTTAGGATTTCTACTGAAAATTACATATTTTAAACTACAGCCATACAAAAACTGCAACATATTTTTTCAAAAGCCTGACCAATTATTTTATAATTCAAAGCGGGAATCAATCTTTTTTGATTAATCCCCGCTTCTAAACTATGCTATCCAATGGCCCTTACCTCTCTTTTCTTTTGTTTTGGATAATGCTCCTTATTCAGTTTTGCTTTTTTCTCTTTCGTACTTTAACCTTTTTTCTTTTGTACGGGTGTACTGTAACGCCTTTTTACTTCTCTTTAGTACTTCGTTACTTTTTCTTCTGTGTCTCATACGAATTTGAAATTCGCTTTCTTTAGTACTTTGTTCTTTAGTACCTTAAAAGCTTAACTCTTCCACATTTGTCATTTGATTTAATAATAAATCAAATAACTTATCTTAGGTTTCTGGTGGTCTGTACCTTCCTTTCTTTAAGATTATCTATGTGAATTTGTTTTTGTAAGTTCATTATATCCAATACCTTTTGATTTGTCAACACTTTTTTTGCCTTTTTTATTTATTTTTACATATTTCTCTTTTTTATTCGTATTTATCTGATTTTTTTACATTTTAACCCATATTTTCGTATTTTTTCCATATATAATACCTCCCAAACCGGCTCCGCTTTAAATTAATTCAATTTTTAGTCTTATTTAGGTTTCTTAAATATTTGCAAAAAATATTGATGCATCATTCTTCCCTGATTTATAATATTTATTAAGTATATTAATCTGCATAACAGTTGGAGGAGGATTTTTATGACGCCAAAACAACTTGCCTTTAAGGCTGCCGTAGAAAACATTATCAAAAAACTTGCTTTAAGGAATATGGAAGGGTATTTTTTTGAAGACTGCAATTCCTGCGTGAAGGAAATTATTCAAATGATGGAAAATGGTTCCTCCGTTGGCTGGGGCGGCAGTGAATCCATTAAAGAGTGCGGCCTGATGGATGCGGTCAGATCCGGTAATTTCACTTTACTTGACAGACTGACTGCAAAGTCCCCCGCAGAAGACCGGGAATTATATGCAAAAACAGTGCTTTCCGATTATTATCTGATGAGCACAAACGCTATTACTCTTGACGGAGAATTAATCAACATTGATGGAAATGGCAACCGCATTGCATGCCTGATTCATGGCCCCAAACATGTAATCCTGGTAGTCGGTATGAATAAACTAGTCCCCGATATCGAATCCGGCTATGCAAGGGTACGTAATCTGGCAGCACCTGCTAATGCCAAACGCTTAAATAAGCATACCCCCTGTTTTAATATGGGAAGATGTGCCGATTGTCTTTCTGAGGACTGCATGTGCAGTCATACCGTTATTACCAGAAGAAGCGGCATTCCGGGAAGAATAAAAATATTTTTTGTTGCACAGGAATTAGGGTATTAAATAATGTCCCTTTGTACGGTTCCGTTTATATTCCCGGCAAATAGCAAGCTGCACAGGCATAGTCTACTGTGCAGCTTTTAAATTTTCCCTTAAATTAATGGATATTTGTCTGTCAATGTTTGAACAATTGCTCTTGCCTGTGGAATTTTTTCTTCTCCACCTTTTATAATTAGTTCAATTGCTTCTGCAATCTGATCCATATCCTGTGCATTCATACCTCTTGAGGTAACTGCAGGAGTCCCCAGCCGAATACCACTGGTTACAAAAGGAGATTTAGGATCATTGGGAATTGTATTTTTATTTGCAGTAATATGTGCTTCATCCAGCATCTTTTCAATCGCCTTGCCCGTCAGGTCAAAGGGAGTAAGATCCACCAGCATTAAATGATTATCCGTACCTCCCGAAACAATTTTAATGCCTCTGTTAATCAGACTATTGCAAAGTGCCTGTGCATTATCAATAATACTTCTCTGGTATACTTTAAATTCATCAGACAAAGCTTCTTTAAAGCAGACAGCCTTTGCAGCAATCACATGCATCAGCGGTCCTCCCTGAGTACCAGGGAATATAGCTTTATTAAAATTATACTTTTCCGCTGCTTCTTTGTTTGCAAGAATCAGTCCGCCTCTTGGACCTCTTAAGGTTTTATGGGTTGTAGTGGTCACCACATCTGCATAAGGTATCGGACTTGGATGAAGTCCTGCCGCCACAAGGCCTGCAATATGCGCCATATCTACCATTAATACAGCGCCTGTCTCATCAGCTACTTCTCTGAATTTCTTAAAATCTATTGTTCTTGCATACGCAGATGCACCTGCTATAATCATTTTGGGGTTACATTCTAATGCAATTTCCCTTAACTTATCATAATCGATAAATCCTTCGTCATTTACCCCATAAGGTACGATCTTAAAATATTTACCGGAAATATTCACCGGACTTCCATGTGTTAAATGTCCGCCATGATCCAAATTCATTCCCATAATGGTATCGCCCGGATTGCAAACCGCAAACTGTACTGCTAAGTTAGCCTGGGCGCCTGAATGGGGTTGTACATTTGCATAATCACATCCGAAAAGCTCTTTTGCCCTGTCAATTGCCAGATTCTCCACCACGTCAACGCACTGGCATCCCCCGTAATAACGTTTACCAGGGTAGCCTTCCGCATATTTGTTAGTTAACGGACTTCCCATTGCCGCCATAACTGCTTTGCTCACCCAATTCTCAGATGCAATCAGTTCAATATGGCTGTTTTGTCTTTCCTGCTCATCAAGAATAGCCTGCGCAATCTCAGGATCAGCATTTTTCACTTCATCAAATGAATACATAAAACTTCCTCCTCTTTTATATGTTGAATTAACCATTTCATTTAAAAACACCAATTACCGCTCATTATACCATGAACTGTTCTGAAAAAAAACCATTCCTTTTTATTTTTCAGGCTGAAGATTATGATAGCTGAAAAATATCCTAAGTATTCCTTAATATTTCTGGAATTATGGGAAAAAAACTTTACTATAAAGAAAAATACTGCTAAAATATGAAAAGGTTTCAGAGGGACAAAAACTATGTATTACATTATTGTAAATCCTGCTTCAAAATCAGGAAAAGGATTAAAGATCTGGTCGCAAATAGAACCGGTTCTTATTGAAAAGAAAATCAAATATAAACTGTTTTTTTCCAAAGGAATCGGACATGTCAGCAGACTGGTCCGAAAGCTTTCTGATTCATTGGTAAATAATGATCCTGATTCCATAATAAAGCTGATCATTCTTGGCGGAGACGGAACCTTAAATGAAGCACTTCAGGGAATTTCCGATTTTAACCGTGTTCACCTGGGATACATTCCTACCGGCTCAAGTAATGATCTGGCAAGAGATCTACACCTTCCTAAAGATCCGGTCAAAGTGCTTACATCTATCTTATCCTGCCGGACGCCCTCTGCCCTGGACTTAGGAAGACTTACTTATGACAGCTATTCCAATGAACTTTCCAGACAGCATAGTAATGAAGAGGCTGTTTCCCGTCTTTTTGCGGTAAGCTGCGGAATAGGATTTGATGCCGCAGTTTGTGAAGAGGCGCTTGCTTCAAAGTTTAAAAATATTTTGAATAAAATTGGTCTGGGGAAATTGACTTATTTAACAATTGCCCTTAAACAATTGATTAAGGCCAAAAAAATAACCTGTGAAATCACCCTTGATGATGCCCCGCCGATTTATCTGCCTAAATTTTTATTTGTGGCTTGTATGCTTCATCAGTTTGAAGGCGGCGGCTTTAAGTTCTGCCCCCAGGCAGATGCATTTGATGGTCTTACAGACATTTGTGTTGTAGGAAATATCCCTAAATGGCTGATTATAATGGCACTTCCCACTGCTTTCTTTGGCAGGCATTATTTCTTTCATGGAATCGACCATTATACTGCCCATAAGATTCACCTGGAAACCTCCGCACCCTTATGGGTTCATACGGATGGCGAGGTTACCAGAAAAAGCAGTTCCATCACCATAACAGGAGAAAAGCAAACGCTGCACTTTCTTTTGTAGTTTTTAATCAGAAGTACCCTCACAAAATGTGAGTATTATTATGTGTAAAAGTAAGAGGAGAATTCATCATGAAAGTTTTTTACGAACGGTATAAGCATGCTATTCCGCTTATTATCTATGCAGTCATTTATTGTACCTGGTTTATTTATTTGGAAAAAACCGTAACTCACCCGTCACGAATCATTCATATGAAGATAGATGATGCCATTCCCTTTTGTGAAGTGTTTGTAATTCCCTATTTTCTTTGGTTTGCATATGTATCAATCGTAGTTCTTTACTGCTTTTTTAAGAACAAGCAGGAGTATTATAAATGCTGTGCTTTTCTTTTCACGGGAATGACTATTTTTTTGATTATATCAACGTTATGGCCAAACGGACATCATCTACGTCCCTATGCTATGCCAAGAGACAATATTTTCACTCAAATGATAGCATATCTGTATAAAACTGATACGCCTACTAATTTATGGCCCAGCATACACGTATATAACTCTATCGGCGCTCATTTGGCAATCGTGCATAACAGGCGTCTGGCACAAAATAAAGCAATATGCACCGGCTCTTTTATATTATGCGTGTCCATTATTTTATCTACGGTATTTATTAAACAGCATTCCATGTTTGATGTGCTCACTGCTTTTATTTTATCTGCCATTATGTATGTGATTGTTTATCAGGCTGATGTTATTTCTTCTTACCGTGCTCACCGTTCGGAAACAAAGCGGCGCAGATTGCGTGGTGCTTGAGAAAAAAGGCGGCATCTTATGACCATTTAGTCATAAAATGCCGCTGAAATATTTTAAATAAATAAACTAATTTAATAAACCATGTGTCTGGCCTGTTGACATCTTATTAAATCAGTTTATCTCATGCTCTATTTGATTCTGCCTGACAAATTTTTGCCTGTAATGTGAACTCTCAAAAAAATTTTCTCTAACAGTAAAAGAGATACCGTATTTGCTGATTACCGGATCGTAGGCATAGTAGCGGATGGGATGCCAGCTTTCTGCACTTCGGTTAAACTGCCCTCCTGTCGTAGCGGCAGGTGCAGGCTGTTTAGAAATCAGGTATCACCATCTCCTTCCCATTTAGAATCTTTTCAGTACATCCGTTTATATAAAGCACATTTAGATAAGTATTCAGCACTAAATTTTATGCCTTTGCTGTTCTTTGAAAAAATTCTATCATATTTTTTAAACTGCTACTATAACATATACCTGACAAATCAAATTTAAATAATAAAAGAAGTATTTTTATGTACCGCACGCATAAACCACAGGACAAATCCATGTCACAGCTATGTACGGAGATAAGAAATTCTAAGTATCTCTGCCAAAGTAATGGCTTATCACGCTACCGGTGCATTGGTCATCCATGACCAAGCTGCACCTTAATCGGACCTCCTGTCCGATTATTGTTGGTCCGTGAAGAGAGATACTAAGAATTTCTAATCTCCTTCCAAAAGCTGTGAGCATAGATTAGTTCCTGTGGCTTATGCTGGTTTAATTCAAAATATCCTTTTACATTTATTTTTGCAAAAGCTGCAAGCGTACAATTTGACGCTTATAAAATTCCCCAATTAATGCAAAATACAAAAATCGGAGTTGAAACTACAACATATAGATTTCACCCCCAATTTTATATTTTAATTACTTTTTAATAATAACAATACCTTTAGGAGAATTACGTTGCATACTATTTGCAAAGGTATCAATTGCCTCTATAGCTTTAGTAATCACACGTACTTCATCTATACACTCTTCATCACGTAACTTTATTATACAAAATGTACTTAAATGTTCATATAACTTATTTATAAAAGAAGTCACCTCACTATCATATATATTTTTTTCTCTATCATTAGCTAATTTATCTACTTCTTCTAGCTTATCTCCTTCCAATGTTAGAGAAGTAAATTCTAAAACATTTAATTCATTTTTTACTAAATTAACATAATATTGCATATCAGTATTCTCATGAAATACTAATGATGAATCATAACTAAACTTTTTTGGTTCTTGAGACAATTTTTCTTCTCCCCATTCAACAAAGCATTCTTCAAATCGGATTCCAAGGGGGAAGTCTGCCTATTTTTGCGGATAACTTGTAAACGTCAAATCATACGCCTAGTCAGATTATAGATTTTCTGTCAAACTTTAAA
>OFEY01002151.1_pt1 | contig 11113 bp, 10 predicted proteins | sample 1521251 | NCBI WGS metagenome assembly OFEY01 (sample SAMEA3504100, study PRJEB24116) | mouse gut metagenome | biome: mouse gut; feature: mouse-associated habitat; material: faeces | place: Denmark | collected 2011
GAAGCCCACTGCCCCCAGCAGATCCCCATACGAAAAGAACTGAAGGAGGCGGCCGCCAAACTGGAAGATCTCAGATTCTCCCTTGCCAAAAAAGCCATCGGCCTCTTTAAACTCTGGGGTTAAAGAGGCGGGTATCACTCCCGGTTCTCCTCCTCTTCCTTCTGCAGAAGCACGCTGTTATTATTGACTTCCAGTCCTCTGATTCTGCGCAGGAAACTGGAGATCCGGCTGTAGCCGTAAGATTTCAGTTCAAAGTTCGGATGACGCTTTCCGATCTCGTCGTTAATAATGGAAAGGTTATCGATGGTCCCGCCGTTTTCACGGATCATCTCCTTAATCTCCGTCTCAAGGCTGGTCTGAGATACCTTCTCCTGTTCTTTCAGGTAAGTTTTCTTCTTCTCCCTGACCACCTGATACTGAGGCATTTCCTCCTTCACAAACACGCTGAGTTTCGCGTAGCCGTAATTCCGCACGTCAAAGTCCGTGTATCTCTCACTGATACGCTGCCCCACATAGCCAAGGTCCAGCGCCTTTCCGCCGTTCTCCGTAAACAGCGCCGCGATCGCCTTTTTCACCGCCTCTATGCTGGTCACGTTCTCCAGCGCATTATGGTCAAAACTGTTTTCTTCATTTTTATCATCGATCAGATTCAGATAGATAAATTTATTACAGGACCGCGTCAGTGCCGCCGGCGTCTTGGACTCGCCCATGCCCAGCACATACTTTTTTTCCTCCCTGAGCCGCATGGCAAGCCTCGTGAAATCACTGTCGCTGGTCACCAGACAAAATCCGTCCACCTTGTCCTTATACAGAAGATCCATGGCATCGATGACCATCGCCATATCCGTGGCATTTTTTCCGGATGTATAAGAAAACTGCTGAATCGGTGTGATGGAATACTCAAGAAGCACTTTCTCCGCCCAGCCGTTTCCTTTCGACCAGTTCCCGTAGATCCTCCTGCAGGAGGCAAAACCGTATTTCTCCAGTTCATCAAAAATCGTAGACGCGTATTTTGAGCTGATATTATCCGAATCTATCAGTACGGCAAACTCCAGCTTGTTTTGAATCAAATCTTCCATCAGGATTCCTCTTTCTTTTTTCATATTTCACGATATATTCCCGCGAGGACAAAGTATTTTACCGTTTCATTATAGCAAGCTAAATTTTTTTATGCAAGAATTATATATCGCCGCGAAAAGGAAAAAGCGACAACAGAACTGTTACTGGAAAAAACCTGATCTTTGTGATATGATGATACGGGTTCTTCCGCGCCGGACCTGCGGATGTCATGTATTGCCGCACAGGCCCCGGCACATACTATAGCGATAGATGCTCACCTATGGACAATCAGCATGAAATCAGCCCCGCTGCGCTCCATATGGAAAACCAATCAACCGGAGAGGTACTTATGTCAACCGAATCATCATCCAAAAACGAAACTGCGGCATATAAACGCTGGGTGTTCGGCACCATGCTGCTGACCATACTCGCCTTTGTACTGACGGCGTCGATTACCGTCTATATCGATCCCTTTTTCCACTATCACGCGCCGCTTAAAGGATATGATTATCCCCAGGATGAATATCCCACCAACAATGAGCGGTATTTAAATGACGGTATCACCCGCCATTTTACCTACGACAGCATCATCACCGGCACATCCATGACCGAAAACTTTAAAGTTTCCGAGGCGAACCGGCTGTTTGGGGCGCATTTTATCAAAGTCCCCTTCGCCGGCTCAAAATACAGGGAAGTCAGCGACAACTTAAGACGGGCGTATCATGCGGGCAAAGAAGTCCGATACATTATCTGGGGACTGGATTACAATATCCTCATATCGGGCAAGAACGCTTACGATGAAACCTTCGCCTACCCCGGTTATTTATATAACGATAATCCCTTTGACGATGTCAGTTACATCCTGAACAAATCCGTTTTATTCGGTAAAACCCTGCAGGTCACAAGATCAAAGACGGGAGACGGTTCCTCCATCAATTTTGATACCTACAGCAACTGGAATACCTACCACGGCGATGAATTCGGCGCCTGGCATGTGCTTGCCACCTACCGGTTAAGAAGCACCCCGAAACCTGCCGCACCGCTGACGAAGGAGGATGCCGATATCATGCTGGACAACCTTCGCCAGAATGTGACATCTCTGGCGGATGAACATCCGGAGACCACATTTTACCTGTTCTTCCCGCCTTACAGCATCTGTTACTATGATATTTTAAACAACAACGGTGAAATGGAACGCCACCTTGAGGCTGAGCGCCTTGCCATCGAGGAACTTTTAGCCCATCCGAATATTAAACTGTACTCCTTCAGCGACGATTTTGAACTTGTCTGCAATTTGGATCACTATAAGGATTACCTTCATTACGGCGAATGGATCAATGACAGACTTCTGGAACAGATGAAGAACGATGAACACCTGCTGACAAAAGAAAATGTTCAAACCTATCTGGATTCGGTCAGATCTTTTTATACGTCCTATGACTATGCTTCCCTGCACAACAAGGACAGGTAACAGATATACGTAACAAAATTCACAATAACAGAGAGGTACTACTGATATGCTGTTTAACTCCTACTATTTTATATTCCTGTTTTTTCCCTTCGCACTTGCAGGATACTATCTTTTGAATTATGTAAACCGGTACAGAGCTGCCAACATCTTTCTGATCGGTATGTCCCTCTGGTTTTACGGCTATTTCAACGTCTCCTATCTGCTGATTATCTGCAGCAGCATTATCGCCAACTTTCTGATAGCCAAAGCAATGGAATACTTCTCAGAAAAGCCGTCCGTAAAAAAGGCCATTCTGTTCCTCGGCATATGTGCCAATATCGCGGTGATTTTCTATTTCAAATATTTTGACTTTTTCCTAGAGAATATAAATGCTCTGTTTCACCGGTCTTTTGAACTGAAACATATCCTGCTGCCGCTGGGCATCAGCTTCTTTACCTTCCAGCAGCTTTCCTATCTGGTGGATTCTTACCGCGGAGAGACGAAGGATTATTCCTTTGACGAATATGCCCTCTTTGTCTCCTTCTTTCCCCAGTTGATCGCCGGCCCCATCGTCCTGCACAACGAAACCATTCCCCAGTTCAGAAAACCGGAGAACCGAAAAATGAATTATGTAAACTTCTCTAAGGGCATGTATATATTTGCCCTGGGGCTGTTTAAAAAGGTGATCATCGCAGATACCTTCGGCAAAACGGCGGACTACGGCTTTCTCATTGTACCTTCCTTAAATACGCTGGAAGCCTTTCTGGTATCGCTCTGCTATATGTTCCAGCTTTACTTTGATTTCAGCGGCTACTGCGACATGGCAATCGGCATCAGCGCCATGTTCAATATCGATCTGCCGCAGAACTTCAACTCTCCCTATAAAGCGGATTCCATCACGGACTTCTGGGACAGATGGCATATGTCTCTCACCCGTTTTCTGAGAACCTATATTTATTTTCCGCTGGGCGGAAACCGCAAAGGCAGAATCAGAACTTATGTAAACATTATGGCTGTCTTTCTGGTCAGCGGCATCTGGCACGGCGCCAACTGGACCTTTATCCTGTGGGGCGCGCTGCACGGTGTACTGAACTGCCTGAACAGGCTATTTCACAGGCAATGGTCAAAGTTATGTAAACCTGTACGCTGGGGCGCCACATTCCTCGCCGTAGATTTTCTCTGGATCATTTTCCGTGCGGACAATATCGGCACCGCCGGATCCTACTTTAAACAGTTGTTTGCCTTCACAGGGTTTCAGATCCGGGAAGAACTCCTTTCCGGATTTCGCCTGGAGGAATTTGCTTACCTGGAGGAGAAACTTCCCCCTCTCTCCTGCCTGACAACGCACCTGCGAGGGTTTTACCTGTGGTTCTTTCTTCTTGCCGCTTTCATCATCGTACTGTTTTTCAAAAACAGCAGGGAACTGGACTTTAAGCCCACCGCCGGAAAGTCCTTTATCACCGTTGTGTGTATGTTATGGTCCGTTCTATCGCTTGCCGGTATTTCGGCTTTTCTGTATTTTAATTTTTAAAACGCTTTCCTCTTAGAACAATGTCATTTAGTTAAGCCATTTATCTGGCCGGGAGGGACATAAAATGCTCAAGGAGCCCGTTAAAAAGCGTCGGCACTTAGCAAATGAGGAATTTTCATCGAAAATTTCTCATGCGCTTAGTGTCCGCTACGCTTTTTACCGAGCGGAAGCGTGGCGACGGAGTATTTTATGTCCCTCCCGGCGTCCGGCAATGTTAACTAAATGACATTTCCTCTCAGAAAGCGAACCTCTTCTCTCTGCTTTCAAGCCGGTCTATCAGAAGCTGAAAGGGTTTTGTAAGGTATTTATCCTTCTGAAACAGCGCCAGCATCTGATTCTCCATGTTTATACCGTCTAAACGGAGGATACGGAGCTTATGTAAGAGCAACGAATCCTCCAGTAATTTTTCCGGCAGTATCGTAATACCCAGCCCTGCTTCGGCAGCTTTGATCAGCGCAAGGGAATTGACGCTCTCCCAGATGGGCTCCGCTTTCAGATTGGCAAGCGAAAGCGTATTGTCCAATGTATCCCGTATGGCGCTGCCCCGCTCCCGAAGCAGCAGCGGGCAGCCGCACAGCTCCTTTGGGGAAATACTCTCTCCGTTCCATGCAAAGTCCGGTGCACAGGCGGCGCATAATCCGTAGGAGCCCAAATGGATTGCCTGAAAATCCCCCTTCGGGGCAACGCCCTCCCAACATGCCATATCCGCCTCGCCGCGCCGCAAAATATCAATGGCCGCATTTGCACTGGCAACCCGAACGGAAAGCCGTATCTGCGGAAAAGAGGTTTTCAGCTCATGAAGTATCCCGGGAAGCAGGAAGGAGGCGATGGTAATGCTTGATACGATATGGATCGGCGTATTTTCTTCCAGATGGTTTATTCTTCTGTCCAGATTTCTGCATGCCGTCAGAATGCCCCGCGCCTCCTCCAAAAGAGAGCTGCCGCAGCGCGTCAGCACAACGCCCCTTTGCAGGCGCTCAAACAGGGGCGTCCCAGCCTGTTTCTCAAGTTCCGACACCGCATGGGAAACCGCGGACTGGGTGATATACAGTTTTTTTGCCGCCCTCGTAAAGCTTCCGGTCTCCGCTATCGCTTCCATAATCTCCAAATGCCGTATCACCATTTTTTCTCTCCTTTATGATCCTCTCTTTATCATCCTGCCGCTATGATCCTGCCGTTATAAATTTTCCCTTGCGATCCCGTCCTTATGAATCTTCCCTTAAAATCCTGCCGTTTAGGTATGAATAAAATTGATGGTTCCCATAAAATAATAACATTTTACAGATAGCAAAACAAGAGATATAATGGGCTGAGCAGGAGGGGATTACTTTGAGACCGCGTATAAAAATATATCTTTGGCTTTTTGCCGTCAATTTGTTTATAAGCGCTTTTACCTTTGGCGGAGGCTATGTCGTCGTTCCGATGGTCCGCCGCTTTTTTGTTGTAAAAAAACGCTGCTTCAGCGAAGAGGAACTGATCAATATGGCTGCCATAGCGCAATCGACGCCCGGCGCAATCGCCATCAACCTCTCCGCTCTGGCGGGATATAGAACAGCCGGCATCGCAGGCGCCTTAATCGGCTGCTTTGCCGCCGTGATTCCGCCGCTCGTTATCCTGACGTTTCTTTCGGCATGTTATAACATGTTTATTTCCAATACGGTAATTGCGGCGATTTTAAAAGGCATGGAAGCCGGTGTTACCGCTTTAATGGTCGATCTGATCACAGATATGTGTTTTTTGATTGTAAAGAAAAAGTCTTTTCTTTTATCCGCCATGATACCCTTATCCTTTGCAGCAAATTTTATCTTTGGCGTAAATGTGGCTCTGATACTCCTTTTCTGCTGCTTTTTATGTATCATACAGGTATTTTATCACAGGGGGAAACGATCATGAATGCTGCATGGAACTTATTTCTCACATTTTTCAGAATAGGCCTGATGAGTATCGGCGGCGGCTATGCGGTCATTCCTTTAATCCGGGAACAGGTCGTGGAAAAAAACGGTTGGATCAGCGAAAAAATGTTTACCGATATCCTTACCATTTCCCAAATGACGCCGGGCCCCCTTGCCGTCAATACCTCCACATTTGTGGGGCTTCAGATCGGCGGCGTGAAGGGCGCCCTTTCGGCGACCATCGGCTGTGTACTGTGCGGGACCATTATTTCCCTGCTGTTATATCGTTTTTTTCAGACACACAAAAACTCCGTCTATGTGCTGGAAGTACTGAACGGGCTGAAATCCGCCTCAACGGGCATGATTATTTCAGCCGCGTTCACCATCATCCTTCTGGCATTATACGGAACCAATCAGCCCGAAGCGGATTGGTTGTCTTTTAACCGGACCGCGCTGTTTCTGTTGATTGCCATGCTGTTTTTATCACGGAAATGGAAACTCCATCCGATCCTGATCATGCTGATCAGCGGCATTGCGGGACTTCTATGCTATGGCTGACGCCTGCCCCGCATTTCTCAGCCTTTTGCGTCGTAGCTCCGAATCAGACTGTCCACACTGTTTCCCGCCGCGTTATACTGGCTTGATGCGCTCTTTAAGCTCGCCTCGGCACTGTCCGCCACCTTTCCCGCTATCAGATTCAGTCGGGACGTCAGCGTTCCCTCCGCGCCGAAAACGCTCTCCAGTCTGCTCAAATCCGCCGATTTCAGTTTTTCCTTATCGATACTCAGCTTGCCGTTCTTATCCATGGTGATGCCCAGTGCGCTGAGTTCGTCCTTATGATCGGCTGTCACCGCTTTTAAACTCTCATAATAGAACCTGCCCATCGTGCTCATATCGGTCCGCATCCTGCCCAGCAGATCATTGTAAGCGGAAACCATCTTTTCTACTTCCCCGTATACCTCGGTGGGATCACCGCTCTTTTTTGCCTCCTCAAAAAGAGATTTATTTCCTGTCGCATTCAGTGCATCGGCATACTGTTCCAGTCTGTCCGCCGATTCCTTTAATTTCTCATATTTCCCTTTCGAGTACACATTCATGGTAGAGTGATGCTTATTGCCCAGGGAAGCCGCCATGGAATCCGTTCCTTCACCGTTTAAAAAGCTTGCCAGCGAATTCCCTGTCACCGACATCCCTGCGTTCATTGTTGCGTTGTTTGTCATACTTGTTGTAACTCTCATGCTGCCTGTCTCCTTTTATTTTGTCCGTCACTATATATTGATGTGATATTTCTCCTTCTCTTCCTCCGGCAAAGACGTAATCCCCATCAGCGCCGCCCTTAAAAGCGCCAGCGGCGAATCTCCTGATTCTTCCGGGATAATCCCCGCCGTTCCGGTAATGCCGGCATATCCCATCTTTGCAAGATGCTGTTTATGGAACAGAATCGCCGCGTTTCTGCGTTTGATCCAGTTATCTTCCACATCGCCCCTGCTTTCGGTTATATCCATACTGCTGCTCACTACCGTAAAGTTACCCACATTGCCGTCCTCGTCAAGCTGTACGCAGTAACTCTTGGAAAACTGGTGTTCCGCCACATTCATCCCGAGAGATGCCGCCGCCGCATTGTCCCAGGCGTCATAGTCCTCTTTCCACTTTGCCACCTTTCGATAAATCTCATCCGCATAAGCCGGATCCGCATCCATCTTCGCCTGCAGCTTTTCCGGAATCAGAATACTTATCTTTCCATGTCCGATTCCCTGCAGATTACGCTGAACCCGGGAATCCAGCATACTTGGCTGCGGTCCGTCTGGCTGCCAGTCGTTCAGCGCATCCGCCGAAGTCCCGCTTTTAAAATATTCCCAGAAAGGGAAATCCGTCCTGCTCCAGATGCCGGGGGAAACATTGCAGTCTCCCACTTTGGTGATCACCTGCATCCCCGGAAGATAATCCCCGAAGCCCTCCGCCTTTTTCACCCCTGCGCTCTTTAGCTGTGCCTCCTTCTCCGCCTGCCACGCCTTTTCGGCGCCGTCACTCACCTGCGGCTTGCTGCCCGACTCGCTGATCAGATCCTCCAGGGCTTTTATATCATGTCCCGTATCTTCCGATACAAGAACTTTATCGCCGTTTACCGTCGTATCCGGCCTCTTTTCCGGCAGTTCTTCGCCGCCATCCGCCCTGACCGCCTCCCGGATCTTTTCCTGGGCATCATCAAAGCCTTTCAGCAGCTTTTCCCACTCTTCCTCCGTCAGGCTCATACTGCCGATGGGAATCTTCGTACCGGTATCACCGCTTTTTATCTTTTTCAGAATCTCTTCCTTCTGGCCGGAGATAACCTGCATCAGCGCTTCCCAGCCTGTCTTCTTTTCCTCCTTTGAGGCGCCCTCTATCGCTTTTGCCGCATCCCCGCGATTTCCGGAGACGCTCCCCGCCTCCTGTTCATCGACTTTTTCCGCCGCTTTCAGAATATGATCCAAAAAGCCCCTCCCGCCGGATACGCCATTCTCGGAGGCATTTCCTGCAGCAGCCGCACTTTTGCCCATTCCGTTTACTCCCGGATAAACCAGATTATGATCCGTCGATATCATACTTCTCCTTTCCGCAGGATGCCCCTACCGCCATATACATAAAAAACGCCAAAATTCCCACATCTTCCGTCCCTGGAAACTTTGCCGCCATCCGTTGCCGCACATGTTATTTTACTGTTGCCAAAAACATTCTTATCTTCTGTATCCACATATGTTACATCGACATTTCAGGATGTATCCTTAACCCCTCCGCTTCGGATTTCATACCCGATTTTTCCTGTTTCATGCCAATTGCAGCACACGGCGTATGTTATTCTTGACATTTCCCCCCGTTTCTTCTATACTCATAACGTAAACGCTTTATCACTTTAAACCGTAACGCTTTAAAGTGATTGTGTATTTTGAAGGAGGAGAACATTATGATTTTCAAGGTAACTATGCTGGTCGTCTTTTTTGCGGTGATGGTCTTTATCGGACTCTACTGCCGGAAAAACGCCACTGATGTAAACGGTTTTGTTTTGGGCGGCAGGAGCGTCGGCCCCTGGCTCACCGCCTTTGCTTACGGCACTTCCTATTTCTCCGCCGTTATTTTTGTCGGTTATGCCGGACAATTCGGCTGGAAATACGGCATAGCCTCCACCTGGATCGGCCTTGGAAACGCCATCATCGGCTCCATGCTGGCATGGGTTGTCCTTGGCCGGCGTACCCGTATTATGACGCAGCATTTTAAATCCGCCACCATGCCGGAATTTTTCGGCGCCCGCTTTTCCAGTACGCCTTTAAAGATCGGCGCCTCCATTATCGTCTTTATCTTCCTGATCCCCTATACGGCTTCCCTCTACAACGGGCTCTCCCGTCTCTTCGGCATGGCATTTCACATTGATTATACGGTCTGCATCGTACTGATGGCAGTGCTGACCGGCGTCTATGTGATTGCCGGAGGCTATATGGCAACAGCCATCAACGACTTTATCCAGGGACTGATCATGCTTTTTGGCATCTGCGCCGTGATCGCCGCCGTATTGAAAGCCAATGGGGGCTTTCTCGCCGCGGTAGGCGCCCTCGCCATGGTGGAGGATACCGCGGCAACAACCCAGCCCGGCGCTTTTGCCTCCTTCTTCGGACCTGATCCGCTGAACCTGCTTGGCGTTGTGATCTTGACTTCCCTGGGAACCTGGGGACTGCCCCAGATGGTCCAGAAATTCTATGCCATCAAAAATGAGAGCGCAATTCACAAGGGCACCGTGATCTCCACCTTCTTTGCCGTAATCGTATCCGGCGGCTGTTATTTCCTGGGCGGTTTCGGCAGGCTTTATTCCGCCAATATTGATATAGAGGCAAACGGTTACGATTCGGTGATCCCCGCCATGCTGGAGAATTTATCTCCGATTCTGATCGGACTGGTGGTTATCCTCGTTCTCTCCGCATCCATGTCCACCCTTTCCTCCCTGGTTATCGCATCCGGTTCCACACTGACCATCGATGTGATCAAGGATCATATCATAAAAGATATGGATGAAAAGAAGCAGCTCCTTAGCATCCGCATTCTGATTGTGCTTTTTATCGCCATATCCGCAGTGATCGCCATTATCCAGTATAAGAGCGCCATCACATTTATCGCTCAGCTTATGGGAGTATCATGGGGCGCTCTTGCGGGTTCTTTCCTTGCGCCCTTCCTCTACAGCCTGTACTGGAAAAAAGTATCAACGGCGTCCGTCTGGTGCAGTTTTATTTTCGGCTCCTGCTTTATGACGCTGAATATGCTGGTGCGGGAAAGTTTTCCTGCCCTTCTGCAGTCTCCGATCAACGCCGGCGCTTTCACGATGCTGGCAGGACTCGTGATCGTTCCCGTGGTCAGCCTCTTTACCAAAAAACCGGATGAGAAACTGGTGGAAGCCGCTTTTGCTTCTTATAATGAGGTACATGAAGTGAAACGCTCCACGGCGCTTGAGAATTAACTTTAAGAATTACGATTTCCGAAATACTGATAACGAAACATATTTTTCATGAAAAAGCGGACACCCTTTTGCAGTGTCCGCTTTTGCCCCTACTTTAGTTCGGATGTACAGTGCGGGCATCTTGTGGCGTCCAACGCAATCTCACTTTTACAGTAAGGACACTTTTTCGTAGTGGGCACCGGCGCCTCCGGTTTTTTCCTGCCCAGCCCCATCACCGTATTCATGGTCTTTACCAGCATAAAAATAACAAATGCCATGATCATAAAGTAGATGACGGAACTGATAAACGCTCCATAATCGATATAATTTCCTGTTTTGAACAGTTCGATCCGGCCGCGCACTTCCGCGCCGCCGATGCAGGCGATAATCGGCTGAATGATATTTGTCGTAAAAGAAGTGACAAGATCGCTGAATGCCGCACCGATAATCACACCGACCGCCATGTTCATCACATTTCCCTTTAAGGCAAACGCCTTAAACTCTTCCATAAATTTTTTCATGAAACTTTCCTCCTCCATGTTCATTTTTACTCACCGATAAAGTATAACATCTTTTTCTTGCTAAAAAAAGTATTTTATCTACTTTACATTTATCATCTTTCATGATATCCTATGAGTGTTGCCAATTATATCAGCCAGATATATTGGACACATACAATTAATTTCTTATTTTTGGAGGTATCATCATGAACAAAGGTACAG
>OFEY01002161.1_pt1 | contig 11087 bp, 8 predicted proteins | sample 1521251 | NCBI WGS metagenome assembly OFEY01 (sample SAMEA3504100, study PRJEB24116) | mouse gut metagenome | biome: mouse gut; feature: mouse-associated habitat; material: faeces | place: Denmark | collected 2011
CAGCAGGACCTGCTCATCGGGGCATTGGCACGTTTCTGCTCGTCAAGCACTCCGAGCGACTCCGTGTTCATACTCAACGGCTATGCCGGCACAGGCAAGACATCACTGACCGGCGCATTGGTCAAGAGCCTGCGCAACGCCGGACGCGAAGTCGTGCTGCTGGCACCCACAGGCCGTGCCGCCAAAGTATTCTCCTCCCACTCGGGATATCCGGCATCCACCATACACAGACGCATATACCGTGGTCCGTCAGGTGATCTCACAGGAGGCTCCCCTATCCTGCAAAGGAACAATATCACCAATGGTGTTTTCATAGTAGACGAGGCATCAATGATAGGTGACGGCAACGGAAGTGAGAACAGCGTGAATCTTCTTGAGGACCTGGTGGAATATGTGTTCACAGGCGACAATTGCCGGCTCATCCTGCTCGGCGACGTGGCTCAGCTGCCACCTGTCGGATCGGCAGAGAGCCCGGCTATGGTACCTGCCAACTTCAAGCGGCTCGGGCTACACGTGAGCCGCGCTGTGCTCACCGACACAGTGAGGCAGTCACGCACATCAGGCATACTCCGCAACGCCACATGGCTGCGCCGTGCCATGCTCATGGACCCGCTACCCGCCCCCCGGCTGATCATAGAAGGCTACGATGACATACATGTCACTGACGGCAACGATGTGGCTGACGTGGTGGGGGAATGCTACCGTGCCGACGGTCCGGACGAAACCATCATAGTGACCCGCTCCAACCGCAGAGCATTGCAGTTCAACCTCGGCATCCGGTCAGCCATACTCGACTATGAAGAGGAACTGGTGAAAGGAGAAAGGCTACTTATAGCTAAGAACAACTACACATGGTCAGCCACGATCAAGGAGCTCGACTTCATAGCCAATGGAGATGTAGCGATAGTCTCGTCAATACATTCCATCGAAGAAAAGCACGGCTTCCGCTTCGCCAACGTCACCCTCACACTCCCTGACAGGGATGTGGATGTGCCATGCCGAATATTCCTCGACACCCTTACCGACGAAAGCGCGTCAATCGACCGGGCAGAACTGCAACGCCTAGCAGAAGCACGCATGGCAGACCCAGAAGCCAACGCACCCGACGCCTCTTGGGAGACACGTCTGCGCCGCCTTCGCAAAGACGAATACTTCAACGCCTTACAGGTGAAATACGCCTACGCCGTAACCTGCCACAAAGCTCAGGGCGCACAATGGAAAAATGTCGTTATCGACCTTGGAGGCATAGCCCCCGAATCACAGGGACTTGAGTTCTACCGTTGGCTCTACACAGCCACCTCACGCGCCACAAGCCGCCTATTCTACCTCAATCCCGGCGAAATGGCGGAATGATCCGAAAACAATCTTAAAAAACTATGCGTACAACCGGTCGAATCTCGCTTCTTGTGGCGACAGCCATATTCTATGTGATCTTGGCTTCTTCCTTTGAATACACTGTCAAAGGAAATATCGGCACATCGAAACATGACGGTAAAAAAGCTTACCTCATGTTATACGACACCAATCGATTAATTGACTCGGCAACCGTCATCAACGGATCTTTCATCATAAAAGGACAAGCCTCCCAACCGGCTTACGCAAGGGTGGACGTTGACCGTGAATACGCCAATCTGATTATCTCCAAGGGGGAGACTGAGATCGACGTCATAAACCTCCACACCCCTGTCTCTGGAGACAGCCTGAACATTGCATTAAAAGACTATCTCACTAAGGTCTTTACACTTAATGGTATCGCTCGAGATTACAGAACGTATCTAAAAGGACAAAATCTGTCAGCCGACTCTCTTTCAAAGATTAAAAATGAAATGTTTTCCCATCTACAGCAAGTGCTTCTCAACTATTCCAAATCAGTCATTTATGCAAATATGCATAATCCTGTAGGGCATGCGGCATTGAACATGTTTGGCACGAATTCAACCCCGGAAAACTGGATGGAGATCTACGGCTGCCTGTCGCCCTACCTTCTGAGCCTGAATTTCACCAATATGTGGAACGCCAAGATAAAAAAATCCATAGCCATGAGCAAGGGTGCTATGTTTGCCGATATCAAGGGTAAGACAGTTGACGGGAAAGACGCCCGCCTGTCAGATTATGTAGGCAAAGGCAAATATGTACTTGTTGACTTCTGGGCATCCTGGTGCGGACCATGCCGTGAGGAGGCTACAAACACATTGAAGCCTTTATATGAGAAATACGGGACCAACCCACGGTTTGAGATTTTAGGCATAGCAATGTGGGACGATCCGAAACGCAGCATCCAAGCTATCCGGTCAGAAGGATATGAATGGAGCCATATCATTGACGCCGGAATGACACCTATGGATGAATATGGTTTTGACGGAATACCCATGATCATACTCTTTGACCCGGAGGGAAGGATCATCGCAAAAGACATCCGCGGAGCCGATATCAGCCTCAGCGTTGAACAAGCCCTGAAATAATCAGGCTCAGAGGTTATGCTTCAATATCACATCCCGAATGGACGATCGCGTGACAGGATTTCTGATTGCAAAATAATGATATTATGCTGATGGCGGTACAGTTTGCATCGGCTATTTGGCTATTTGGCAAATATTCGCTATTTTTGCAAGAATAATCAAGCAACGCACCGATATGGACACTTCCGCACCAAAATGGACTGAGATCGAACACCTCCCCGAATGGGATGAGGAATTCTATCACGTCTACACAGCCAAGAAATTTGGCAAATGGCTTATGCTCAAGACCCTGCGTCCTGAATTCAAGGGTAAGGAAGAGTACGAGAAAATGATAGAGAAAGAGTTTGAGGTGCGCTACAACCTTGCCCACCCCCATATCATTATGATAAACGACTTCGAGGAGGTCCCGGGAGTGGGTATGTGCATCATCACCGATGACGTATACGGCGACTCTCTCGCCAAGCTGATACGTGAGGGTAAAGTCACTGACGAGCACATTTACAAGCTTCATCACCAGCTGCTTGATGCACTCGATTATATCCAGAGCAATCATCTTGCCCACCATCCTCTCAACTCGTCACGCATAATCTTCACCGAGAACATAGGCAATCTGAAGCTCATTGACGTAGGTTTCGATCAGAAGAATTTTCTCACTCACGAGGACACCAACGACGATATCTACAACTATGGCGTCATGCTCAACGAAGCTCTCGATGCGGTAAGCACACAGCATCCAAAGCTCCGCAAGGTAGCGGCGAAATGCACCGCTGCCGATCCGGCAAACCGCTCCCCGACACTCGACTCTCTTCGTGCCGATCTCGGTGACAACCGCCGAAACAAGTTCTATATCTGCGTGATAATATTCCTTTTAGCAATGATAGCCCTCCTTCTGTGGCTCAATTCACCATATCGTCCCGAGCCGACATTCCATAACGGCGAAACGATACAGACTGAGCTCCCGATATCCGATCGACCCACCGGAACGGCGGGAGAAGAAGCCCAGGCATCTGACAACCGATAACGCTTAACAATATAATCCTTAAATTCCACAGGAATTTAATATAGAAATATGTCCGTCACAGTTCGCGCCATTCCAGCCACAAAAAAAGAACTCACACGTTACGTACAATTCGGGATTGACCTCTACAAAGGAAACCCTTACTTTGTGCCGCCTCTGATATTCGATGATGTCAACACCCTGCTGCCCGAAAAGAACCCGGCATTCGACTTCAGCGAGGCTCAGGCCTTCATGGCATACCGCGACGGAAAGCCAGTAGGGCGCATCACCGCAATAATCAACCGGATGCTCAACGGAAAAACCGGAAGGAAGGAAGCCCGGTTCGGCTTCGTAGACTTTATCAATGACCCAGAAGTGAGCAGCGCGCTCTTCAATGCCGCCGAGCAATGGGCACGTGACCGCGGAATGACCGACATGATAGGCCCCATGGGCTTCTCGGACATGGATCACGAGGGTATGCTCGTGGAGGGCTTTGACGAGATGGGCACCATGGCTACCATCTACAATTACCCATACTATCCTGAGCACATGGATAAAATGGGCTATCGCAAGGACACTGACTGGATAGAATTCCGCATCACCATTCCCGAACGACTGCCGGAAAAGATGGAGCGAATCGCAGAAATAGTCCTGAACAAGTACAAACTTAAGATAAAAAAATTCACCTCGGCAAAACAGGTGAAAGAGCAATACGGTGAAGCCCTCTTCAAACTCATCAACGAGGCATATGCCGAACTCTACGGCTACTCACCGCTCACCGACCGCCAGATCGACTATTATATCGACATGTACCTCGGCTTCCTCAAGCTTGACTATGTAAGCATAGTGGTTGACAGCGATGAAAATCTCGTAGGTGTAGGCATCAGTATGCCGTCAATGACCAAGGCTCTGCAGAAGTCAAAAGGGAAGCTCTTCCCATTCGGGTGGTGGCATATGCTCAGAGCACTCAAAGGGCACAACGATGTGGTTGACCTCATGCTCATAGCTGTCAAGCCCGAATACCAGTCAAAGGGGGTCAACTCACTCTTCTTCTACGACCTGTGCAACCTCTTCATACGCGACGGCGTAAGGTATGCCGAGACCAATCTCGAACTTGAAGAGAATATCCATGTACAGTCGCAGTGGGAGTATTTCGATCGACGCCAACACCGCCGCCGCCGAGCCTACCGCAAGAGCCTGTGACCTTGACCGGACATAAAGCACGCAACTCTACTTCCGCCATAGTCATCAAAGCTATGGGACTGTTCGGAAGTATGCAAGCCCTCACCATCCTATGCGGAATCGTGAGGGTAAAATGTGTGGCACTGCTGCTCGGGACCACAGGCGTAGGACTGTTCGGCATATTCAATTCAGCCCAACTGCTCCTCGCCACCACACAGCTCAATCTGCGCTATAGCGCAGTACGCGACATAGCCCAGGCATCATCATCCGGCACCCTCAACGACGCCATACACACGGTGAGACGGTGGGGATGGCTGTTAGGGAGCGCAGGGGTCATCATCACCCTACTTTCAGCCCCGCTCTTCAGCCTGTATACTTTCGGTGACCTCTCATCGACACCACAGTTCATGTTGCTTGCCATAGCCATCCTGCTTATGGCAGCAAACTCTGGCGAACAGGCAATAATGCAAGGCACCAACAGGCTCAAGCCTCTTGCCTTATCCTCAGCGTGGGGAGTGGTGGCAGGACTTGCAGCCGCAATCCCTCTCATATATTTCCTGAGGATGCGCAGCATAGTGCCTGTGGTGATAAGCTATGCGGTAACCCAATACATCGCTATCCTATGCCTGCGCCAGACACCCACACGACCGACTCCAGCCCTAAGCCTGCGGCAATTATGGGTCAAAGGCGGCCCCATCCTGAGACTCGGCATCTACATGACCATAGCCGCCATACTGAAAGAGGTGATGAACTATGTATTCATAGCCTATCTCAACTGTACAGGGGGCACAGAAGAAGTGGGGCTTTACCAATCAGGCTACACTGTTGTGGTACGCTATATGGGTGTCATCTTCTCAGCTGTGACCATGGAGTTCTACACACGCCTCGCATCATCCAATCCTCATCCCCACAGGCAGATCGTAGCATTGCGTCATGAGCTTCTGCTCCTCACCGGCATCATCACACCGTTGCTGGTCATCTTCATCCCTTTCAGTCCGCTTGCAATCAGGCTGCTGTATTCCTCAGAATTCCTTGGAGTGACACCATATATGTTCTGCGCGCTTCCGGGAATGCTCCTGCACGCCCTTCCTCTATGCATTTCCTACCTGATCCTCGCCCGAGGAGACGGCCGCACCTATGTAGCCACCGAAACTACAATAGCGATACTGTCACTCATATTCAACATCACAGGCTACCGCCTCGGAGGTCTCACTGGGCTTGGCATAGCGTTTACTGCCAGCCATGCAGCCTACTCAATCATAATGCTATGGGTATATCTCCGCAACTGCCACGGCACCATTCCACTACGCCTCACGGCAATATATATTCTCGCAATCACAGCCGTAACAGCGACCTCTGTCGCATGCATGCATGTATTTCTGATGATTTATCATCCTGAGGGATACACACCTTTTTTATTTTTTAGTTTTTCTGTATCTTTGCCTGACTTCTTATATTGACATTATGATATTGAACCAACGATAATGTAGAGTAGTATTATTATATTATATTATACATCATTTCATTATGAAGATCTCACGACGACTTCGCTATTTGCTTCTACGACTCAACATAACGCGGCTTATAACATTCGGCTACCGCTCGGAGGTCCCCGAACGAAACATACTCATAGGGTATATCGTATACATGCTGCTGGGATTCCTTTGCCTCATGCTGCCGTTATCGACCAATGGCGATATAAGATGGATCGACAATCTGTTCACAGCAGCATCCGCCATATCCACCACCGGGCTGGCTACAGTCGATATCGGCACAAGCTACACCCTGTTCGGACAGTTCATAATCCTTGCACTCGTGCAGTTCGGAGGCATAGGCTATATGACATTGAGCTCATATGTAATATACCGCGTGACCCATCACACTCTAAAGTACACCGACAAAGTGGTGCACACAGCCATATCAATCCCCTACGGAATGAACATGCGCGACCTGGTCAACAACGTCGTAAACTTCACATTCATATTCGAGGCCTTAGGATTCATACCATTCTTCATTGCCCTCCACCATGCCGGAGCACCCATGCCGGGATGGAACGCCCTGTTTCTTTCAGTGTCATCATTCTGTACAGCCGGATTCAGCCCGTTTCACGACTCCCTGTGCAGTTTCAGCAACAATATCACAATAAACATAACTGTGGCGGCACTAAGCTATGCCGGAGCAATGGGATTCATTGTGATAACCGACCTGACCAACAAGCTCCGCGGCAGGACTACTTCCCTGTCGTTCACATCCAAGGTCATACTCCTTATCACCGGAATAATGACTGTAGGCGGCACTGTGATACTTTCAGTCAGCCCCTCTATAGCACCTGGCGACAGCGCAGGCGAGAAGATATGGCTCTCTTTTTTCCAGACGATGTCGGCAATTACAACGGTAGGTTACAACACGATCGACCTTTCCGCCTTACGCCCGGGCCCGATACTGATGTTCTCTCTCATAATGTTCATAGGAGCCTCCCCCTCCGGAACCGGAGGCGGCGTGAAATGCACATCAGTCTCCGCCGTATGGGGATTCATCATATCAAAACTCGGGCTCCGGGAGAACGTCACATTCCTAAACCACATCATACCCCACTACCGCATAGACACAGCCCTTACAAGCGTAATCACCTACAGCCTCATGATATTCTGCGGATGTGTCGTGCTTTCCTACAGCGAATTTCAAGTTGTCCCAGATACTCTTTGAAGCCACTTCAGCCATAGGCACGGTAGGGCTAAGCACCGGCATCACCCACGAGCTGTCAGCCATAGGCAAGTTCACAATCATTATCCTGATGTACATCGGGCGTGTCGGAGTCATAACATTCGGCTCAGCGTTGCTGATCAGAACTCGCACCCGCGCTCTCCAGAATGTGCGCAAATCCGACCTCGTGGCATAGATATGAGATCTTATCCTCAACATATTCAATGCCCGATGGGACAAAAACTTTCGGATTTCTGAGCGTACTATATTGTTTTTTTCGTAATTTTGTAAGATTAATCCATTAGTCCACCTTTGAAGATGCATTCAGTCAAGCAGTTGAGATTGCTCTTAGTGATGGTTGCCGCGGCTGTGATGGTCGCATGCGCCAATATGGGCCGCCCCGAAGGTGGTCCACGTGACGAGTTGCCACCGGTCTATGTGCGGTCCAATCCCGCTATGGGTCAGCTCAACTTCAATGGCAACAAGATCACAGTGGATTTCGATGAGAACATACAGCTCGACGATGCCATGAACAAGATTGTGGTGTCGCCCGCACAGCGCAATACACCCGCTATATCGTCAAACGGCCGACGTGTCACCATCGAACTCCGCGACACTATCATGCCCAACACCACTTACACCATAGATTTCGCCGATGCTGTAAAGGATCTGAACGAGGGGAATGTCCTCGACGGATTCGCAATGGACTTTGCCACAGGCGACACCATCGACACCCTGCGCATATCAGGAATGGTGTTCGAGGCACGCACACTTGAGCCCGCCCAGGGTATGCTCGTAGGAGTATACTCCAACACCTCCGACACAGCAATCTCCACCTTGCCGTTTGAGCGTATAACCAAGACCAATCAGCTGGGACAGTTCACCTTGCGCAATCTCAAGGCAGGCAGCTATCGCGTGTATGCACTCAACGACATCAACCGCGACTATCACTGGGACCGCTCAGAGGATGTGGCATTCTATGATGTCACCATTTCCCCAACATCCGAGCCAACCGTGGTCACTGACACACTCACACGCTCAACAGGCGAAAGAGACTCTCTCGTGACACGCAACGCCACCCGCTTCCTTCCTGACGACCTGCTCCTTACATGGTTCAACGAAGGGTACACATCGCAATACCTCAAGGATTACAAACGCCCTGAGAGAAATAAGATCACGTTCCAGTTCGGAGCAAAATCCGACACGCTGCCCATACTGCGCCTGCTCAACACCCATAGAGCCGGCGATGAGATATCCACCTGGTCCACCCTTGACGCCTCACCCACTCTCGACACCCTCACCTACTGGATATCCGACACCTCGCTCGTGTCGCTCGACTCCATAACCATTGAGGCGACCTACCTGCGCACTGACACCCTCGACAATCTCACATGGGGCACCGACACGCTGAAATTCAACATGCGTCCCGAAAAAAAGAAGAAAGAGAAAAAGAAAAAAAACGATGAAGAGGAGGACTCCATACCGCCTGTGCCACATATGGAACTCAGAATCTCATCAGGCAACAGCCAGGATCTGCACAAGGGACTCACTCTCACCGCAGGCACACCGATACAAAGATTCGACACTACGGCTGTGAAACTTGAGATACAGGTCGACACTCTGTGGTACAACATCGTGCCGCCAAGTTTCTCCCGACCGGAACTGCTGCACCCCATGGTGTTCACTGCTCCATACAAATGGGAAGAAGGCTCAAAATACCGCCTCACAATAGACTCCGCCGCCGTAGTCGACATCTACGGACTCGACAACGTACAGTTAGTCCACGAATTCACAACCAAGAAGAGCGAGGACTACTCGGCAATATCATTCAACGTATCAGGACTTGACGGCCGAAAAGGGATCGTTGAAGTGCTCAGCAGTTCTGACAAGCCGGTAGCCGCAGCTCCAGTCAACGGCTCACTCGCCACAATACAATACCTCTCGCCAGGCACTTATTATGCCCGACTTTTCATCGACGCCAACGATGACGGCGAATGGACCACTGGCTCCATAGCCGACTCGATACAACCCGAAGAGGTGTACTACTACCCCAAGAAGATCAACCTGAAAAAGAACTGGACCATTGAGCAGAGCTGGAATATAAACGAGCTCCCTGTGGACCAGCAGAAACCTCAGGAAATAAAGAAGAACAAGCCCAAACGCAAGAAAGGTGACCCGGACGAGCGTCCCACCGATGAAGAGGAAGAGGACGAATTCTTTGACGACCCATTCATGAACTCCGCAACCCGCAACGGAAACCTCATCAACGGCAACAGCTACGATGACAACTACCGTTACAGGAATTATTGATAACCAACCCGCGCCCGCCGACTGACACATCTCAGATCAGCAACCACACACATATCACCAATGCAGCATCCAAGGCAACATACCATCAGCAACCACAGGATCTCACTATTGAGATTCCTGCTGAAATATGGCGTCCCGGTCACAATCACTGTCGGCCTTTGCTATATGCTGGTCAAAGGGACTGACCTGCACGAGATGTGGCACACCATACGCACCGAGTGTGACTTCCGTTGGATCGGGGCCAACCTGCTCCTTGTGATCGGAGCCCAGGTGGCACGCGCCGCACGCTGGAGGCTCCAGTTACGTGCTCTCGGCATCAAAGCGTCTCTATGGGTGCTCACCCTCAGTGTGTTCGGCACCTATGCCGTCAATCTTGTGTTCCCACGCCTCGGTGAAATATGGCGCACAGGATTCATTGCTGAGAGACATAGATCCCCCTTCACCACAGTGTTCGGATCCATGGTTGCCGACCGCCTTGCCGACACCATAGCAGTAGCGATAATAACATTAGCCACTTTTGCCATGGCAGGACCTCAGCTAATGTCATACCTCGGGCAGAACCCCGACCGTATATCGGGCATACTTTCGCTACTGACATCACCGCTGCTTTGGGGCTCAATAGCTGCTTGCACAGTCATTGCCGTGTGGCTGTACTTGCGTTATCCTGACAGCAAAGCAGTCTCATCATTGCGCAATATCTGGAAAGGGCTTTGGAAAGGCTTTGCCGTCATCACCAGTATGCGAGGCAAATGGGAATGGTTTTTCTATACATTAGTACTCTGGGGATGCTACATACTGGGGCTTGGCTGCGCGTTCATGTCGTTTCCACTCACCGCCGAGGTCATAACTCAGCACGGATTCACAGCACTCCTTGTATGCTTCGTGCTCACAAGCCTATCAATGCTTGTGCCGTCCAACGGAGGCATCGGACCATGGCAATGGGCCATGATATTCGGTCTCGGACTATATTCGGCAGGAATCCCGGGACTTGACAAGGGGTATATGACCTCGTTTGCCAATCTTGCCCTCAGCGTACAGACTATTAGTTCCATCATCCTCGGGTTATTCACATTTGCGTGGATAGCCCTGGACAAACGTTCGAAAAAATGAAATGGATCAACAGTAATGACGATTATTTCCTGCGGGACTTCAGCGACAAAAACAAAGCTGAGAAGAACACAGGAGACAACACCGGCAGTGACAGCAATGCCACTGTCCAACCCAACGTAGGACAAGAGGACACATCACCCTCTGACAGCGGAAACACAACCGCATCAACCAACGAATTCTCATTCCCTGGCTCATCGGCACCAACCCAGAGCTCCGGACGAAGAGATGAGCCAGCCATCCAACAGGAACCACCTATAAAAAAACGCCGTCGCGCACGCAGGCGACTCATATGGTTCTTCCTTATAGTGGCAATTATGCTCTCGGTA
>OFEY01002165.1_pt1 | contig 11071 bp, 10 predicted proteins | sample 1521251 | NCBI WGS metagenome assembly OFEY01 (sample SAMEA3504100, study PRJEB24116) | mouse gut metagenome | biome: mouse gut; feature: mouse-associated habitat; material: faeces | place: Denmark | collected 2011
CTTTTTATTTTTTCCCGTTTTTCGGGCTCAAAAATCCGCAATCACTTCCACCACATCCATCTCTCCAATCCGCTTTACGGGCCCGTGTACGGCTATCGCGCAGGAGAGCGCAACCAGCGCTATAATCACAAGAAGTTCCCCCGCCGGTATTTCCCATGGGGCATTCCAGCGTGTGAAAATCAGCCTGTTCCACATAAATCTGTGAATGGGCAGCCCCAGCAGTGCACCGGCGAAAATCCCGGATACCGCATATGTACATGCTTCCGCACGGATCATCCTGTTTATTTGCCTCATATCCATCCCCACCGCCCGCATTGCACCGTACTGTTTCAGCCGCGCAGCAACACTCATGGAAATGCTGTTTATAATATTGAACGCCGCAATCATTGCGATAACGGCAAGAAAACCGTATATAAAGACAGCCATAGAATAATAAGCCCCTTTCGCGCTGCTGTTGCTCTGCCTGTTATCGGAGAACAGAAAATCTTCTCCCGCCAGCTTTCTTATCGCTTCTGCCGTCTCTTCCCCGGCGCCGCGTCCAATCTGCAAGTCGATGATGGTATATCCCGCTTCACCCGTCAGTTTCGCAAACAATTCCTCGGAACATATAAAAATCTCCGTATCCGTACTTCCATTAAAAGGACAGTGTTCCAGAAATCCTTCTATCGTCAGCTCTCCCAGTTTCGTTTTGACTTTCTCTCCCTGCTGCCACGGGCTGTTCTCCCTGTAGGCCGCAAGTACCAGCCCCTCTCCTTTATCCTTCGCCACCTTTTCCAGTCCGATTCTGTCGGATGCCCAGTTTTCCTCATCTGCCCAGTTAAACTGCAGCGCCTCATAGGAGATCAGCATCACTTTCCTTTCACCGGATGTACTCTGCGCCATAATGTCATAGGCAAACCGTCTGCCATAAACCCGCTCCACGCCCCTGATCTGATATAGTTCCTGCACAAATTCCCCGGGTATCGAACAGGTTTCCTCTTTACTGATAATTGAAAAATCCGGTGTATAAGGGCGCAGCGGCGTGATGGCATACTCCATAAAATTCCGAAGCGATGAGAAACTCAAAAACAGGATAATACTGATTGCAAAGGAACCTGTCATCAATACAAAATTTCTTTTATTTTGTCCTGCATGATGTATCCCCAGCGCCGTATCAATCTTTATCCGCCTCGTATCTGCCGCCCTTTTCGGAGACTGTGTATTCCGGACATTCCCCGATACCGCAGTCAGGGGCGATACCCCGGCCGCCTTTTTCGCCGGAGAGGCCGCAGCGATAGTCACCGTCAGAAGACCTACCGCCGCCCCCATGATGATCCCTCCTCCACTGACGCCAAAAACCGGCATTTCTGCAAAAAATTCCGCACTCAGCACACGCAGGATCGCACACATCAGCCAGGTCATGATAACCCCCGCCGCCACGCCTGCCGGAATTGCCGTCCTGCACCAGTAGAGCGCTTCTAAGCGGACAAAGCGCTTTGTCTGTTTTCTGTCCGCGCCAATGCAGCGCAGCATACCGAAAAATGCCGTTCTCTGGGCAATATTACTGTTCATACTGCTGGTGATCATCAGCGTACCTGCCAGCAGCACCAGCACAAACAACACCAGAGCAGCCCCGTAGAGTGCAAGCAGCGTAGAATCATTGCTGACGCCCAACACTCCCAGCAGCATTGTATTTTCCCCCGCATTTTCATCTGCGATCCGAAACTGTTCCTTTATATCTTCTATCGCCCTTCTGAGACGGACATGATCCTTAAACTGCACATAGTAGACAAAATCAACATCCGCCGCCCTGGATTCCTGCTGATATAATGCACCGAAAGCCTTTGTCGGCAGGCACAGCACGATCGCATCCAGCCGGGCCGTCATCGCCGTCGTCTCCGCAAAACCAGAAATCCTATACGATGCTTCTCTTCCGGAAGGTGTTTGGAGTTTCACCGTATCCCCGATTTTTACATGCAGCGCAGCCTTCGCGTTTTCCAGCAGCAAAACCTCTTTGTCCTCTTTCGGAAAAGTGCCCTCTGTCAGTTCTTCCGCCATAATATCGGTCAGCATTATTTCCTCCATGCCGCAGATACATGCTTTCTTTCCGCCCACGGTGTAGTCCTCACTCAGCCGGTAATTTAACGCATTATACCAGGAAGCCTCTGCCACATCCGGCCGCAGCGCGATCAGATTCGCCTCCTCCTCTCCGATGCCCCTTAAAGAAATATGCCAGTTTCCATACTCCGCTATCGCCCTGATCCTCTGGCTTCTCACCTCCATATCCGCCATAGCGAATATTCCCGTCACAAGAAATACCGCCAGGAAAATACAGAGCTGCGTCATCCTGTTTTTCCGTTTATGCACTTTTGCGGAGATGGGAATCAGACTAAGATAACTTTTCATTATATCCACCTCCCAAGTCCGTCAGATGACCGTCCGAAACATTCAGCACCCTGTCCGCGGAAGCCGCCAGAGAAATATTATGTGTGATCATCAGAATTGTCTGGCTGTATTTGCGGGAAGCCGTCACGAGCAGGTCCATCACATCCCGGCTGCTTTTGCTGTCCAGATTTCCGGTCGGCTCGTCCGCCAGGATCAGAATCGGCTTTGTGATAAGTGCTCTGCCGATTGCCACCCTCTGCTGCTGGCCGCCCGAGAGCTGACTCGGCAGATGATTTCTTCGATCCTTAAGCCCCAGCGTCTCCAATATTTCTTCTACCGCTCCCTTTTCGGGTTTTCTGTTGTCCAGCAGCAGAGGGAATATCACATTCTGTTCCACATTCAATTCCGGGATCAACTGAAAAGACTGAAAGACAAAGCCGATATTCCTCCGGCGAAAGATCGTCCTCAATTCCTCCTTCATTCTAAGGAGATTTTCATTGTTCAGCCAAATGCTGCCGGAAGTGGGCGTATCCAGTCCGCCGATACAGTTCAAAAGCGTACTTTTTCCCGAGCCGGAAGTTCCCACCACCGCCGCAAATTCTCCCTTTTCCAGAGAAAAGGAAACGTCTTTCAATGCCGTTACGGCATTCTCGCCGCTGCCATAGGTTTTGCATAAATTTTGTACCTTTAAAATTTCCATAGGGTAACCTTCCTTCTTTTTTATTTTAAGATACAAAACCTGTCTTACGATCAGATGAATTTCAGCTTACGATTTTGTAAGAAAAGACAACATAAATTTTGTTCCCCTCTCCGTTCCTCTCTGCACACCGATCGTTCCGCCCTGTCCCTCCATAATCGCTTTCGCCACGGAGAGCCCCAGCCCGACGCCTGCACTCTGCTCCTTCCTGCTCCTGTAAAACCGTTTGAATATATGATGGATGTCCTCCGGCGCAATCCCTTCTCCGGTATCCGCAACCGTAAATCTGGTCATCAGGGGCGTCTGTTCCCATGTGATGATAATTTTATCCCCCCTTCCCGTATGATCCAGCGCATTTTTTACAACATTGCCAAGCCCTTCTCTGCTCCACTCCATATCACAGAATACTTTTGCCGTGTTATCTCCTGATAAAATGATCTCCTTTTCTTCCCTCTTTGCCCTGTCCGCCAGTTCCTCCACCGCCTGCCGCACAAGTTCCTCCGCGTCATACACCTTCGGCGAAAAAACAACACTTCCCGCATCCAGCCTCGTGATCCTGAGCAGGGACTTAACCAGCCCTTCCATTCTCGAAAGAGCCGCCTCCGACTTTTTTGCAAAATCAACCACCGTCCGGATCCGGTCCGGTTCGTTTCGTATAATCTCCTGATACAGAGACAATGCGGCAATCGGCGTTTTCAACTGATGCGAAATATCTGCCACGCTTGTCTTTAAAAATTCCTTTGCCCTGTTTTCCGCCTCCTGTTTTGTTTTCAGCATTGCCGCCATAAAATTAACCCGGGAAAACAGCCGGTACAACGCACCCCCGTCAAGTTCCGGAAGCCTGAGGGAAAAATCATTGTCCATATAGCGTTCCACCACCGCTGCCGCATCCCGGTATATCCGGTCCGTTTTTACCAAATATCGAAAAATGCATGTAAATAACAGCAGCAAAAGCAAAACGCCGCCCAAAGAAACCATCCTTCTTTGCGCAGCGCAGACTTCATAAATTGCCGGCATAAACCGGATATCCGTCTCGGCCGAAATACCGATCTTATGTAAAAGTTCCTCTCCCTCCGCAAGCGTCCCGTCGGAAAGCACCGCCTCCGCCGCCGTCTGCCGGGAAATACCATGTTCCAGCAAAAAAGATACCACTGCCGCATCATGCTCAAACAGCATCCGGCGCGCCCCTGCCTCCCAGCCTCTGAGCATCAGCAGTGTCATCATGACCGCCAAACATGCAACCGCCGACATCTGCACCAAAAACTGTCTCGTATGCTTTTCCTCAAATCCCATCAGTCTTTCTCCCCGTTCCATCGATAACCGAATCCCCTTACCGTCACAAGATGCTTAGGCGCGGAAGGTTCCGCCTCTATCTTTTCCCGCAGCCGCCTGACATAGACGGAAAGCGTATTGTCATCTACAAAACTGCCGCCGCTGTCCCAGAGTTCCTCAAGGATCATATTTCTGGTTACCACAATCCCCTCGTTCCTGATAAAAAGACCAAGCAGGCGAAATTCCGCACTTGTCAGATCCAGTGCTTCATCCCCCCGCATCACCCGTCCCCTGCGCAGATCCACGACGATATCCCCGGATTTCAAAAGCTGTCCCTCTTCTGCGGAAATTCCCGACCGCCTCAGCAGCGCACGGATTCTTGAACACAGCTCCCCCAGCTTAAAGGGTTTTGTCACATAATCGTCACCGCCGCCGTCCAGCCCTCTGACAATACTCATCTCATCATCCGCCGCCGTCAGAAAAATAACCGGAACCCGGCTGCCTGCCTTCCTTACGCCCTCGCACACCTCAAAGCCCGTCCCGTCCGGCAGCGCCACATCCAGAAGCAACAGGTCGTATGCCGTATGCTCCATTCGCTCCTTTGCCTCGGATGCACTCCGCGCCGTCTCCGTCTCATAGCCGCTTTTCTGCAGGGCATACCGCAGCGCGTCAACCAGGCTGACATCATCCTCAACCAACAAGATCCTGCTCATAAAAATATCCCTATCATTCTCTGAATAAAGTTGTACAGCACATTATGCTGATACAAAAAATCAAGAAATTTATTTGCCGTGATCAATTCGACAAGAGGCTCCCCGTTTATCGGAATGCGCAGGCAGGAGATTACTGCAAATCCTACCCATATCACCACCGTCGCCTCTATCACACCCGCCAGTGTCCCAAGAAGCCTGTTCAGCCCGTTCAGAATCGGCAGTTTGGCTATCAGCCCCAGCGAGCAGAAGATCATGCGGAGCAGTTTTCTCGCAATCAGAATAACAAGCAGGATAATCCCCGCCACAAGAAATCCTATCAGGTTTTTTCCTAGTATGGATTCTATTGTGACAATCCCCGCCACCACCGCCAGAGAAACGATCACAATGTCCGCCAGCGCCCCCACCTCGTCGATCAGCCCATTGCGGGAGCCCTGAAAAATCCTCCATATATAGATTAATGCAACAACTATCAAAACAATATACATACGAAACCTTCACTCTTACCCGTTTTCTTTCTTTATTTCAATTCGATATCATGGATAAAATCCTGACTTACCAGGGTAAAGCCACTGACGGAATCCCCCGGGATCAGGAGGGAGATCGTTTCATTCATGATACCCTCAAATTTTTCCACGCCGGAAAGGCTGTAAATGCAGCACTCCGTCTCCCCGTAAACATAGATATACTCTCCCTTTATCACCACATTTCTGTATTCCACATCGAACCCCTGGCTTAAACAGTTTTTTCCGGTGCTGTCATACACATCGACCATATATTTATTGCCGCCTGTCGTATCATATGAGACCAGCGCCACGTATGTATCATTGTGATAGACCGAACGCACTTCTTTGTCCATCAGCTTCTCCGCCTTACTCACCGGTTTCTGTCCGCCCTCGTAAAACATCAGTCTGTCATCCGCCACGGCAAACGCCAGCTCGGATGTCATAAACCTCACATACGGAACAACAGAGGGATAATCATAGCCGCTCATGTAATTGTCTACCTCATTCTGTCCCACTTCCCCGAAGTTGTAAAACGCCACACTGGATTTTACCCCGCCTTCGTCCTCCGCCAGAAAAGAGACCATGGCAAGATTACCGTTCGGCGAAAGGGATATATCTATCGGGTAACCAAACTGGCTCATGGTAGTCTTAAAGCGGACCGCCGCCTCATGTTTGCTGTTATACAGATAAATCCATGTGATGTCCGAATCATCCAGCACCGCCGCAACAATGCCGTTTTCCGCGACAGCAAGCGCCCTGATCGGCATATTGGTCGCTATCTCACCCATAGTGCCCTGGGTATTCATCACAAATATTTTCCGCCCGTTATAATCTCCGAAAGCCACCGCAGAATGGCAGCGCGCCACAATAGGATCCTGCATCTCAAACGTCTCATTCCAGATTGCTTTTCCCTTTACGTCAAAACAGCTTGCGCCGTCATTACTGTATGTAAGAATATAGTCACCCAACGCGATTGTTCTGGCATTGGCGGATACTTTTCTGTCATAGCTCTCCGTTATCACATATTCCGTATATACCCTGTTTTTCTGGGTGATCCAGATTGCCGCCGCGATAGCCGCTATCGCCACCATCACCAGCGCCCCCTGATACAGCTTCTGAAGCCGGTGCTTTACGATCTTATCCGAGTAATGCTCTCTTTTCGCCCCCTCCGGCTTCTCCTTTTTCATGAACATATTTCCACCTTTATACATTTCAATGAACTTTAAGATAACGTACAAAGCCCTGTGCCGAACCGCTATATTTTTCATCATAGCACATCCCTGTACCTTATTTCAATTATTTATATTTTCCTGTTTCGGCAGGCGCAGTTCCATCCCGCCGTAAAAAAAGGATATGGAGAGCCATATCCTTTGTAAGAAAATGAAGTTTCATTTTATTCGTTGCAGAACTGATAGACCGTGGTAGATCTGTACTGTCTGTCCGGTCCGAATACCGCATCCGGGAAATTTTCCTTATGAATAGAGTCCGGGAAAAACTGTGTTTCCAATGCCAGTCCACACCTGTTGTGATAGGCTGCCCCCGCTTTACCATCCTGTTTCCCGATAAAGTTTCCCGCATAAAACTGCAGCCCCGGTAAGGTTGTAAATACTTTCATCACCCTGCTTGTCCCGGGCGCCGCTACTTTTGCCACAAGCCTGAGCTGTCCGTCCGTATCATCCAGAACCCAGTTATGGTCATAGCCGCCTCCCAGCCGAAGCTGTTCAAAGTCCGCACCGATTTCTGCGCCGATTCTCTTTGGTTCCGTGAAATCCATGGGCGTTCCTTCAACCGGCGCAACCTCGCCCGTAGGAATCGAGCCTGCCGCCACGGGTGTATATGCGGATGCTTTTAACCAGAGTACATGATCCTCAATGCTGTTATCATCCTGCCCCCTCAGATTAAAATAACTGTGGTTTGTCGGATTAAGCAGGGTTCGCCTGTCACTGGTAAAGTGATAGTCCAGCCGCAGCTCATTCTCCTCTGTCACCGTATAGGTTATCTCCAGTTTTTTGTTGCCGGGGAAGCCCATATTTCCGTCTTCGTCTTTTAAATACAATTTGATGTTGTTTTCCCCTTCTTCCACATCAAATACTCTGACATGATATCCGTCTTCATTATCACTGTGCAGATTATTGCCATTTTCATTGGCCGGAATCCGGTATTCCACACCATCGATCATAAATTTCGCACCGCCGATGCGGTTGGCGTTTGGTCCCACAGCAGCACCCAGATAACCCGGATTTTCATAGTAAGGCATCAAATCATCGTGTCCCAGTACCACATCCGCTCTCTTTCCGTCCTTATCCGGCACCCAGAGTTCCCTTATAATCCCGCCATAGTTCAGGATCTTTGCGCACATTCCGTTTTTATTCCGGATATGATATTCATATATCGCCTTTTTGCTTTTTTTATCTGTTCCGAATACTTTTTTTGTTATACTCATAATTTAATTGTTCCTATTCCAGTTCCGCAGTGTCCCTTGCAGAGCACCTACCTGAGGACATATTTCCTGCTGCTTTCGCATCAGCAAATTGTCCTGTGCTCTTTCCGGGACTCTGCTGTTTCCAGTTCCGCAGTGTCCCCTACAATTCCACCCTGCCCTCCAGTGCCCGCAGAAGCGTCACTTCATCAATATTTTCCAGATCGCCGCCCACCGGTACGCCGCTGGCGATCCTTGTCACTTTGATTCCTGTAGGTTTTACCAGTTTACTGATATACATTGCCGTGGTCTCTCCCTCCAGCGAGGAATTTGTCGCAATGATCACTTCCTCAATATCGCCCTCCAGCCGCACCATCAGTTCTTTCAGACGGATATCTCCCGGTCCGATCCCCAGCATCGGGGAGATACAGCCGTGCAATACATGATAAACCCCCTCATATTTCCCGGTTTTTTCATAGGCTGCCAGATCCCTTGGGTTCTCCACCACCATAATCAGCCGATGGTTCCTGTGGGGATTTTCACAGATCGGGCAACTCTCCCTGTCCGTCAGTGTAAAACACTCTTTACAATAGCGCACATTATCCCTCGCCTCTGTCAGGGTACCTGCCAGCCGCATTACTCTGTCCTTCGGCATATTGATAATATAAAACGCCAGCCGCTGCGCCGATTTCTCCCCGATGCCGGGAAGCGCCGCCAGCTCTTCGATCAGTTTGTTGATATGGCCGCTGTAGAGTTCCATCAGAAGGGCAAACCTCCTGTCATTTTACCCATCAGTTCGCCGTTTGCCGCATCCGCCTGTTTTAATGCCTCGTTTGCCGCCGCCATGATCATATCTTCCAAGGTCTCAATATCTTCCGGGTCCACAGCCTCCTCGGACAGCTTTATCTTTGTGATCTCCTTCTTACCGGTAACGGTCACTTCCACCGCGCCGCCTCCGGCTTTTGCCGTAAATTCCTTTGTCTCAAGTTCTTTCTGACTCTCCTCCAACTGACGCTGCATCCGCTGCGCCTGTTTCATCAGATTACTCATATTTCCGGGCATTCCCATCATGCCTCCCGGATAGCCGCCTCTTTTTGCCATGTTTACCCTCCATCTGACCGCCGTTTACAGGCACGCAGCCGCGCAGCCCGTAAGCAGAGTATTATCCGCCTTTTATCCTGCGGTATCTATATATGATGATTCTACCTCAAAATCCGGGATTCGTAAACCACCAAGAGCAAAAGACTTTCTTTCACCCTCTCTACTCCTCCTCAATCTCCATATGAATCATCCCCAAATCAGGATAATTCACATCCATCTCCCGCTCATCCGCCACCAGTTCAAGCCGCACTTCCAACTGTTTTCCGATTATCCCGGATATGGTGTTCTCCACTTCCGCCTTATGTTCCTCGGTGGAGAGCCAGTCATAATGGGTGCTGTCGGAAGCCACAAGCAACAGCCGGTTTTCATTGTCCATGCTGAGACGCACACTGCGCAGATAGGTTTTCATCGGCTGACCGATATGATTTATAATGCTCCCCCATCTTTCCACAACTTTTTTGATATCCTCAGGGATTGCCGCCGGCAGCGGCGCCGTCCTGACAGATCTGTCATCTTTAGGTATGCCGTCCTGTACCGCTCCCTCCGCCGGGCGGGCGGAAATATTCTGCATCGGTATCCCGTTTTCCACCTTCCGCTCCAGCGTTCTGATGCGGTCCGCCAGAGAGTCCGTATCGCACTCCATCTGCGGCCTGCAGAGCCTGATCAGCGTCATCTCTATCATAATCCTTTTCTGAACCGAAAGGCGGAGCTGTCCGGAAAGTTCCGAGAGCACACGAATATAGCGCATGATCGTTTCCATATCCGCCATCTGCGCCTCTTCTTTGAGTCTTTTCAGATTGTCGGAGGAAACATCTATCACATCTTCCATCTCCCCCGTATCGGAAGTTTTAAGGAGCAGCAGATTGCGCAGATACCATGTAAAATCCCCCACAAACTGTACCAGTTCCCGCCCCTGCATGATGATCTCTTCCAGCAGGGAGATACAGCCCGCCACATCCTGTTCCAGCACATGGCGAAGCAGCCCGCTGAAAACATCCGTATCCACGGCGCCCAGCACCTCAAGCGCCTTATCATAGGTCAGTTCCTGTCCGTAATAAAAAGCAATACACCGCTCCAGAAGGCTTAAAGCATCACGCATCGAACCGTCCGCCGTCTTCGCGATGTAGCGCAGCGCCCGCTCTTCGGCCCGTACTTCTTCCTTCTCCATCAGTTCCCTGAGCCTCGCCGTGATCGTTTCGATAGAGATCCTTTTAAAATCATAGCGCTGACAGCGGGACAATATTGTGATCGGTATTTTATGCACCTCTGTCGTTGCCAGGATGAAGATCACATAAGAAGGCGGTTCTTCCAATGTCTTAAGAAGAGCGTTGAATGCCGCCGCAGACAGCATATGCACTTCATCTATGATATAAACCTTATATTTCCCCTCAGCCGGAGAATAAGAAATATCCTCAACGATTTCCCGCACATCATCCACACCGTTATTCGACGCCGCATCCATCTCGATCACATTCATACCGGTTCCCGCAAGAATACTCCTGCAGGCAGCGCACTCTCCGCAGGGACTGCCGTCAACGGGAGAGGTGCAGTTCACCGCCCTCGCTAGGATCTTGGCTATCGTCGTCTTGCCGGTACCTCTGGTTCCCGTAAAGAGATAGGCATGCCCGATACGGTCTGCCCTGATCTGGTTTTTCAGCGTTGTAACAATATGTTCCTGCCCTTTTACATCCTCGAAACAAAGAGGACGAAACTTTCGGTATAACGCCGTATATGACATATTTTATTCTCCGTTTCCTGTTTCTTCATAACCCGTAAAATCCCGCAGCCACTTACGGAAGCTGCGGGACCTGTCTTTTCCAATCTATATCTGTTTATCCGGAAACTCAGTCTCCGAAGCTGATACCCAGCATCTTTGCCTCCTGGATGATATCGGAATCCGGCTCAACCATTTTCAGCCTGCCGGCAACATCCTCGAGAGGAACTTTCACGATCTCACGGTTTTTGTAGCCAACCATAAAGCCATACTCACCGTTTAAGATCA
>OFEY01002167.1_pt1 | contig 11056 bp, 9 predicted proteins | sample 1521251 | NCBI WGS metagenome assembly OFEY01 (sample SAMEA3504100, study PRJEB24116) | mouse gut metagenome | biome: mouse gut; feature: mouse-associated habitat; material: faeces | place: Denmark | collected 2011
TAAGCTAGTGACTGGAGTTCAGACGTGTGCTCTTCCGATCTGGGCCAATGCTTCCCGAAAATACACTGTTGGGGCCTTCTTCCCAATAGATTTATTAACTTGTGCGTCTAAAAAAGCATAATTTGCGACTTGATTATATTTTCCTCTTTCATACCCCAGCGATTTAAGATAATCTTTGGGAAATACATGGTGGACGTCTGAGGCAGTTAAGAGGAGATCCCGAACCTGGAGATTATTAGACAATAGAGAAATATCATTCATCGCAACCTGCGCTGCCAAGTAAACGAGATAGGAAGGATTGTTCGTAGACGTATTACAGAGATTCTGTGGAATCGCCACTTGCCAAAATGTGTCGGACAATGTTGCCGCTTCAATGTCTTTCAAAGTTGAGACTACACCGTTTTCATTGATAAGACGAATATCCCGAGCAAAAGCCGACTCAGGAGAGGTGCTATATCGCCCTGTTAGCACAGATAATACATACCATTTTTGTACCAGCCTCTTCACTTCGCCCGGAGACACTTCGCTAGTTCGGGTAAGTATGAGATAGAGCGTATACGCAAAGTCTAAAGCCATTTGTGAACTGACCACCTTGCTGGAAACAAATCCTGCTCCTCGGAGAGCAGCCATAAACTGCTTGAAATTATACTCGCTGAATACATTCAGCACGCCCGCTTTCAGTTTTGCATAGGTGTCAGCAGTAATCTCTTCCCGGTATTCTTTTGTGTCGAAATCCCGGCCCGATAATAGGCTTACGAGATCAGACAATTTAGCGCGAGGAAACTTATGCATAAATGCCACTCGAAGAACATCATCATAGTCCGGGTCATAAACATCGTCTCGTTCATCTTTTAGCCATGAAATCTTCGGCCAATACTCAGTAGCAGCGAATGCAGTGTCCTCACGAGAGATGAACCTTGCAAAAGAGGGTTCTACCGCCAAGTGTGCAAAGTAATCGATAGCCTTGCGCAAGATGTTACCACCGTATATCTCATCCGAGGCAATTTTGGACATAACGAAGTCACCTTGGCTTAATGCTGTACCTTTGGAATTGATACGAATAAATATGTCTGTGACCACATCAATGTCCAAGTGCTCTGAAAGTTCAATCACACCAATGGATCGATTCCCAATAGCGCGAAGCTTAGTTATGATTTTGTCTAGCTTTTCAGGTTCCATTTCCGGATTATCAGCACAATATTGGGTGATAAACGCAAATACTGAAAAGTCGTTTTTGAAAATATCCGCAATGTCCGGTATCCATCGCTTGCTCTTGAGATGGCTTGAGTCTTGTACTGCAAAAATATCTGCTTCCGGATCATCAGAAAATGCTTGAAATGGGTCAAATGCGATTCTGACACGATCCTCTTTATAGCTGCTATTGATAACTGGTATTCCAGCAACAGCAGTCATTAAGGCGGTGACACGCTGTTGCCCGTCAATTAGGATTTTCTTCCCAGCAGAAACACTTCCATCTTTCAGCCGAACATTTGGATTTTTCCAGATAATCAGATAGCCGGTGGGATAGCCTTTATACAAAGAATCCAGAAGGTCCCGTACCTGTGTACGCTTCCACACAAAGGGCCGCTGAATTTCAGGAACCGCAATGTCTCCCGATGCAATCAAGCCTAAAATTGCGCTGACACTCAACGAATTCGGGGTGTACTTCTCTATTTCCATAATGTTTGATCTCCTTTTCGTTATTCGGCGAAGCATTAAGTGCAAACCGACTCAGGCATATCTACATATGTCATTTTATACTATAGTTCCCTCATGATCTCTACAAACTGCTCAAGTTTATACGCTCCATCAATGCCAAAATCCTTGTTCTTAAATACCATGAAATAGCGGTAATTTGGCCCTGCCTGGGCCTGCCACTGACGGCCAAGTTCCAGCTTCATCTTGCTGTCGCTGTTGTCCCGGTCATCGCCCTTAAACTCAATCAATATCAGCTTTCCAGCCTTTGTCATAACCATAAAATCAGGATAATGGTTGATATTTCCATTGAGCCGGAAGCCCTTGCGCTCAATAATACGGTGCCACCATCTGATGTTACCAAACCCCACCACAATGTCGATCAGGTTCCGTTCCTCCTGGTTCATATCATCCTTCTCGGCATCGTATAGGGAATACGGGATCGTATCAATCGTCTCGGCAGGGGTTATGACCTGCGGCAAGGCAAAGGACTCCCTGCATACCACCTTTCCGCTGTCTAGCCACTTCTTGAACTGGACCGCACGATACGCCCGCTCCAGCCCGTCGATCTTGTCCTGGATTTTTCGCGCATAGGTGGGAATTGCTGTCTCCATCGCCGCCAGCTCATCCTCCGTCATGTTCTCCACCACGCGATGGACATATGCACTGATCTCCTGGGCGGCATAGCGGTCATTCCGGTTGAGGTTTCCGCAAATCAGATCAACACATTTATGCACCTTCTTCTCTGGCGGCAGTTTTGTCAACCGTTCCCGGATGTACTCGCTTTCTTCTTTGGAAACCCGCATATACTTTGGAATTGCCTCTCCCTTCTCCTGAAGGTCTACCCGGTACATCTCGCCGGTAGCCAATTCAAAGCTGATTTGCGCATCCTGTCCGCTAAGAGAAAAACCTCCTGACAGATTTTCCGCCTCCAACAGTTCATATTCCCCGCCAAACAGATCGGGCGTACCCTTGAGGAAAAACTGCGGAATACGCAAAGCGGACACTTCCTCTACAAACTGAGGCTGTATGGCGTTCTGGTTCAACATTTCTCCCAGTTCCCCTCCCCAAAAGCCAGAATTGCCGCTATCTTTCATGTCTGCATCGTAACTGTTCGCTTGACGTTGTGCGTCGCGGAGCATATCGCTGAGGGGAGAATCCGTTTGATCCGTCTTATTCTCCAGCGCCTGCTTTACTGCCTCTGTATCAACATCTTCAAACGAATCTGCCTCTGCGGCAGGAGCGTTTCCACCTAATTCTATCTGCTCTGCTTCATCCTGCTTAGGCGCGGGAGCTAGGGCGGTAGACTCGCCTACCCGGAAATCCTTCCGGCTGAATCCTGCCATGTTCAGGCCGCTCACAATACTGTCCAAAGTATTTCTGAAGTCATTGGAGCAGGTCAGCACATAGGAGGTGTTCAGCAGCGGTGAGCTGTGCCGTTTTGCATACGGCTGGCGGAGGATACGGCCTAAAATCTGCTCCACATCCACCCTGGAAGTTTTATTCGCCAGCGACGCCAAAATGTACGCAAAGGGGCAGTCCCACCCTTCCTTGAGGGCGTTGACTGTGATAATGTACCGAATGGGGCAATCCCGGCTCATGAGGTCTGTTTTACCCAGCTCATCCACTTTAGAGGTCTTCACCGCGATTTCCTCTTTCGGAATCCCCATATCCACCAGCATAGCCTTGATATTGTCAAAGGTTTCGCTGTCCTCGTTGACCTTGGGCTGGGCCTGGAATAAGACAATAGGCCGAATATATGCCCCGCCCGCCTGTTCCTCCACGATTGCCTGTTGCTCAATGCTGCCCCGGAGCTGGATGGCATCCTGAATCACGCTTTGGCGGGAGGTGCGGTTATACACCACCACCGGGAGCTTTACCATGTTCTCCTTTTTCAGCTCTCGCGCATCCACATAGGAGAGGATATTGCTATTCTTCCTGGGGGTGGCGGTGAGGTCCAGCACAAAAGACGGGTTCAGATTGTTCAGCATCTCCACGCTCAAATCAGACCTGGCGTTGTGGCTCTCGTCCACCACTACAACAGGGGACAAATGCCGCAGCACCTGAATCAAGGCCGTGTCCGGCGTGTCGGCCAGCAGTACAGAGTCATCCTTGAAATACTGAGCAAATTTCAAAAGATTCCCGTTCTCCTGGTAGACCTTGCGCACGTCTTTTTTCTTGCTGTCGATGCGCAGAGAAGCATAGCTCAGCACACAGACCGTCAGCATTTCCCGGACGGTATCAGGGGAGAACTGCTGGCCGCTCAGGAGCATTTCTTTCGTATACACGCCCACCCGTCCGGCAAAATCCGAATTGAGCCGCAGGCGGTATTCGTGATTCGGATTGGACAGGTTTCGGATGGTCTGGGTAAGAATGGAGTCCGACGGCACCAGCCACACAACAACCTGGGGCTTGTCCATGGGCATGGTGTCAAAAATGCGTTTGAGGGCGGCACAGGCCATAAAGGTTTTTCCGCCGCCGGTGGGGACTTTTGTGCAGACATGGGGGACGCCGGGAATGGCGGACTTGTAGGCCGGTACGCCACCCAGCCCGACAGCAATGTCCTTGTCCATCCAGTAGCCTTTCCAGGCGGCAAACATATCGCCGTCCCGGTTCAGATGACCTAGATAGGAGGTCAGATCGTCCATGACCTGCTTCTGATAGGTTTTCAGCTCCATAGCGCCGCCTCCTTACAGCTTCGAGATGTCCCGTGGGATTTTTTTGAATGTGATATGCCACCGCTCCAACTCCGCTTGGCTCAGCGTGCATTGGTCGGCGTAAATGGTGTACCGGCCCGCTTTGGTTTTGATGCTCCCCAGAAAATTGCGGCTTAACGTGGTGAGACTGTCCCGCTCATAAAAGAAATAATAGGCGCTGTCCAGATGGACGCCCATATAATAAGGCTCGTCCTCCTTGGCTGGCTCAATGGCGGATTTTGTCTCCATGAAATAGACGTATTCCCGAATTTTACCCGCACCCACGTCCTCATTCAGATTGCCGTTGGGCAGAAGCAGGACAGGGCCGAGATTATAGAAGGCGAAGTCACCGCCTGTATCATCAATAACCTTCTTGACGCGGTGTGCGGTAATATCCTCAGCATAGCCCATTAACTCTACGAGGATAAATCTACGGCGATTATTATCTAATTTATTTGTATTGAGTACCGCGTGAGCCGTAGTGCCAGAACCAGCAAACGAATCCAAAATAACATCGTTATCGGATGTAATCCAGTTTATAATACGTTCGATTAGTAGCACATTTTTCTCTGTGTCGAAATTCGCATAAGAACCGGACAATAAAATATCCATCCAGTTATCACTGAGCAACTTCCCGGTTTGAGGAGGCACATAATATTGAATTGTGCCCCCTTCGTTTTTTCGCACAAAGTCCAATTTCTCATTTGTAGCCATTAGGTTTTCCAAAAAATAGTCGTCAATGGACATCGTATCAGAATATTCAGCCATATATTTTTCATAGTTCTTGGCTGCCTTTGTTGCTCTGCCAATTTCCCAACGCCATTGTCCCTTTTCTGGACAAGTCCCAAAAATTTCATAGCGCATTGTGGGGCGGTTTGTGCCTCTCCAAAATGTGTCCCACTTCCCAGCTTTCTCTATCTCAAAATTTTTTGAGAGCTTAGGTAATTTGGCTTGCGGATTTTTGGAGTACAAAAATATATACTCATGGCCTAATGAAAGGGCCTGTACCTCGTCAAATTGCGCTTGAACGTTTTTTATTCCCCGTCTAACCGCGATGCAGTTTCTGAAATTTGCCAAACCAAATATTTCATCTAAGATGCACTTCAAATTGGTAAACTCAAATACATCTATACTGATAAAAATGAAACCGTCCTCCGCCAACAACCGTTGGAGCAGCTTCAACCTGGGATACATCATGCACAGCCACTTGTCATGGCGGCTTAGGTCCTCGCCTTCTTTGCCCACTACCTCGCCCAGCCACTTCTTGATTCTTGGGTCGTTCACATTATCGTTGTACACCCAGCCCTCGTTTCCCGTGTTGTAGGGCGGATCAATATAGATGCACTTGACCTTCCCCTCATACCGGGGCAACAGGGCCTTGAGCGCCTCCAGATTGTCCCCGCGGATAATCATGTTCTCGCTCGCCTCGGCGTTGTATGTATACTGTTCCTCCAAAACCCGGTAGGGGACTTCCAGGTGGTGGTTGACTACCTTGTCTTTGCCAATCCATTCAAGTGTGGGCATTTATGTGATCTCCTCTACAAGTAATATTGACGAAAGCGAGGGGGAATGGTAAAATAATGTAAAAGTGCTACACAATGAGGTGATTTTATGAATATGCTGATTATTGGGAATGGATTTGATTTGGCACATGAGCGGCCAACAAAATACGAACATTTTCTCCAATTCCTAAAATTAATTCATAGGACAAGCAGTTTTTATGGGAATGAGCGGGAGTTTATAGCGAGTATGAATACTGAGCAACTCTCAGATCATGTAAGAGATTATATCTTGTCAGCATTCCAATCGCGAATACCGAAAAGGAACGCATATGCAGATAACGAAAAACCTCTTATTCGAGAAATATATAGATGTCTAGACGAAAATGTGTGGTACATCTACTTTCAGAATATTCATAGTAAAAATAAAATGCGGGGCAAAGACTGGATTGATTTTGAAAGCGAAATCCGCGATATTATTAAGTTTTTTGATGGCATTTTTGGCGATTTATATGAACCGATTCCTGAAAACTCAGGTCATTTTGATGGTTATAATGATAAAATCAGGTCGTTTTTAATAACATTTACCCAACATAATAACCATAAGAGTAGAGGAGCGGATGATAAAGACACCGGCGTTGACTTTATCGAAAAAACTTATCAGGATTTAGAAAAATTGATCCGCTGTTTGGAAATATATTTGGATGATTGTCTAGGAGAAATGGATATTACCTGCTACTCACCAGATATTCGAGAACTAAAAATTGACTCTGTTTTGAGTTTCAATTCCGATAGATATTTACCCTATATTAGATACGCATACACATTATATTCACGGCTGTGCAAAGGCTAATCGCCCACGAGAAGAAAATAACATGGTCTTAGGAGTAAATGAATATTGGAAGGGTGATGATAAGAATACACATACTAATTTTAACCTCTACAAAAAATTTGTTCAGCGGATTATTAAAGAGACAGGAATAGACTACAAGAGAGCATTGAGATATATGCGGTCTGAAGACAATAAACGCAAGACAGTCCTAGCAGGTAAAAATCCAGACTCTCCATATACCAATCATTTTTATATCTTCGGACATTCTCTTGATGTTACAGATGGAGACATTTTGAGGGAGATTATAGAGACAGATGATACTGATACGACAATTTTCTATAGGGACAAGCAGCAACAAGCCAACCAAATTGCGAATCTAAGCAAAGTTTTAGGACAGGACGAACTCCTTAAGCGTACATTCAGCATATCCCCTACCATTATTTTCAAGAAGCAAGCGGATATGAAAGAATTATAGCACACTGGCATCTAATTATCAATTCATTTGGAATGGCCGCACCAAAGTTCGTACTTCTGTCTCTACTGTGGTAAAATTATAGTTCGAATTATCCCATGACTTTCCCGTTTTCGCGCATACTTCACCAATTTCAACTCATTACTTGCTGGATGCCACGCATAGGCAATTAAGTACTCACTGTGATCCACCATATAACTTTGGACTTGATAATTTGGAACGAAAGCGGATCAAGGAAATTCTAACGATTGCTGCACAAGAGCATGTCGGCGGTCGAGATCTGGAGAGGACTTTTTGGCATGGATGGCCTCTCGTGATAGAGTGCATATTTCTTACGAAAAGGTGTGAGCAAGGAACGATGGGAGATGGCTCTCTTTGTTTACAGTGATGCAGATTTTGATATACGATAACCTTCCCTTTTTGCTGAAACTGTGCTATACTGTGCGTAAACGAACAACAGAGATTGGAATGATTGAGAGTGGTATGCCTATGGAAACAGCAGCCAATGCAGTGCGATTTACGCTAGGTGGACTGATTTTTGAGTATGATCCTGAGAAAAACCGGAAAAATATTGAGAAACACGGAATATCCTTTAAGAGTGCAGCACGTGTATTTTTCGATTATGATCGCATTGAATTATACGATGAGGCTCACAGCGGGGACGAAGACCGCTATGATACGATAGGGAGTATCTCCGCAGGAAATTTGACGGTTATAGGGAACTTGCAGGATACTCAACGGATAAACGATATCCTGTTCGTTGTGTATACTGAGAGAGCGATTATTGATGAAGGTGGAAGATCACGGGAGGTTACTCGGTTGATTTCCGCACGTCTAGCCACCAGCTTTGAAAGAGGTGTTTATTATGGCAAACGCAGCTGATATGACCAGAGAGGTTATAAACGAATTGGCTTTTACCCCAGAGGAATTGAAGGAGTTGGAGCGGGCCAGGACTATGCCGATCACCTTTGATGAGGATTGTCCTGAAACTACCCCGGAGAGGGCTATGAAATTCCGCCGGGTCAACCCAGTGCGGCGTGTAGCGAATTGAGTGCTGACCCACAACCTGACCCACACGACGAAAGAAGCGGGTGGAGACAGTGGAGCGGATAGGACGGAAAGCATTACTTTCCCGGAACAAAAAGGCCCGGAAACTGCTGAACGCCAGCGGTTTCTGGGTTTCCAATCAGTTGGTAAGGATGAGGTCACCAGTTCAAATCTGGTCAGCAGCTCCAAGAAAATCACCTAAATCTTCGGATTTAGGTGATTATTCTTTAATATTTGCAACTTTTCGGGGACGTTTGAAAATCCGGAATGACCTCCTTGACGAAGAAACGGGCTTTTTGCAAAAGATTTTGCAATTTTTCGGGGGTCATGTAGCCATCAAACCGTTGAGCCCCAATGGTTTCCGGGTTTTCTGGCTTGCAAATATCCTGCAATTTACGGGGCTTATCTGGAATAGGCACGGTCAACGACTGCGGCAGCGCGGGAAATCGTTTCCCGGCCCTTGACGTAGTAGCGCAGGGTCATAGCTGACGTAGTGTGTCCCGCTGCGGCCTGGGCTAACTTGATGTCCTTGGTCTGGTCGTACAGGTCCGTCAATACCGTGGTACGGAACCGGATAGGCGTGATGTTTTCATCAAAACTAATGTCCCGCTTGATACGGTCGCACATCCGGCGAACCTGGGTATAGGACAAGGGAGCCTTGCCGCCGAAGATAAATTCACCCGCTTTGACTTGAGGAAGATGGGGAACAGCTAGAGCGGAGAGGCCAATAGTCCGGGCGCTGCTCTGGGTCTTGGTGTCTTTGATTTCCGGTTGATTGCGGGTGGGGTGGGTCACGGCCCGGCAAATATGGATCGCCATGTTGTCGGGGTCTATGTCAGCGACTTGCAGTCCCAGCACTTCCTCCAGACGGAGTGGATGCAAGGCTTGAATTGCCAGATAGGCCCGGTCTTGGGGGTTTTTGATGTCTCCGATATGCTGGACCAGAAACCGCATTTGCTCCACGCTATACGGGGCGGTGGCCTTGCTGGCCCTGCCGGTGATTTTGATACGCTTAGACCGCAATGGGCTTTTGACAATCAGGCCATCCTCCACAGCTGCGTCAAGAATCTGATTCAGTACCGTTTTGGCCTTGTCCTTGGTGGCCTTGCTGCTGGTCATGCCGTTAAATAGCCGCTGCACATCATCGGTGGTCAGGTCCTCCACCATTAGCCCGTCAAAGGCCGGGAGTAGGTGGCAGGTCAGTTGCCGCTTGTAGGTGGTAGCGGTCACGGTTTCGATGTTGGGCTTCGAGTAGGTTTCGAACCAGGTCATAGCGTAATCGGCAAAAAGGTGCTTGCTGTTTTGCTGAGCGGTGTTCTGTGAGCCTGCTAGCTTCAACAGCTTCTCGGCGTAATCCTGCTCGGTGTTGGCTCGAATCCAGTGCTTTACGCCGTTCAGGGTAATGGTACGGGTGATTTTAGCCATCTCATTCTCTCCTTGAAATGGCGTACAATCCAGCTTTGTGCAGTTGTCAAGGTGCGGCTGCTCCTGGCTGTCAGGAGTGAGGGTGTTTTTTTCTACGCTCCCATTATAGCACACCTTGAAACTTTTTTCAATGAAATTCTCTAAAAATTGCCTTGGAATTAGCGTTTTTCCTGCTATTTCTGCGCAGATGATTTCTCCGGCGTTGATGAAATCCTCCACAGTGTCGGGGGCGGTCCTCAATATCTCGGCAGTTTCTTCGACCGTGAGCATATCAGGACAATGTTGCAATAGGCTCATTGTAACCTCCTTCGCTGGCAGGAGGTTACGCCATATGGGTTTCTTTCTTGTTTCGGGTTACTTGGTGGCGATATGCCAGCTCTTAAAAATTTTTTAAAGGTGTGCCCTGCGGGGCACTCGTGGGATTAAATAGGGGTCCCTGCTGTTGTGCCTGCTTCTTCTCCATCCTGTTCTTCGGTTTTGGGTCGACTCGTGTCTGCTCCTTTGGTGTAGGTTCGATAGTTAATGATGTTTCGGATGCTTCCTCCTTCGTCTGTGATGGATATGGTCTTTTCATACGTCAAGGGTATTCCGCTGATTTTCGCCTGGGCTTCCCGCTCTGTGGTTTGCCAGACCTCCGGACGTTTGATACCTCGGGAGGAGCGATACAGGTTGAAGGCCGGTGGGTATAGGTTTAATCTAGCGCCTTTAATGACCGCCTTGCGTTTGTCCTTGGTTTCGGCTAGTTGTGCAGCTTTGAATTGCCCTGCGTTCACCGCTTCGGACAGCTCCATATCTCCAAGATAGGCGGTCAGGTATAGCCCCGGATTCCCTACCCCCTTTAGGCTCTGGGTCTTGGTGAAGCCGTGGCCCCATATCCGGGCCATGTCGGCGTTAGAGATAAAAGGGGCCTTGCCAGAGAACAGGAACAGACAATGAAGGTGCCACGCTCCACGTCCTTGCGGTTCTGCTGCTATGATGTACTCAGCTGTTGAGTGGCCTTGTTTGCTCAAATAGTATTTGAGCCGTTGCCAGAATCGACGGTAATCCTCATACAGTCGGGCCGGGTCGGTCATGTTTTCCCGATAGGTCAATGTTACCCACAGGGCCGCTTCCGGGTCTTCCAGGTTGGCGTTTATTAAATCGCGCAGCTTGCGGAGACTCTGCGATACACTGCCTTTGTCCGCTGCTCTGCTGTCGTGGTGCTGGAACTCCTTGACCTCGCCTGTCCGTTTGTCTGTATATAGGTCTGCACTCAATTTTTCGATTGTTATGTCCGGCGGATGATTTGCCATGTAGCGAACCTCGATTACGTTTCCGCAGCATTTGATGGTTACGGGCGTGCCCGGGGTCGCTGGGTGTATGTCTTGGATTCTGTTTATTTTCATAATAA
>OFEY01002171.1_pt1 | contig 11043 bp, 9 predicted proteins | sample 1521251 | NCBI WGS metagenome assembly OFEY01 (sample SAMEA3504100, study PRJEB24116) | mouse gut metagenome | biome: mouse gut; feature: mouse-associated habitat; material: faeces | place: Denmark | collected 2011
TCCTCTCGATCAAATTTTTCGATATAAGACAGATCTTCACAGATTCCATCTGATATCAATTTATCAAATTCCTGTTCCTCTCGTTCTATCTTCTGTTCTGCTGCTTTCTTTTTTAGTTCTTTCATAATTTCTTCTACATTTATTTCGTTCATTATTCCATCCCCTTGTTTTCCTTTTGTTTCATATATTCCATATATTCTTGATGAACCGCTTCTGGTTTTCCTTCTAATTGAATTACTCCATTTTTAATCCAATAGCTTTTTTCACATATCTCTTCAATTTGACCTAATGAATGAGAAACAATTACAATTGTTGTACCATTTGCTTTAATTTCTTTTAATTTACGAAAACATTTTGCCTGAAATGCAGAATCTCCTACTCCCAAAATTTCATCAATTAACAATACATCTGCATCTACATGAATTGCTACTGCAAATGCAAGTCTCATATACATACCCGAAGAATAGGTTCTAACTGGATTTTCCATAAAATCCCATAATTCAGAAAAATCAATAATTCTTTGTAGTCTGCTGTCAATTTCTTTCCGATTTAATCCAAAAATAGAAGCATTTGTAAAGATATTTTCCCTTCCACTCATATCAGGATGAAACCCTGCCCCCAATTCAATCAGACTGGAAACCCTGCCTTTTAGTTCAATCGCGCCGGACGTCGGATACATGATCCGGGTCAGCATTTTCAGCGTCGTGCTTTTCCCACATCCATTTTTGCCAATTAAACCAATCGCTTCCCCTTTTTTTACATTAAAACTAATGCCCTTTAACACCCACCGGTCTTCATGGCGGTTACGGCTTTGAAACAGTATTTTTTCTTTCATACTGTTTCCCTTGTCCATATACACTTTAAATCGTTTCTTTACATCTTTGACTTCTATTGCATTTTCCGGATTCATTTATAATTCCTCCACAAAGTTCTTCTGCAGTTTTGCAAACACTACGCTTCCAATAATAAGAGAACCTATTCCAATAGCAACAGCCACCAGTAGATTCTGCATATGTGGAATTTGTTTATAATATAAAATATCACGATATGCAATCGCTATCGACGTCATTGGATTCAAATAAAAAATTGACACTAATTCTGAGGGCGCATTTTCATTTACATAAGAAATGTCATACATGACAGGCGTTAAATAGATCCATGCCATCATCAAAACGCCGATAATATGTTCTAAATCCCTCAAATATACAGTACATGCAGATGTTATCATCGTAATGCCAAGAGCGAGAATGTATTCAATGATCATAACAAGGGGCAAAAAAAGCAGTGCAGTCGGATTAAATCCGATACCGGATATAAAAATAACGAGAAAGACAACAACAAAGGAAAGCAGCATATTTACAAAACAGCTTGTCACAAATGAAATGGGAAGAACTTCCCTTGGAAAATAAATTTTCTTCACTAAATCCTGTTGTGAAACAACAGCCATAGAACCGCCCGATACAGACGAACTAAAAAATACCCATGGAATCATAACTACCGTTAAAAACAAATAATATTTTTCAATCCCCATTCGAAAAATCTGTGAAAATACCAACGTATAAACAATAATCTGACATAAGGGATTAATAAACGTCCATAAAAATCCCAGCGCCGAACTTTTATACCTTCCACGCAAATCTTTGCGGACAAGGCTGACAATCATTTCTCTATATTCAAATAATTCCTGTATCTTTTTTACCATGTTTTTCCCTTTCAAAGTAAACCCATCAAAAATAACAGATGATATACTCTATCATCTATTTTTTGCTGACGGTAAATTCTCTTTTCTCTTGCAAGACGAATCCGCAAAGACAAAGAAGAACGGTAATTGGCAAGCAATTCCGCCAACTCGCCATATTGATAATCTGCGCCGTAAGAATCTATAAATTCCTGCGCCTGCCTGCTCAGAGATCGCTTGAGCTTCTTAAAATGCCCAATTCTGTTTTTCCATCTTGCAATCCATGAGTTTTGCATTCCTAACTGATTATTTCCATGCTGCCTGTATAAAATGTAAGCTTCTTCATCATAAACAGCCTGTCCAAAACATGCTGCTGATAAATACAGCCACCAATCATGCCAAACATCGTTCACAGGCATATGCCCTGCTGCAAGTTCTAACAAACTGCGGTTAAAAACTTCCGTACATCCCATAAAAATATTCTCCGCCAAAGCGTTGCCAAACGAGACTGCGCGTCTGTTTCTATAAGGAACTTTTCGCCTGTCCGCTAAATCCTCAGAAGCATATATAACCATACTGCCATATAATAATGGACAATTAGGATCTTTTTTCTGCTCTAAGACGTCTACTGCCCGCTTTAATTTTTCCGGAAGCCAATAATCATCTTGATCTGCAAACGCAAAATAATCACAACCTCTATCCGCATGATGCAGTAAATCAAAAAAGCTTTTCTGCGCCCCAATATTGCTTCCTTTATAATATTGGACAGCTTCATTTTTATGGCTATATTGTTCCAAAATAAAGACAGTATTATCCTCCGAGCCGTCATCACGGATCAAAAGAGACACTTTTACCCCTGTTTGCCTAAGAATGCTTTCTATCTGTTCTTTCAGATACTTTTCACCGTTATAGGCAGACATGAGCACCTGTATATGTTTCATCTTATCTTTGCCGCTTCTTCCTTTCTGTAAAATAAAACATTGAATTTCTACTATACTAGCATTTTTTACCAAAAATAGCAAATATTATATGGTTTTATATATTTTCTCCATTTGCCTATGCACTGAGTGTATGCTATTTTCCTTAATTTTATTAAACGCATTTTTCCGGTATTCTGTTGCTGCCTCTGGGTGGAACTTCAGCCACAAAACCGCCTCTGCATACCCTTCCACATCCATCGGCTCCACCAAAATCCCCTCTCTCCCATCCGTCACCAAATCCACATTCCCGCGTATTCTGCTGCATATCACAGGAACTTTCGCCGCCATTGCCTCCATCAAGGAAACCGGAAGCCCTTCCTGAAGCGACGGGAATATAAAACAATCCGCTGCGTGAAGAAACGCAGACACATCTTCATGGTAGCCTGCAAAAATAACTCTGTCTTCCACATGAAGCTCTTTTGCTAAGCCACGGTCAAACTGCTCACATTCGCCCAGACCGACCGCCATATATTTCACGGAAGAATCCGGAATTTTTGACAGCGCCCGAATCACGGCAGACTGATTTTTCCGCTTAGAAAGCTGCCCAACGCTTAAAAGCAGAAAATCTTGTTCCGACACGCCAAAACTTTCCCGAACCTTCTCCCTATCTGAGTTTTCTTCAGAAAACTTCTGTATATCTACCCCAATCCCCGAAACATGGCAAACCCGCTTTGCGTGAAATTTCTGCGCCCTTTGATAGTCTTCCTGATTTATCGTAATTAAAACATCGGTATATCTGGACAAAAATTTCTCAATCGGATAAAACAGCATCCAGTTTTTCTTTAAAGCCCCTTTAAAAAAATGAAACCCATGCGCAGTATAAATGACTTTACCGCCATGTTTTCTGATTTTTCCCGCCGCAAGCCGCGTTATAACCCCGCCAATCGGAGATTGCGTATGCACAATGGCATACCGCTCTTTTTCAAGAAGCCGTTTCATCTGACGGTAAGAACACACGATATTCTTTATATCGCCAATACTCCGCGGAATCGGTATGTGGCATACCCTGATTCCGGCTTCCTTAAGCTCTTTGCGAAATGCGTCCACTCTCTCCTGACTGGTTATGCTGCCAAATTTAAAATTACTTGCCACATGCACCTCATAGCCTAATTGCTGTAAAATACGAATATTGTCCATATTAAACAAATCAATCATTGACGCTACGGAAGCCGTCATTAACGCTTTCTTCTTCATCTCTTTACCCGTCCTTCCGTTTTGCGTATGGACGTTTCGAAATTATACATCTGATACTCATTGCCTCTGTATTCACTCAGCGATTTTTCATATGTACAATTCCCAAATGCTTTATTCGCCAGTTTCCCAATTTTCCCCGACATTTTAGATAAAAGGCTCACAGCAGGGTTTAACAAACGTGTCAGCCGGATCTTGTTTCCCGAGACGTCCGCGATTGTTTTTACCATATCAGACGTTGCCGTATATTCCGCATTTTGCGGATAAAAAACGCCGCAATCGCCATATTCTATAATTTCCCGGATCATCTCGCATAAATTTTCAATATATATCATACTTCTTGCATTTTCTACATTTGGAAAAACAGGAAGTTTTTTTGCTAAGTTTGATAATAAAGGATAATTCCCTTTACTGCCCTTTCCATAAACCATCGGAAGCCGAAGCACAACTGTCCGAAAGGTATCGTCATTTAATTCTTGCACTGCCTTGTCCGCGCGCCATTTACTGTCTCCATAAAAATTTGCAGGCGCCGGCTTTGTCGCGGCGGTAATCCGCTTTTCTTTCCCAAAAGGAGCGCTTTCCCCATATATAATAATGCTTCCGGGATAAATAAACTGCTTTACTCCGGAGCGTTTTACCGCTTTCGCAACTTTTTTTGTCAGTTCATAATTTACCTTATAATATTCTTTTTTCACTTCTTCCGAAACGTTCCCTACATCTGCATGGGCTTTTCCCGCCATATGAAGCACACAGTCATATGGGCTAAAATCTATTTTTTTCCATGCATCGTCCCGAATGCTTATGGCATCGACTGTCCAGTCCGGACATTGTTCCTTGATATATTCCTGAAAAGAATTTCCTAAATAACTGCTTTTTCCCGTAATCAAAATTTTTTTCATGCGATTATTGTTTCCTCTTTTTCTCCCCCGTCCCACCTTCTAAAACGCCGTCTGCGCAAAGCACTGATGCAAATGTCCCAAAAAAACATCGTACGTCAAACCAAAATCCCATACGCTTTACATATTCTCCGTCCAGTTTCGCCTTTACCGGAATTTCCAGTTCGTCCCTTCCATTGATCTGCGCCCAGCCCGTCAGTCCCGGCAAGACGTCATTTGCGCCATATTTTTCCCGCTCCGCCACTAAATCATCTTGATTCCAAAGCGCAGGACGCGGCCCTACAAAGCTCATATCGCCTTTTAAAATATTAAATAACTGCGGCAGTTCGTCCAAAGAGGATTTCCTTAAAAAACGTCCTGTCTTTGTAATATACTGATCCGGATCTTTCAGCAAATGGGTCGGCATATCTTTCGGCGTATCCGTCCGCATCGTGCGGAATTTATAAATGGAAAAAAACGTCTTATGGATTCCCACCCGTTTTTGCCGAAAGAACACCGGTCCCCTGCTGTCTGCTTTTATCGCAATACACAAAAAAAGCAGTACAGGAGACAAAACGACGCACAATCCAAAACTAAGGATAAAATCCAAGAGACGTTTTAATTTGATATACTTCATCTGCCTTTTGGTAATTCTCTTTTTCATACACTCATACCCCTTCCTTGGGATGATAGGTCGGCGCAATGCGAGAAATCCATGCTCGAATATCGTCCGGTTCCGTTACCACATACTCGCTCAATTCCTGAAGCTGCGCCAAAAACTTCTCCTCATCAAATTCTATCGGCTTGCCGATATGGATTCTCCGGTTTGCCGTGTCTTGCATCCCTTCTTCCGCCATCAGCATTTCTTCATATAATTTCTCTCCGGGACGAAGACCTGTAAAGACAATCTGTATATCCTCCTCCGGTTTATGGCCGGAAAGCAAGATCAGGTTTTTTGCAAGATCTAGGATTTTAACGGGCTCCCCCATATCTAGGATAAAAATCTCCCCGCCTTTTGCATAGGCGCCTGCCTGAAGCACTAAAGACACCGCTTCCGGGATTGTCATAAAATACCGGATTATTTCAGGATGCGTCACAGTGACCGGCCCGCCCCGCTCAATTTGTTTTTTAAATAACGGAATCACGCTTCCATTGCTTCCTAGGACATTCCCAAACCGCACAGCCACATATTCTGTCTTCGAACGCTTATTATACGTCTGGATAATCATTTCACAAATGCGTTTGGTGGCTCCCATGACATTTGTCGGATTCACGGCTTTATCCGTCGAAATCATTACAAACCGTTTGACCTTATAATAATCGGCTGCCCGCACCAGCTTCCATGTGCCAAGAACGTTGTTTTTCACCGCTTCATTCGGGCTGTCTTCCATCAGCGGCACATGCTTATGCGCGGCTGCATGATATATAATGTCCGGCCGGTAAGTTTCAAAAATCGACTTCATACGGTTTGTGTTCCGAACTGAGGCAATCAATACGGCTAACTTCAATTCGGGAAACTTGACCTTTAACTCATTTTGTATATCATATGTGGAATTTTCGTAAATATCCACAATGACAAGCTGCTTCGGATTATGGCTGGCAATCTGGCGGCACAATTCACTTCCAATAGAACCGCCTCCGCCTGTGACCATTACTGTTTTCCCCGAAACATACCCCATAATGGAATCCAAATCCACATTTACAGGCTCCCTGCCCAGCAAATCGTTGACGTCCACTTCTTTCAGATTGCTAATGCTGACGTCACCATTGACTAACTGGTAGATCCCCGGAAGGCGTTTTAATTCGCACCGCGTCTGTTTACAGATGTCTAAAATCCGCTTCATCTGTTTTGGGGAAGCAGACGGCATTGCCACAATAATTTCATGCACATGAAGTTCTTCAGATTTTTCAATAATATCCTCACGGGTTCCAACAATTTTCACTCCATGGATATAACCGCCTAATTTTCCTTTGTTATCATCAATCACGCCTACTACCCGTTTTTTCAAATAACGGCTGTTCTTTATCTCTTTAATTAACGCATTTCCGGATTCTCCGGCTCCTATAATCAATACATTTCTGGTATAGTCCGCATCTCTTACCATGTTGCGGACGGAACGCGCCGCCCGGTAACTGTAACGGCAGAGGAATACAAGCCCAAACAAAAAAATGCCAAAAAATGCGTAATAGCTCCTTGGAACCGGATAGCCTGTTTCTGGGTGGGATAACAATATTAATATCATATTTACAACAGTCTCTACAATACATGCCGAAACGACATACATCATTTCCATAGCTCCCGCATAACTCCAAAGACTGCTGTACAGTCGGAAAATGCCAAAGATCAAAAGAGTTGTAATAACGGCCGCTGGCATTGATTTCCACGCATTTTCGATAAAATGCAAAGGTATAGCCGCAAAATCAAAATCAAATCTTGCAAGCAATGCCAAAAACATCGCTAAGAATACCGCTATAATGTCATAGCAAATCAAAAATACGCGGCGTATCCATAATTTTTTATCTTCGAATAATTGTCTCATTTTGGCTTCTTATCTCGCTTCATTGTATTCTTTTAATCGTCTGTTTCATTCGTCTGATTGCTTAAAAACCCGATTAAGACATAAAATGCAACCCATGGCAGATAACGGAAATTCCGCTCTATATTATCCAGCATCATCAGCATTACGCATCCCACAATTAAAATCATTGGCAAAAGCGCGTATCGTCTTTTTTTAATGGAATAGAGCTTTAAATAACAGCTTCCGTAATAAATGACATATAAAAGCATAACCGTATATGGAATCATTGTAAATATCCCATATCGGTACCCAACCTGCAAAATTGCATTATGCGCCCGATACTTTCTTCCATCTACATAAAGGTCTTTTTTATGCCCCCACAGATTTAATTGCCCAATATACTCTTTGTATATGGTAATGCGGCCGCTGCTTAAAATATCTAAAGACGGGAATTTTTTTAAAATCCTGTTCGATCCAAAAGCCGCTTCTTCTGCATATACATAATTTCCCCAAAAGTCTATTTGATATTCATTTTTCATTAACGTCTCATCTGGAAAATTTTCAGGCGCCGTCCCACTTTCAGGCGCGCCAATCATCCAATAATCATTTGGGAAATAAAGCGTTGTCCCTAATTTCTCTGACACGGTATGCATCGCAGTGTCCTGTAGCCATAACACGGGAAATGCCAATGCTATGCAAAGAAATGCCGCTCCCGCCGATCTTATGACATACTGCTTCATACGCCGCATTTTGAATATACGGACAAAAAAACAAATAATGCAGAAACACACTGCTAACATTCCTGCCCTGCTTTGTGTTTTCCATATAAAATAATATGCGCTTATCAAACCGACGCAAGAAAATATCAGGTATAAAAATTTTCTTTTCTCAAGGATGCAACGGTCGATTTCCGCGTAAAAAACAGCAATTACCACTACCAGATAAGCCGCATAGGAATAAGGGCCAATCGTAATCCCTATATACCTTCCCTCTACCATTTTTTCAATCGGACGGAATAAAATGCAGAGCGCAGACGTAACTGCATAACTAAATTCCACTGCCTTCATAAAATCATACAATACGACGATTGGACGTTTCAATCTCGCGATCGCATAATAGAAAAGGCCAAAGACAACGATCAGCATTCCCCCTGTAAACATTTGTTTCTTTGGGACAATAATATCTGAAATACAGATTAAGACGCTATAAAAGAACCATGAAAGCATAAGGGGATTACGCCATTTTACTTCCCGTCCTTCTTTCTCCATAGAAACAATGGCAATCAGCAAGATCAACAGACAATTTAAGATAAGATAACAGTAATAATAATTCTTTTTATTGTAAGAGCCAAAATTCTCTGTCCAAAACATGCTAAATATCATCAGGCAAAAGCAAATTTGACGAATTTTTCCCCGTGTTCTTTTACTAGGAATAAACATGGCGTTTGCAATCCATTCTGTCATTTTACGGTACCAAAACGCCAGCCAGTCCATACATACATAAACGCGCTCCCAGCGCAGCCTGCGTAAAAACAGCTTATAAAGCAATCCAAAAACCGCCAAATAAACCGCCATGCAAACCGCAATCATTTTCAATGCTTTTTTTGTCCCATAAAATGACTGGTTTTTACGGAACTGCATGGATTGTATCCGAAATGACGCGCCCTTTTGATTCGTAATCCTAAGCGCTGCCGAAGCGGATTTTTTTGGACCCAGCGGAATTTCATTCATCCCTTCTTTTATATCTGTCAGGGCATCATAAACTACTTTCCCATTGTATTTATAGGAAATCACCTGTAACGTGAGTTTTTCTGTTTCAAGATTTCTGACGTCCAAATATAAATAATTCCAATGGCGGTTTTTCTCGCTGCTGATTACAATATGAATGCCGCAATCGTCGGAAGTTACATGATAATTTCCATCTGCTCCATACTCTAATCCCTCGTATGACTGTGTGTAAGCGCCATACATCACCGTATACTTTGGTCCCACATCATAAAAACGCTTTAGGTTCAGTTTGCCGCTTAACCGAAATTGAACCATCATCACACTAAGCAGCAAACCGGCCAAAATACAAACCAGTACACTTGTCTTGGATATGCGTTTATGTGTCAAACTCCCCATTTCATCTCCTTTTAAAGATGCGCCTCAGTAAATTCTTAACTTTCCTTATGCTCCCGCCAATTACCGCGCGGATTGGATGGCTAAGTTTATATTCCAATGCCTTAATTGCCTTTCTGTTTTCCTCTCGGATTTTCCTGTTCTCTTTTAACAGAAACGCCGCGCTCATTCCAACAAAACGGATAATGTCATCCTGCATATAAGGATTCTCTTTCTCCCATTTCGGCAAATCCGGCGTTGTATTGTCAAATAAAGAATCCCAATCTTCCTTTACATATTCATTTAGGACACGGCGGTTGCTTTCTTCATACTTTGAAATCAGCGCCTGTATTTCATCTTTTGAAAGCATACTGCATGGATAAGCCTCAGCGGACAATGGCGCGCATCGCTGCAATACCTGCCGGAAGAAATTATTATTGTCAAGCTCTCCCATCTCCGGTATGCTGTTTAAAATACGCTTAATTTCATGCGTATTGCCAATCAGGCTTGTATTTCTGACGTCTACATCGATTTTCATATCATCTGTCAATTCTAAGCCAAGTATGTTTAAAAAATCAGTATAAATAGAGCCGCCTTCAAATTTTCCTCTCTCAAACACCCGCACAATTACATTTTCTTTTCCAAGCGCAGAAGATATTTTTTCTATATTTTCATAATAATCCAACTGCTCAGATGGAGGCATACGCTCCATATACTCCTCAATCGTCATGACAGCCCTGTCTTTACGGATCGCCGTCTTTACGGACTGGTTCCATAAAGACCCAATATAGCCATCTTGCCTTCGGATATAGACAATAATTTTCACCTGAAAATTTCCCTTTTTTGCTTCTTCTTTTAATTCTTCCCATAAAGAAGCGCGGACCATGTAGGAGTTTTTCCAAATCTGTTCATCTGATAAAATAATATTGTCGTACGTTTGAAACAGTTTTCGGATATAACCCATTCCTTCTTGAAAAATCTGACGTTCTTTATTCAGATCATGCGAGCCATCTTCCGCCCAGACTGCCCCAACCAGAAAATGCCCGTTACGTTCTTCTGTCGTCACCCGGTAATATTGAAACGGAAGATCCGGAAAGCAATATCCCTTGCTTTCCAGCGCCTTCCGGTTGTGGACGCAAAATCCCTGTATCGATGTAGTACCTGTTTTTTTCGTTCCAATGTGGACATAAAGTGTTTTCATTTTTTCCTCCTCGGACATCGTTTTTATTCTATACTACATCTCAATCATTAATGTGAAATTAAAACGCCTAAAAAATCACTGTAGCGTCACTGCTTTCACAGGGGAAGCTTTACTGTAAAATTTAATCTTGCCTAATTTTTGATAAGCGGCTATTTTTACATAATACTGCCCTGTAGTTAAACCTTTAATTGTCGCTGATTTTTTATTTTTCTTTGCATTTGCCATTTCTTCAAAACGGCCTTTCGGGCTTTTTGAGACATAGACCGTATATCCACTTCCCTTTTTTACAGTATTCCATTTCGCCGTGATTGTATTCCCGTCAGATGTAACAGATGTAAGTTTGGCTGCCTTAAGTTTAGGCGGATTTACTAAAACGCCCTTTTCATTAAATTTTAAAGTGACGCTTCCGGCTTTCACAGTATAATTCTTCTTTATTTCTGTGCCGGCGCTTGCCATATAATAATACTTTTTGCCAATTTTAGTCAAGCCCTCCGCTCTTG
>OFEY01002174.1_pt1 | contig 11019 bp, 11 predicted proteins | sample 1521251 | NCBI WGS metagenome assembly OFEY01 (sample SAMEA3504100, study PRJEB24116) | mouse gut metagenome | biome: mouse gut; feature: mouse-associated habitat; material: faeces | place: Denmark | collected 2011
CAAGCGGAAGTAAATCGACTTACCGGGGATTGGGTTCAATAGATTTTCAAGCTACTGCCCGGAGTGTGTTGGTAGTCGGCAGGATAAAAGACGATACAACTTTGCGTGTAATAGCGCATGATAAGAGCAGTCTTGCGCCGGAGGGAACTTCAATAGCGTTTCGCATGGATAAGGACAACGGTTTTACTTGGGAGGGTGTTTATGACATTACGGTTGAGGAATTGCTTTCCGGCGAAAGCAGAGGGCAGAAAACAAAGGACGCAAAATCATTTCTTGCGGAGATTTTAGCAGAGGGGCAGTTGTCTTGTAATGAGATTACAGAAGCGGCAAAGGAAAGAGGTATCAAGAAGAAAACGCTGTGGAACGCCAAAAAGGAAATGAACATTGACAGTGTGAAAGTCGGAAATCAATGGTACTGGACTTTGTAACAAAGGAAGATAGCAAGATTACCTTTTCTAAAGATAGGGTAATCTTGCCACCTTGATTAGTAACGTGGCGGTAACAAGGCGGTGAAAGCCGCCCCCGTCCGTTAGGACGGTATGCTGTCCAACGGACAGCTTGCCCCCGGCAGGGCGCAAAGGCACTTTTGATAGAGCGTAGCCTGTCGAAAGTGCTTTTGCGTTACTTTCGGGAAAGTAACAAAGCCGAAGCGAAGAAACTTCGCTTTGCGCCTTAGTCGGCGCAGTAAAATCAGTATATAGAATGTGGAGGATATGCCTATTGGAAAGAACGATTAGCGGTATGATGGGGAAAGGTTCGGTCAACCACAATACAAGAGCCTTTACAGCTAAAAATGTAGATAAGGAACGAAGCCGGGATAACGTGGAATTTTGCCACTCGGATATAAAAGAGGTCTATCACAATCTTTTTGATGAAGCACTGGAACGCTACAACGCAAAGCAGAAACGGAGTGACCGAAAGATTGACGATTACTATGAGAAGATACGCCGGGGAAAGCAGGAGAAATTATTTTATGAGGTAATCTTCCAAATCGGCAACAAGGACGATATGAACGTGCAGAGTAATGAGGGGCAGTTGGCGAAAGATATTTTATGTGAGTTTATGGAGCAGTTTCAGAAAAGAAATCCGAACCTGTTTGTATTCTCAAGCCACTTGCATATGGACGAGCAGACGCCGCACATTCACATTGATTTTGTTCCCTTTATCCGTAACAGTAAACGTGGACTTGATACGAGAGTTTCCCTCAAAGGCGCACTGTCGGAGCAGGGCTTCAAAGGCGGCACAAGGGGAATGACGGAATGGAATGAATGGATTGAAGCGGAGAAGCAGGAACTTTCAAAAGTCATGGGGCGGCATGGCGTACAGTGGAAACAGTTAGGCACACATAACAAGCATTTGTCCGTACTCGATTTTGAGAAGCAGGAACGACAGAAAGAGGTTGCGGAACTGGAACAGACAATCTCCGGCAGTAAAGAGGAATTATCCGATATTCTTCATCAGCAGATAGCGGCAGGACAGGAAACGGAGCAGATACGGAAAGAGGGCGAAGCGATCCGGCAGGAAGTATCGGAACTTACTGCTACAAATCTTCTTTTGAAAGAGCAGACGGAAACACTGGCAGAGGATAAAGAAAAGCTGTTATCCGAAAATGAAAAGTTGGAAAAACAGCAGAAAAAGTTACAGCAGGAACTTAACAAAATGGTACAGTCAAAGGAAGTCATGGAGCGTAATATCCATGCCTATGATGAAGATGTGAAATGGCAGTTGGCAGAACCGGGGGCATTGATGAGCGCAAAGAATTATCGGGATAAGAAAGCTTTACCGCTTGTGGAGAGATTGAAAGAGGTAGTGAAAAATCTGACTATCAAATGTGTACAGCTTATGGAGCAGGGCAGGAAGCTGACTGCCAAAGTGGACGGGCAACAAGTACAGATTAGCCGTTTGACAGATAAGGTCATGGAGCAGAGCAACATCATAGACCGATTGCAGGAAAAAGCGTCTGATTTGGAGTGTTTGGAGCGTCATTTAGGCAGGGAACAGGTGCAGTCGATAGTGGAACGGTCAAAGGCATTAGAGCAGGTAGAAAGGGCAAAGAAACGCCTGAAACGTACTTTTGAAATGAGCCGATAGGAAAGGGGATTGATAGGATATGACGGATATGGAGAAAAAAGTTATGATACGGCTGTGTGCTAAAATTGTAGCAGAAACAGACCTTTACGAAACAGACAAGGAAGTGCAAAATCTGATAGACTGGGTATGCCTGTCGGAGCAGATAAAGGAAAACAATAATACAATCCGCAATCTGACCGGGGAATATAAAAAGATAGAGCCGGATTGCCGGGAGGGAGTGCGGGCGCAGTTGGAGCGAATGAAAGAGTTATGCAAGGAGCGTAATAATCTGTATGAGAAGCAGAATGATTTGAAAGGACAAAAGTGGAAGATTGAAAAAGCGTTAGAGCGATAGCGATTTAACAGTAAAACGTGATTTGTATTGCTTAAATTGTGGTAGATATTTAAGGGTAGAAATGGTATAATTAAAAACAAAGTATGCTATTAAAAAAATAGTTTACAGTTCGGTAGTGTGTGATAAAATGAATAACGAACATTTGTTCTGAAAAATCTTGACTTAGCCAAGTATATAGGATAAAATAGGTATACGATATAGGCGGCATTGCTTTCAGTAAGGCACAGTATCGATAATACATGTATTGTGGCAGCAAGTATGAAAGGAAGAGGTTGGACAGATGGAAAAAGGAAAAGAAAAACCTAAAATGGTTTCATTATTTTCAGGCTGTGGAGGACTTGATTTAGGATTTGAGACTGCTGGATTTGATATTGTGTGGGCAAATGATTTCGATAGTGATGCACAAGCAGTTTATAGATTAAATATAGGGGAAATTGATGGTAGGGATATTATGTCTGTTGGAGAGGAGGATATTCCTGATTGTGACATTTTGACAGCGGGCTTTCCTTGCCAACCATTTTCAAATGCAGGCAATCGGAAAGGGGTTCATGATTCACGAGGTATGCTTTATAAAGAATGTTTGCGTATTATAGAAAAGAAGATGCCTAAAGTCATTGTCTTTGAAAATGTAAAAGGATTACTTTCTACCAAATATATAGATGGAAGAAAATTAGTTGATGTTATTGTTGAAGATTTGGCTAATATGAATGGTATTGGATACAATGTTGACTATAAATTGATTAATGCTTCTGATTATGGTGTTCCACAAAATAGACAGAGAGTACTATTTATTGGTATAAGAAAAGATTTAAATATTGATTTTGTGTTTCCTAAGAAAATTGATAAAAAGGGTCTTACAGTTGGAGATATTCTTGGGATACCTAATGATGTACCCAATCAAGTAGATTGGCCATTGTCGCCGCAAGCTATGGAAATGATAGCGTATATACCAGAAGGGGGATCTTGGAAAGACGTGCCATATGAGCATTTGGCACCGAGATTTAGAAAAATAAGAGATAATATGAAAAAATATCATTCTCCCAATTTTTATAGAAGATTTGCAAGGAATGAAATTTGTGGTACTATGACCGCATCTGCACAACCGGAAAATTGCGGCATTGTACATCCGGTAGAAAATAGGCGTTTTACAATTCGGGAAGTTGCTCGTATTCAGACATTCCCAGATGATTTTATATTTATTGATGATAACATGAAAAATATCACGGCAATGTATAAAGTTATTGGTAATGCGGTTCCAGTTAAAATGGCAAATGCGATTGCAACAGCGATTAAAGAGCAGATTTTTGAAGGGGAGTCGAATTAATGAATACAGATAAAGCATATATATTGGGCTTAGTTATTGGTGGAGGAATTTGGGGGAATGCTGAAGATATTTTTAGAATTAGGTTACCATTTAAACAATGGGGGTCATACGAAGTAAATCCTAAAAGGGCAGGAGAAATATCAAGAGACGTAATGAAAATGGTTAGTCCTTTGTTTAAAGCGATTTATAATATCTCTGTTTCATATGATACATCAGCAAGTGGGGTATGGAATATTCTGTGTGAAGGAGATTTAGATTCACTAAAGAGTGAATTGGAAAGTTATGGAATCAGTTGCGAAGGCGAGGTAAGGAAAACAGCAAATATTAATAAAATTGTTTCGGATTTAGTTGATGATAATCTGAAAAGGCGGTTTATTGCAGGACTAGCAGACACTATTGGTAGTACAAGAAGTACACATAGAAGATTTTGTGATGATAAACAAATGGTTTCTTTTGAAATTTCGGGTTTCGAGTATCATTTTGTTTGTTCTCTGTGCAAACTGTTACATAGCATAGGATGCTATCCAGATCAAATTCTTTGGAATCATCCCAATTTTCATTGTGGAAATAATTCGTATGATAAAAAGTGGAAAAAGGGATTCAAACTTAGAGTTTACTTAGATCAGTATGAGAAATTTGGTGCGTTTGCCTTTGTGTCTAAAGCAGTGTCTGCCAAAGAAAATCAAGCTTTAGAATCAGTTAGAAATGTTGGAATACCTTGTGTAGATAGAGAGATTAAAATGCCATCTATGGCTTGTGTGCATTGTGACGAAAATAGTGCATTACTCCCTGATGAAATTCGTGGGGGACATTATTTGCATAATAGGCATGTTTGTGCAGTGTTAGGGTGTGAACATGCACCCTACGAAGAAATCAAAAAAATGCTTGCAAATGCAGAGTACTGCATTAATCCATTCCCTATATTAGTTAAGGGAAAATTAAATGAGATTGAGGACATTCTGAATACAAATTCACTTACGAAGAATCGGGTATATAAAGATTTAAATGTAAAAATTTCTGAAATATACAACCAGTCAGATCAAGACCTAATATATGGGAAGGAAAGTGGAAGTGGTTATCCAATAAATAAAATTGTCCTTGCAATAGCATATTTGATTGCGGCGCAAACAAATCAACTAAATGGATTGCGCCCTAAAGGGAGCAAAGATAAAATAATAAGAGAATATTTGGTTAAGCATCCAGATGGTGTTGTTTCAATATCAATACCAGAAATCATGACACCTTTAGTTGTTCGAATGAACGCTTATGCAGCACTTGTTGGACCTAATAATCCAAAAGTTTATAAAAAATTAATTCAAAAGTGTCCAGAAAATGAATTTAAAATTAAAATACGAGAGATTTCAGAGGAAGATTTAAATGAAAAAGAATGAAGTTGCACATTATCCGGAGATAATGAAGTTTATTGAGTCACAGCTTCAGAGTAATTTTTTGGCGGAAGGGATTAGCGATATTAGTATTTATTGGAAAAGCGGTGAACTAACAGCTAAAATAAAGGAGTTGATTCGTGAGTATCCTAATGAATGTTTATGTATGGATGAGTATAGTAAAAAAACACCACCATTAAATTTGGATATATTTTGTGTTGTAACTAATGGCGAAAAATTTGAAATAGTAATTTTGGAGATTAAACTCAGAGAATCAGTAGGATTAAACCAATGGTCTCAATTAGTTGGATATAACTTGGTTTCTAATGCTAAATATGGTCTACTGATAAATATAGATGCAGGAGCAAGTGATAGGTTAAGACGAATATTGTCTTTTGATATAGATTCATCTAAAATAGTTCGTAAAAAGGAAAATGGAAGTGAAATTGAACATCTATTAGGGTTTATGCAATGGAACACTATAACACAGAATTTTGAATATAGTAATTTAGGACAAATATCTTCTCTTTCCGCTTTAAGCTCGTTCTTGATTTCTCAGTTTCAACAATGACTATATTGTAAATGGGTTTATATTATCGTTGAATAAAGAATGCAAACTATTCTTTAGATAATATCAAGGACATGGTGCTAGCACCATGTAATAAGGGTGGATAAGGAGAAAATCATTATTTTGCCACTGGCTCTATTTTGGCTCTAAAATTTTTCAAAATAGTAAATATGTAGTGCTAAATCAGATAATACGATGAATAATAAGCAGGAAAACGCAGTAAAAACATTCAGATTTCATTTCCGAAAGCTCGTGAGGGTGGTAGAACAGTTGGTTCTGGCCGTGTGGCTACAATCATTGAGTAATTACAATTTATTCAGTAAAATCAAGGCTTTCGGGGATTTCTCCGAAAGCCTTTTTATGTTGTGAAACTGCTAAAAATTCTCTTGTGGTTCTAATATGGTTCTAAAAGATTTGCTCATCAGGAAAATATATCAAAATATTTGTTAATAGTTCTCTACCGGAATATTAAATGAGTTCATCAGACTGTCTATCCATATGTTGTATTCGTCGCTGTCAATTTTTTCACTTTCCAGTTCCTTGTTCAATTCATTCCAACGAGACACAAGAGAGGCAACCTGTGGACTTTCTATGTTGATAGATGCCACTAAGCGCCTTGTAGCTGTATTGACGGATGTGGAACATTCTACAGGAATACCAGCTCTTATCAATTCCATTATTACCTTTAAAATATCTGAATATGTGTTAATGCTCAATTCTTCGTTGGGTTTAATCGTATATCCAAAAAATAATTCTTCTTTAATACCAATAATAGAACAAAATTTTTGTATTACTTCCATAGGCGGTTCACTATAACCGTTTTCATAATTAGAATAAGTCGGAACAGACAATTCCAACTTCGCAGCCATTTCTTTTTGGGACATATCAGCTCCCATACGAAAAGACTTCAAACGTTTGTCTACATGTAAATAATGCGCTATTCGCATATTCTCACCTCACATCGGATTTTTAATTATTATACCACAATTTCAACAAAAACAAATAGAAATATTTAAATTTTAATATTTTTGATTGACATATCTAAAAATAGATATTATGATAAAAATACAAGAATTTAAATATTTCTATTAAAATTCAAATTGCAAGGAGGACTATATGAAATCAAATTACATGATGGATGCGGAAGATGTGGCTAATGAGTTGGGAATTTCTAAAGGACACGCTTATAAGGTTATTCGCCAGCTTAATGAGGAATTGGAGAAATCCGGCTTTATTATTGTGGCAGGGAAAGATCCCCGAGCATTTTGGGAAAAGAAGTTCTATGGTTATCAAACAGTGCAGACAGCATAAGGAGGGAAAACAGATGCCAGCATATAAGGATGAAAAAAGGAATACTTGGTTAAGCCTGTTTTACTATGAGGATTGGCAGGGGAACAAGAAGAAAAAGCAGAAACGTGGGTTTAAAACAAAGAAAGAAGCATTGGAGTGGGAAAATAATTTCAAATTATCCGCTAATGCCAATATGGATATGGCTTTGGGAGCATTTGTTGAGATTTATTTTCGTGATAAAGAAGGCGAGTTGAAGGAGCGTTCAATCAAGAATAAAAGGTACATGATAGAAGCGCATATTCTTCCTTACTTTGAAAATAAGAAAATGAACGAAATTACTCCGTCAGATATTATCCAGTGGCAGAACGCTATGAGGGAAAAAGGGTATGCGCAGACCTATCTTCGCATGGTGCAAAATCAGATTACTGCATTATTCACTCATGCAAGCAGTATTTACAATTTGTCGAACAATCCATGCAAGAGAGTGAAAAAGATGGGAAAGCCAGATGCGGATAAGTTGGACTTTTGGACAAAAGAGGAATACGACAAGTTTATCAGTACGATTGAGGTTGGAAGCCGCTATTACGTGATTTTTGAAATTCTGTTCTGGACGGGAATTAGGGAAGGAGAACTACTTGCCTTAACAAAATCGGACGTAGATTTTCAGAACAACCGTATGAGCATCACAAAGACCTATTATCGGACGGAAAGGCGTGATGTAATTACAGCACCCAAAACGGAACAGTCTGTGCGAGTGATTGAATTGCCGGAGTTTTTGACACAGGAAATAAAAGAATATGTAGATAAGCTATATGAATTGCCGGATGATGAACGCATCTTCCCTATTGTGGCAGAAGCATTGCAGCATAAATTGAAGCGGCAAGCAGAAAAGGCAGGAGTGAAAAAGATACGTGTCCATGATATTCGTCACAGCAGCGGTATGGATATGAACAGAGCAAATGAAGCAAGGGATATGACAAAGAAATTGGGTGCGTTAGCAGAGAAATATCAGTGTGCAATCATTCTTATCGGTCACATGAATAAAGCGGCAGGAAATAAGGCTGCGTATCGGGGTATGGGTTCGATTGATTTCTTTGCAGTAGCAAGAAGCGTATTATTGGTCGGCAGGGTTGAAGGAGAACCAAATATTAGAGCAGTAGTGCAAATTAAAAATAACCTTGCTGCATTCGGACACCCGAAAGCATTTGCATTGTCGGAGGACGGTTTTCAATGGCTTGGAGATTATGAGATTACGGCTGATGAAGTCTTAGGCGGCATTGCCCCAAAAGCAAATAAAATGGAACAGGCGAAGCGATTGCTTAGGGAACTGGCTTTGACTACTGATGCAATTCAGAGCAATGAGATTTTTGATATGGCGGACGAGAAGGGAATTTCAAAGAGGACATTGGAAAATGCAAAAAGGGAGCTTGGCATTCGGGCGAGGAAGATAAACAATTCTTGGTATTGGGAATTGGATAAGGTCAAGCCGGAATAAAAGGAAGAACGCAACAATGCAGACTATAAAGATTTTGCGGAGATGAATATTGCAAGGTTGCAAAATATATAGACTTTGCATTGTTGCGGACTTGATTGAGATGCGCTTTCGCATGGATGAAATGAGTAGACGAAAAGGCGAAGCTATTTGCCAGCGTAAGCGTGGCAATGCCCCCGGCAGGGCGCAAAGGCACTTTTGATAAAGCGGAGCGTGTCGAAAGTGCTTTTGCGTTACTTTCGCAGAAAGTAACAAAGGCTGTGCCTATCGGCACAAAAATAGCAGATAAGAATAGAGAAGATAGGAAGGTGTGAGGTCATTGGAGAGGAGAATTAGCGGTATGATGGGAAAAGGTTCTGTCAGCCATAATACGAGAGCTTTCAGCGCAAAGAATGTGGATAAGGAACGAAGCAAATATAATGTGGAGTTCTGTCATTTGGATATTAAAAAGGTATATCACGAATTATTTGATGAAGCCTTGGAACGTTACAATGGAAAGCAGAAACGGAGTGACCGAAAAATTGACGATTATTATGAGAAGATAAGGCAGAGCAAGCAGGAGAAGTTGTTTCATGAAGTTATTCTTCAGATTGGAAATAAAGATGATATGAATGCGAAAAGCGAAGAAGGACAGCTTGCAAAAGATATACTGATAGAATTTATGGAAGATTTTCAGAAAAGAAATCCGAATCTATATGTGTTTTCGGCGCATCTGCATATGGACGTTAAGTACAGTATAGTTTTAATTGTGTATGGTGTGTATAGAGTAAGGGAAAAGCTGAAAATAGGAACTACATACACAAACAGAAAGAAAAATGTATATGACGTTACATGGAAGAGAATTAGAAAAATCCTTAAGTCAGGGATAGGTTCTGGTTCTTTTTTTATGCCTTAAGGAAGGGGATGTTTCGATGGATTATATAGAACTGATTGAAGAGATAAGAGCAGAACTGCTGCAGGTTGTGAATCAGAGATGCGATGACATGATCCGGATGTATCAGAATGGGGAACCATACAATCGTTCAGAGATCAGGAGCAGGGAATGCCGCCTGGGGAGTACTTCCCCGTCCATGCTCAAAGGGAAGAGGCCGGTCTCTGTTACATTTGCTTCTGGTGAGACCATAGAAACACCCACATGGAAAAAGGCAGTCCAGACCATCCTGAAGCACTGCAACGGGCAGCCGGACATGCATGAAAGATTGATGCAGCTGAGGGGAAAGGTATTCGGCAGGCAGCGGACGATACTGGGGAAGGATCCGGCAGGCATGGATGTACCGATCCAGATCGATAAGGATCTGTATTTTGAGGCCAAGTTTGATACGGAGGCATTACTGACAATGATGGAGAAAAAAGTACTGGAGCCTGTGGGCTATGACTTTTCCGGGATCGTTATCCAGTATACAGAAAAGAAACCGGCGATATCAGAAAGCCTGAAGAGTGTGCAGGACGAAGGCAGGGAAGAAGCGCCGGAAGAGGAACAGAGCGGAGGGATGACGCTGAGTTAGAAAAAAGGATATCTGTATATAAGGCAGAAGGAACTTCCATAACCGGATGGATCCTTCTTTTTTACTGCCTGAACAAAAGCCATATAGGAAGAGACTTTAGCAGAAGGGAGAGAGGATGCATGAAATCAGAAGATGAACAGATGATCCAGCGGATCATGGACACCGACACCATGGGTTATGCCAGTGTGTACGACAGCGGCAGCGGTAAAAGAGAAGAATACCTGGTTGCGCTGACTGCAGAGAACCTTGCCAGTCTCATCGGTAGAAAGGGCGGGGAGACCCGGCAGATCACCGTGACCGATGTTCTGGACCGCCTGGTGGCAGACAGCAGAAAGGGGACGCTGGACAACTGCCCGGATCAGAGACTGTGCAGGAAGATCAACCAGTTCCTGGCACCGATCCAGAGGGGAGAAAAAGAGGCAGGGGAGATCCTGGCCGTGAGCAGGGAGGCGGCGGACGAATACTTTGCAGCGGAAGAGGAGGCAGCCATCCTGGCAGAGTGCCGGATGCAGTAAAGGATTGGAAAAAACGAAAGGGGAAAGCGATATGGGATGGATACTGGGTATTACAGCAGCAGTAGGGATTCTTCTGGCCGGAATAGCCGGACTCGCATGCGTAGCGGTGTACAGAGTCAGTGAATGTCAGAACGATTGAAAAATTCCGTCCATCATGGCGGACAAAAGCGGATCAGAAAGAAAAGGAGCGTAGCATAACATGATCAGACAGATCGAAAAAGAGGAACTCCGAACGATGCATGGCCGTGAGGGGCTGGTCCTCCAGGGCTGCGGCGGGGATCTGAAGGAGTGGACAGACGGGATCAACCAGATATTAGAGCAGGAAGGGATCCTTCCCAAAGGGAAACGGCTGGATGATGTGGCGGTTTTCCGGAATGAGGGGATGACCAACCTGCTCTTTTTCTTTGGGGAAGAAAAGCCGGACATCGGAAAGCTGGCGGTCTGGAGGCTTAAAACACATTTGCAGTTCGGCGGCACATGGATGTCCGACTATGTAAATAACCGGCTGGGAGGAT